>Ga0209248_10000080_pt1 | contig 31568 bp, 31 predicted proteins | sample BogFormECP04_OM1_FD_188241 | JGI IMG/M metagenome (GOLD analysis project Ga0209248, IMG submission 188241) | Bog forest soil microbial communities from Calvert Island, British Columbia, Canada - ECP04_OM1 (SPAdes) (version 2) | ecosystem: Environmental > Aquatic > Freshwater > Wetlands > Bog ... | reverse complement strand
CGATTTGCCGCATGTCTTTTTTCTGCCGTAGCAAAATGCGCTGCGCCAGCCGCAATCCTTCGCGCGTGTTGGTGTAATACGGACCCACCTGCACGCGCGCGAGTTCGCCAATCGGAACTTCTTCCGCGCTGTCGTGGAAAAGCACCAGGCTGAGCGTGTCGCCGGGGTACTGCGTGCGAATCAAATGAGACAGCGCCATGGCCACGCGTTTCGCCGGAGTAAAACGGTCCTCGCCATAAAGAATCATGCTGTGGCTGCAATCGAGCAGCACCACGGTCGCGCACGAGCTGTGATATTCGCACTGATGAACCATCAGGTCCGAGTACGCCATATCAATCGGAACTTTCGCTCCCTGCCGCCGCACGGCATTGAAAAGCGTTCCGCTAATGTCGAGATTCATGGTGTCGCCGAATTCATAAGCCCGCGAAACGCCTCCGGATTCGATGCCAGTAGAGAGATCGCGCGTGTCGTGCCGCCCAAAGCTGCTCCGCCCCAGCGAGCCGAGCAAATCCTGAAGCGTCTTGAATCCCAGAAAGTCGATCGTCTTGTCTGTAATCTCAAAACGCGCTTCCGGCTGCCGTTCCTGCGCATCGCCGACCTGCCCTCGCGCGGACGTTTTCGGGGGCGGCGTAACTTGCGGAGGCTGCTGCGGATTGATAAAGCCTTCCTGCGCGAGCCGCTCCATCAATTTCTCGATGAGGTCTTTCACCGCCTGGCTATTCTGCGCGTCTGGATCCTGCAACATTTCGCGCAACTCGTCGCTCATCGCATCTTGGGGAATCAACTCGCCTTCCTGCAATGCCCGTAGAATGGCTTCGCGAAGCGCCTCCATCGAGCGGTCGGGATCCATCTGCGAAACGCCATAAAACTGCGACTCAAAGCCGCTCTGCAAGAAGAAATCGCCCAGTCGCTTGATGAGTTCTTCAAGATCAACAGCGTCAGCTGGTTCGCCGACGTATTTCCCGTAGCGGATAAATTTCATTTTCACCTCTGGCGCTGGTCAAACTCTAATACGGAATCCTCTCGTAAATACCTCGTTCGCCTTCCACTTTCAAGGTTTTCATCAGTTCTTGCGGATTGAAGTTTTGTTTCTGAAATTCCGCGGCCACGGCCTTTCTTGCGCTCGCTATTGCCTCTTCGCTCTCCCAGACGGCTGTCGTTATGATGTTGTAGCGGTTCTCTCCAGCCTTCTTTTCATAGGTAAATCCTTCCACAAAGCCCGGCAGTGTCTTCAAAAAGTTCTGGATGCTGCGGGTCCTTTCCCGAAAAATATCCTTGGACTCCTCGGGGACGATGAATGTGTCGACCAGTGTCTTTTGCATCGCGCGGTCTTCTTAATTGAACTGCCTGCGAGGCGGTCGGCCGGGAGCTTCGCGCTGCTCTGGCTGCTGTTTCGGCTTGTCCGCGTAGAAGCCGCGCTCTTCGCTGCGGCCGATCCGGCGATGTGCCCAAAGCCCCTCGAGAATCATTTCCGCCGCCGATGCCGCAGCGCCGGCATCCTTGCGATCTTGCACTCCGAGCCGGCCAATCTGTTCCATCAATCCCTGAATCTTGGACAATTGGTGATAACGCTCAGAAGTAGTTGCCAATTCGGGCAGTTTCAGTTCGCCGCCGATTTCAAACCACTGAATGACCGGCTGAAAGCTCACTTCGGCAAAGTGTTTGCTGAAGACGCGGCCGACCGCAGTGCGAATTAACTCGCGAGCGATCGTGTCCGCGCCTTTCAACTCGCCTTCGTACTCTAGTTCGAGCTTTCCAGTGATTGCCGGAAGCGAAGAATAAATGTCAGCGATGCGCGCAACCACGGACTTTTCTCCGGTGCGTGCCGCGCGCTGCTCCGCGCTGCTTACGAGGCTCTCCAGCGTGGTGATCGGAAGCCGCTGGCTGACGCCCGAGCGGCGATCTACGCGCTTGTCTTCGCGCGCCTGAAACGCAATCTCTTCCACCACGTTGCGAAGGTAAGCTGGCACCTCGATCTTGCGCCCGGCGTCGCGTGCAACCCACGCTTCCTGCGTTGTGATGGCCATGCCTTCTTCTACTGTCGAAGGATAATGCGTGCGAATCTCCGCGCCAATGCGATCTTTCAGCGGCGTGATGATTTTCCCGCGCGCCGTGTAATCCTCCGGGTTTGCGGTGAAGACCAGAAGCACATCCAGCGGCAGCCGCAGCGGATAACCCTTAATCTGAATATCGCCTTCCTGCATGATGTTGAACAATCCGACTTGAATTTTCCCCGCAAGATCAGGAAGTTCGTTGATAGCAAAAATGCCCCGGTTGGCGCGTGGCAACAACCCGTAGTGAATGGTCAACTCATCGGAAAGGTCCCGTCCACCGCGCGCAGCGCGAATGGGATCTACGTCGCCGATGATATCCGCCATGGTCACATCGGGCGTGGCCAGCTTCTCGACGTAGCGGTGATCGCGCGGCATCCAGGAAATGGGTGTATCGTCGCCTTCAGCGGCAATTCGTTCGCGGCAAGCCCGGCAAATCGGCCGCAGCGGATCGTCATTAATCTCGCATCCCACAACCACCGGAATCTCCGGGTCCAGAAATTGCGCCAATCCGCGCAGTATGCGGCTCTTGGCCTGCCCGCGCAGCCCAAGCAAAATAAAATTATGCCGCGAGAGCAGGGCATTAATGATTTGCGGCACGACGGTATCCTCGTACCCGTGCACCCCAGGAAAGAGCGGCTCATCCTTCTCGATCATGCGCAGCAGGTTGTGGCGCATCTCGTTTTTCACGGAACGCGAAACCGTCCGAGCGTCAAAATCCGGGATGCGCTTCAATTCACCCAGAGTTTTCGCTTTAGAATGTGCTGAGGAGTGTGTGCTTGCCATCATGGGGCCTCGTTCCGTGTCCCTACCAGCAGGGACCCCTTCCATACTAAACCAAACCGTGCCACTTGCGACTGTGCTGCTGCGATGGGTACTAATTCAGTCCGTGTCCATTGCCGCCGGCGCGCTGGCGCATCACGCCTTTCCTCTGTAGATGCGGCGCCCACTCGCGAAGGTACCCGACCAGCCGCTCCTGCCGGTCGCACTCCGTCCGCAGCTCCAGAATCTGCTGCTTCCACAGCAAATCCAACGGCAAAGTCGCCGCAACGATATAGGACAGTCGCGTGCGCTGCTGACCTTCGACGTCGGCGTTTTTCGGATAGTCTTCAAAGATCAGCGTGTGACATGTCTCGTAGAGCTCCACCAGTTCGCGCTGCACCGTCGCACTCGCCGGCACTTCGCGATCTTCCAGGTAATCCACGTCGCCTTCGGCCAAAGGGCTTTCCGCGTAGAGTTCGAGGACGCGGAACGGCGACCGCCCCACTGTCAAAATATCCATGGCGTCGTCCGCGTCGCACTTCACGACTTCGAGGATCTCCGCAGTGCATCCCACGCGCGCGACTCCTTTAGGGAGTGCCAGCAACATGCCAAACTCAGACTTGTCCTTTAGGCAGCGGTTGACCATCTCAAGATAACGAGGCTCGAAGATGTGCAGAGGAAGGTCCGCGCCGGGGAGAAGAACGACGTTCAGAGGAAAAAGCGGGATACGGTCGTGCCGCATGGTCCATGGTAATGATACCAGAGGACGCAATGCGTGACCCGCGACTCGTGCCTGGTGACTCGTGACGTGCGAATCGCGAGCCTTTGCTTACCCGCCACCCTCCTCTCTTTGCCCTCTGCGCTCTCTGAGGCCCCTGTGTAAATCTTTTGCCCCCAAAATGTCACCAGCGGTAGGGTCATCCTTCTGAGGATGGCCGCTCGCCCTTAAAGCGCCGCCAAGCAAGGACAGTGATAAGCTATGCCGCATTCAGCAAAAGAAGCAAAAGGAGATTTATTCGTGCATAGCAAAACGAGAATTTCGCGGATGGGCTGCGGGTTTTTCCTGATGCTTGCGGTCAGCGGTCCGGCCTTTGGGCAGACGCCAGCGCCGGCTAGCACTCCCGCCCAAGAGACTAAGGCACCGGATCCGCATCAGGCGTTTTGGGAGTCGAGAAACCCATACGAGAAATCTCTCGTCGAGCAAAGGTACACAGACTGGAGCTTTCTAGCCAAATACCGCGACGCAGACAAAGCCTTGCCACCCCCTGCGTCTGGCGACGCCCGCGTAGTGTTCCTGGGCGATTCGATCACAGAAGCTTGGGGCATGAAGGGAACGAACGGCGCCCCCGGCCGCGGCGTCTTTTTTCCCGGCAAGCCCTACGTCAACCGAGGCATCTCAGGCCAAACCTCCCCGCAGATGCTGGTCCGTTTTCGCCAGGATGTAATCGAGCTAAAGCCGAAAGTGGTCGTGATCCTCGCGGGCACAAATGACATCGCGGAAAACACAGGCCAGATGACGCAGGGAGAGATTGCAGGGAACATTACCTCTATGAGCGAACTGGCGCGAGCGAATGGCATTCACCCGGTGCTGTGCTCGGTCCTGCCATCCAGCGAATTTTGGTGGCACAAGGGACTGGCGCCGGCGCCCAAGATTCGAGAGCTGAACGCCTGGATTAAGGACTACGCCGCCAAAAACGGATTTGTCTATGTGGATTACTACTCCCCGATGGTAAACGCCGAAGGCGGCCTAAAGAGCGAGTTCAGCCCTGACGGCGTGCATCCGAACGCCGCAGGATACGGTCTCATGGCCCCGCTTGCGGAAGCGGGAATCGCGGAAGCTTTGAAGAAGTCCTAGCGAATAACAATGGATTCAACCGCCGAATCCACGAGGCCGGGTTGAGAGGAAAAATCTCTTGTCCCCCGGCCCCCACCATGTCCATCCCACTTTAAGCGCCCTCAAATTGGGTGAGGGCATGGCATATTCAAGCGGATACAACTGCACGCAGCGCCGGTCAATACCGAGTTCTACCCAATCTCGATATGGAACTTCGGGTTTTACGTACCATGAACTACGCTTCGGTTTCAAAATCAGGGCGAACCGAGTTTTCACAGAAAGTTGGAAGTTCAAATAAACAAGCGTTGAGCTGATTAGTCCTGGGAAATTCGAGGACCCAGCAACGATCGCATTACTTGGGGTCTTCATCTATTTTTATGATCTTGTTGCGCACCGCATAAAGAACCAGCTCACTTGCCGAATGCACATTCAGCTGGTTCATAATTTTGGCCCTGTAGGTTTCCACTGTTCGAACGCTTAGGCCCAGTACCCCCGCTGCCTCTTTGTTGCTCTTGCCTCCAGCCAAAAGCTGGAGAACCTGTAGTTCTCTGGGCGTAAGCGAGTTTGCGGCTTGGCTGGACGCGGATTTGTCAGCCAGTACGGGTACGGAAGGAGAAGCCTCATCGAGCGCCTTTTGTTCCTTCGTTGTCGACCCAGCCCGTTTGTTGGCGTATAGCGCCGTGTCGGCGCGCATCATCATCGCCTGAGACGATTCCCCGGAAATGTAGTCCGTCCATCCAGCGGCAAACTCAACAGGGATCTTGTGCCCATCAAATTCCGCGGTAATACCATTCAAGCGGCTGAGTACGTGCTGCACCTCGCTGGCTTTACACTCGGGCAACAAGACGAGAAACTCGTCGCCACCAAGACGAATCGGAACATCCGAACCCCGAATGGCGCTCTGTAATCGCTCTGCAAAATACTTCAGCATGACATCGCCCGCGAGATGTCCGAACGTATCATTGGTCCCCTTCAGCCCGTTTAAATCCAGCATAAGAATTGTTAAGGGTCTGGAGTGCCGTTGCGACCTCAAAATTTCCTCGGCCAGGCGCTGCTCTCCACATTGGCGATTGTAAAGTCCTGTCAGGAAGTCCAGAGCCGCTATCTTATAAACTTGCTCTGTTCGGTCTTCCAATTTGCCGAACGCGCCGAGTTGCTTCTTGAGGTCGGATTGTATTCGGTGGATTTGGAGCTGCTGATAGACCGCGTAAATGTTGAAAAGCAATACGAGTCCGACCAACCCCCGGACCGCCAGGTTCAGGTTAAATGTATAAAACTCTTTCTGTTCAGAGAGCAATCCGGGAAACGCGAAGGACGCAATTCCCAAGACCAATAACAACGTCACCAGCACCCCGGAAGACCATAGCCACCACTGGCGGCGAACAACACCTTGGATTGTGGCCTGAATCTGCTCTAAGGGCGCATGGGCAGGAGCCATCCCCCGGTTGGCGTTATCCATTTGGGCCTCTTTGTTCTCTCATTCAACCATTGAGGTGCAGCCACTTCAACACAAACGAGCAGGATGTGTGCGCATTTGTATAAGAAGAAGATATTTATGAGTTATTAACGCCGGCAGGATGGATCTGGCAGGAAACCAAATAAATCGCTCTCGAGATTTCCTTTAGGTAGAGAGACCTGGCGAACTGAGCAACTGGGGTGACGCGCAAGAGGCCTTAGCGCAGCAGTTCGAACAGAAGGTCAATCGCGGTGGAAGCCACGCCGGTCGGAATGTCGTAATTGTGCCCAGTCACCACGGGATCCATCGGTGCATTGAAATTCCGCGCCAGTTCCAGTCTCCGCTGCTCGTCCTTGATTTCCTCGAGCTGCCGCGTGCGCGCCTTCTCGAGGCCCCCGGCGCGAATGAACTCCACCGTCCGCCGCAGTTCGTCTTTGTCAAACCACGTCCCATGCGCCTTGCACACATTCACGATGACGGCTGAACAGTGCGCGAAGTTCACGCGGTTCATCAGTTGCTGGCAAACGGGGCAGGGAATATACATGATATGCGTATCAAGCTTCACGGGCTCTTCCGGATGCGCCGGCATCCCCAGCACCGCGGCCTGCGTTTCGCGCTCGGCGCAGATTTTCTGCAGCGTCTCCACATCCACCCAAATGCCTTCGCAAATACCGCATTCGAGCAGCGGTGTAGTCCCGATGGCGACGCTCTTCATAGCCACCTTGCATCGTGGACACTGCCGCGTTTCACCGCCCGCGACTTCGCTGCGGTCCCCCTTCGCCCCACAATGCGAGCAAAACTTCGCTCCGGCAAACATCATCCCGAAGCAGACCGGGCAAGCCACAGTGGCCAGCGCCACTCCACAAAAGTTGCAGCGCGTCGCGTCCGACGAAACCCCGGCGCCACACGAAGGACATCGTAGTGTTTCAGCAGGCATGGCAGTTCCAACCAGCAATTGCCCCATGATAGGCATTGTGCCCGCTCAAGTACATGGGACTAAAGTTCACCTGTGCCGATGTTCATAAGCCTCGGCCTTTCACGAGCATTTATATTGTTGCGCGTCGATTCACGGATATAGTATGGCTTAAGAAACGTGGAGAACAATCATGGCCCATCAAGCACCACTGAAGTTTGTCTTCTACATTGCCGCCACACCGCAGAAGGTTTGGGAAGGCTTTGTGTCGCTGGAGTCCAACCGCATCATCTTCTCAGGTGCTGAGCTTCAAGCCGACTTCAAGCCGGGTGGCTCTCTCGCATGGGTCGGCCCAGGACCCGACGGCAAACCCATGAACTACGTCCAGGGTAAGATCTTGCGATTCGAACCGCCAAAAATCTTACAGTACACCTTCACAATGCTCCAAAATGACAAGGCGTCTCGCGCAACCGTGGAACTCCTGCCAGAGACCGAAGCCACCAAAGTAACGGTCACGCACGATGAGTGGGCTGAGGACGACCCCACCTACACTGCCTGCGCCGACGGATGGCCGCGTATTCTTTCACGCCTGAAGACTCTGATTGAGACTGGGAAGACATTCAAACCCCATTGATTAGGGTTGGGCTGATCTCCTTGGGTTCAATCGATGGAAATAATCCTGGGGTGTCGATTCGCAGTACGAAGGCTGGTCAAAAACTCTCGCCCAAACTCTCCAGTCTCAATCTCAGGTAAGCGAGCCTCTCGCGGATCTCGCGTTCAATTGGTCCCTTTAGCGATAGTCTTGAAAAGCTTAGGAAAACCGTGTCATAAGCTCGCCGTGCGTTGCGTTTATTCCGGGCTCGTTTGCCGGCATTCAGAGCTTCCGCCGCCATATCCGCAAAAGTGACTCCAAGCTCCAGATCGGTTTGGATAAAGTCTATCCGCAAAGCTATGGTCTCTTCGCGCAAACGTTCGAATTCAGCTGGCGCATGAATTTCGAGGAGCGGTCTTGTATTTCCACGCTTCACTGCGGGGACTTCCTTGTGCAAGTACGATAGCGAATTTGACGGCACAAAGCTATCAAAAAGGGCTTACTTCGCTCCGCTACTCGTCAAAAATACAGTCCTTTTCAGAAGCGTTGCCCACGCCCAGACTTCTTGCAGCCAGACCCTGACTAACGCGCAAACCGGACAAGTCGGCTTGCTTCCGGCGTCGCCAATCCTTTGGCGGACGCCCTCGCCGCCCGACCCTCCGCTTCTTGAACAGGCTACTCAAGGCAAACTCTATAGCTTTAATGCCGCTATACGTCTTAGAAGGCCAACGAGAGTCGAGCGCTCTTCTTGAGTGAGTTCTTTTTGCACAGCGGCGTCCGCGGCCCTGCGAGCTTCGATGAGTCGTTTTCTGTACCGCGTGCCTTTGAGCGTCAGGCTTATCAGAATGGCTTTTCCCGATTTTGCTTTCTTCTCGGAAACCAGCCCTTCACGAACCATGGTTTTGATGGAACGGTGGACGACGGTGCGGTCGAGACCCAGCAGCGTCGCGATTTGATTTTGATTCAGCGTCGCCCCGCCGCGCAGCGTCGAGAGGATAAAGCCGCGCGTCGAGGAGCATTTTGTTTTTCGTTCCAGTTGTTTGCTTGCCGAAAAATAGGCCTCGGCAATGTGCGCCAACACTGAGTCTTTCAGGATGTCTTCGGGAATTGCTTTTTGGGGAACGATGATCATAGGACGGTTACCGTGGCATCGAGAGGCCTGCGCCATTGCGGCAGCTCGGCGTAGCTGGCCGATTTTCGCCCGATGGCAATCACCATCACAATCTCATGATCGCGCGACGACAGGCCGAGAAATTTGGAGAGACGCCGCCCGTCAAAGCCTTCCATGGGGCAGCTATTGAGGCCCAGCGCCTCCGCCGCGATCATCAGATTTTCGCAGGCCAGCGAAGTGCTCTTCGTGGCCCATTTGAACACGCCCTGGCGTGAGACGGGCGGCATCCCGATGGTCTTCCACAAATTCACTAGCCGAAAAATCATCCATTTGAATGCGCCGAAAATGCTGAATGGTCCCTGCATGAAAATGATCCGGCCGATTTTCGCCCTGCGCTCGTAATCGCGAACCTTCGCCTCGCTGACCCCGCTCTTGCGCATCCACTCCGACTGGCCTTGCGAGGTCGCCGGCATCGAGCCGATGTCGGCGACGGCCACGACCAATGCCGAAGCGGTTTCGGCGGGCTTCTGGCACATGCAGAGTTGCGAGACGCTTTTCTTCGTGGCCGGGGATTCCACCCAATAGAAGCGGTACGGCTGCATGTTGAAGCTGGACGGAGCCTGCCGCGCGGCCTCGAGGATTTTTACGCGCACGGCTTGCGGAATTTCCACCGGATCGAATGCCTTGACTGCTCTCCTTCGGAAAATGGGTTCCAGGATGTCGTTCATGACTGCCTCCATGTTGCTATTACAACATAAAGGTGTTGCGCATGCAACATGAAAGAATAATCGGAAGAACGCCGGAAATGCAGCGAGCGGCTGAAGCAATGGCTCCCCAAACGGGCACTAATCGGGAAAGATCAGGAAAGCTCGTTCAGCAGAGATTCCATTTCAGAGCGTGCGTGCGCGTCACCCGTTTTGTCCGCCACCAGGATACCGCTGGCGAGCACTTGCCGCGCTTCGTCGTTGCGCGATTCGCGCGAGAGGAACTGGGCGTACATTAGGTACGCCGGAACGTAGTCGGTGTTGCGGTCAAGGAGCGCGCGAAAGTTAGCGTCAGCGGCCGCAGGATCGCCGCTGTTCATGCACTCCATGGCCAGGCCGTAGCGCGAAAACGCGTCGTCCGGTTTTTGCGCTACGAACTCTTCGAGCATCTGTCTGCGGCTTTTCTTTTGGTCGCTCATGGTCGGCTCTCGTATTATACGGAGTAAAGGGGATAGCTGATAGCCGCCAGCCGGGGAGGAAAGAATGCCGACAGCCCACAGCCGGCCGCTGAAAGCCGACAACCAAACGCCGGCAGCGCTGGCGATTGATGTGTCTCCTTCTTTTCTTTCTAAACTCTTGAACTCTTAGACTCTTGAACTTTCAACTCGCAAGCAAAGGACAATTGGATGGCGAAAAATGCTAAGACTGTGCAACCGGAATTGAAAGGCAAGCCCGTGAGCGCGTCGCGGTCGGAAATGAGCGAAATCGTTCTGCCTGCGCAGACCAATCCGCTTGGAAAATTGTTGGGAGGGCAAGTGATGCACCTCGTGGATATGGTTGCGGCCATGGCCGCGCACCGGCATTCCAGCAGCTATGTGGTGACGGCTTCGGTGGATTCCATTGATTTTCGGAACCCGATCAACTTGGGCGAGATTGTTACCCTCACGTCGCAGGTGAATCGCGTCTTCCGGACTTCGATGGAAGTCGGAGTCGAAGTTTATTCCGAGAACGTGATGCTCGGCGAGAAGAAACACACCACTTCGGCGTATGTGACGTTTGTCGCCATCGATGAGCACACGCGTTGCCCGAAAATTGTCGCGCCATTGATTGTGAAAACCGCGGAAGAGCGGCGAAGATTCCGCGAGGCGTTGAAACGCCGTGAGGTACGCTTGGCCTTGCGGTATGGCAAGAGATCGAGTTAAAAGGGAACTCGCGCCAGAGCAACTCGCTTCTCTTCTCTGTAACCTCTCCGCTCTCAGCGCCCTCTGTGTAATGTTTTTTTTCTCGCCTCTCGCCACGACCAACCAGGAACGGTTATTGCAAGAGTTGCCAGACACTGTTTGCGTAGACGAACCTCTGTTTGCCTTCTGCCGGCGGATGATCCTTGAACAGGTCGGCGACTTGCGGAACGTCGTTTTCGAATTTCCAGGTCCAGGTGTAACTCACGATTTGCGCGTTCCGATCGTCGGGAGTCGGTTGAATTTCCTTGACCTCGATGAGCCGCCCGCTGAGCTTCGTTCTCAGTGTAACGACCGGATTCTTCACCATCGGGTTGCCCAGGAAGTAGGGCCTGATTTCCGGCGCGACGATGAGCATTCCCCCGTTTTCTCTGTGGTGCTCGGCTTCCGGGGCCAGCGACCAGTAGCCGAAGTCTTTGCCTTTTTGAACTTCGCTTTCCGTCAAAGTGACAACCGGAAATTGTGGCCGGAAGACGTTCGAGGCTTCCAGCAATTCCTTGGCTTTGTCGCTCGTCAGCGGCGGCTTTGAGCCCGAGCAGCCGTAGATCAGAGCCAGCGCAAATCCAACCAGCATTGCGATGATCCTGTAGGGCGTACGCACAAGCGGCCTCTTTCGCGCGGCCTGAGTGTGAGGCCGGCGTGTTCCGTTATTTTGACTGGCCGATGCGCAAAGCTGGATAGTACCCGGACTAGTGAATGTCGTATCCGCTATTGATGGAGACGAAGTTCTATGCGCGCATAGTTAGCTCACGCACCCGAGGACTCTTCTCTGTGCTCTCCGCGTCTTCAGTGCACTCTGTGCAATGTTTTTTCGGTCTTTTTCTAGCTGACGCCGCCGACCCAGAGCGGCGTGGTTGTCGGACCGGGGCTGCCGCCTTCGGGTTCTACCGTGACGGCAAGAGCTTTGACGTTGCCCATGGAGTCCGGCGGGTTAGAAACCAGCAGGACGAATTTTCCGTCGGCATCGGGCCAGGTCATCATTGAGGGCATGGGCTTGCCTTTGGGGTCTTTGGGAATCAGCCAGAGTTGCAGAACGTGATGCGGGGCGGGCATGGGAATTTTATCGCCCATCACGACCATACCGAGCTGCGGATGCCATTTGGCTTCAAGTTGCGTGCCCTGCTTGTCGCTTGCGGGCATCATGATTTTTACGGATTTGGGATCCATGAGGATCATGGATTCGCGCTTGGCTTCGGCGAGCTGTTTTTCTAATCTCTGGTTACCATCGATGAGTTCGTAGGACAGACGCTCCGCCTCGCGAGTTTCCTTCTCGAGACGGCGCATATTCCAGGTAGAGGAGAGCGTGATAAGAAGCATCGCCGCTGCGGCGACCCAGAGCCAGATGGGAACGTAACGCTTTGCGGGCAGCGCCTGCGGCTTGGCCTGCGCGTGCGATTGCACTTCGGCGCGAACTGTTTGCATCAGGCGGCCCTTGAGCCTGTCCGAAGGCGTCGCTTCGGGAGCGATATAGGCGAGCTGGCAGACGAGCCAGCGGGCTTCTTCGATGGCGCGCGAGCAGTCGTGGCAACCGGTCGCTAGATGAGCTTCGAGCGCGGCGCGTTCTTCTGGATCGAGCGCACCGAGAGCGTAGGCTTCAATTAGCTCGCGGAATTGGTCGCACTTGTTCACGTGGACGCCTGCAATCCTTCTTTCAAACGAAGCAAACCGTTGCGAATCCAGCTTTTCACCGTGCCGAGCGGTTCTTTCAAAGTCGCCGCAATTTCGGAATGGCTTAAACCTTCAAAATAGGCCAGCTCGATGGCTCTTTTTTGCTGCGGGTTCAGCGAAGCCATCAGGGCGCGGACGCGTTCGGCGCGACGCTGCTCGTCGAGAGCCTTTTCGTACTCGGGAGCTACGGCGATCGAGGGCAGCTCGTCCGGAAGATCCTCGCGGCGGCGTTGGCGCTCGCTTTTGAGGCGAAGATGATCGAGGGCGCGGTTGCGCGCCATGGTACAGAGCCACGGGACGAAAGGGCCGCGTGCGGCGTCATATTGCGCGGCGTTGCGCCAAAGCTGAAGAAAGATGTCTTGCACGACTTCTTCGGAGGTCGAAGCGTGTTGAAGAATGCGCAGAACCAGCCCGTAGACGAGGCGCGCATGGCGGTCGTAGAGCTGTTCAAAGGCGCTCACGTCTTTTTGAAGAAGGCGCGACAGCAGCGTCGCGTCAGGCGACACTTCGCGGGGATCTCTCGATGTGAAAGCCGCCAGGAACACGAGAGTCGGCTTCTTCCTCTCCTGAAAGACTATACGGCAGAAACGGTGATACGGATGTGAGCCTTGAGGAGCTTACAGCCCACAGCCGATGGCTCATAGTTCAAAGTTAAAACGTTGAACGTTGGAACGTTCAAACGTTTAAGCGTTTACGGATTTCGTTTGCTTCCGCCAAAGCTTGTTCGACACATGCGCCAATCGAAGGGCCGCGGAGATAGTTTCCTGCGAGCCAGAGATTGGGGAATTCGGCTCGTAGCTTTTGAAGTGTGGATATGCGCTCCGAGTGGCCTAAATTGTATTGGGGAAGGGCGCGGGGGTAAAGCGTGACATTGGAGAAGACTGGCGTCTGACGGATTTGCATTACCGGCGCGATTTCTTTGTGGACCGTGGAGACTAGCTCGTCGGGGGAGAGAGTGATGGCGTGGGGATCAGTGGCGCCGCCGAGGAAGCTGGTGAGTAATGCGTGGCCTTCGGGGGCCCGGTTGGGGAAGAGAGAGGAGTTCCAGACAGCGCCGAGCGTGCGCAAACCGGAGGAGCGCGGGACTAGGAAGCCGAAGCCTTCGAGCGAGTGGCCTATGTCCGCGATTCTGTAGCCGAGGGAAACTACAGCGAGTGGCGCATATTCGATTGGGCCAAGTGTGGATGCGAAGTTGGAATGAAAGCCTCGCAGCAGAGAGGCCGTCACGTAAGTTGGCGTAGCAAGGATTAGATGATCGGCGGTGATTTGTTCGGCGGCGCCGCGAGCGTTTAGTGAGACTTCGAATTTTGGTGAACTGTTTGTTGCATCAGTGGCGAAGATTGGGTGAATTTCCGTGACGGCGGCTTCGGTGCGGAGAGCTAGGCCGAGATTTGTTGCGAGGGCTCTCATTAGAGTTTCATTTCCGTTGCGGAAAGATTGCAGCGTGCGGCGCTGCTGCGAGCCGTCCTTTGATTTGGCGGATTTCGCTGCGCGGGTGAGGCCGCGGAGGACGCTGTTTGTGGTTCGTTCGGCTTCGTGAATTTGGGGGAAGGCCGCGCGGAGGCTGAGTTTTTCCGGATCGCCGGCGTGGACGCCGGATACGATTGGGCCGGCTAATTTGTCGAGGAGTTCCGCGGAAAATTTGCGGCGCGTGAAGTTGGCAACGGATTCGTCGGCGTTCGGAGCGTTGCTGCGGCCGAGAGCGTCGCGGAGCATGCTCCATTTTGTGCCGAAGTTGAAGAGGGAAGAGGTGAGGAATGCCGGAGGTATCAGAGGAATTTGTTTAAGTTGGCCATCGAGGAGGAGAAATCTGGGGGCTCGCGGCGGGGCGGCGATTAATTCGGATTCGATATTAACGTCGCGGCAGAGATCGAGGATTTGCGGAGTGCTGCTGAAACTTTGCGGCCCCAGTTCGAGGAGGTAGCCCTCGCGGAGTTCGGTGTGTATTACTCCGCCGGGGCGCGGGGAGGCTTCGACGATTTGGGCGTCAATACCGGATTTGTGCAGAGCGTGGGCGCAGACCAGGCCTGAGATTCCGGCGCCAATAATCAGGACTGAAGCGTGCGTGGGCATAGTTCGAGCCATACTATCATTTGGGCAGGTGACTCCGGCGTTGTAGCCGCGCGATCCGTCACCCGTGTCCCGGGCCGGGCACACCGAAGTCTGTGCACCTGGTCACCAGGCTGAAGCTCGGCACCTACACCTTTCGCGACGATTTGGTCGGGCAAGCTAAGTCAGCGCACAAACGCGGGCACGATGTATCGTCTCCCTACAATTGCTCGTAATTTCGGAGATCCTACAGCTCGGCTAACTCCTTTAGATGCAACACTTACAAAAATGAAGGGGCGCCCGCGCAGTCTAAGCCGTTAACAAGGCAACACTTACTTGGATGGACTCATAAGTGTTGATTTTAAAGGGCTTGGAAGATTCACGAAGCGAAAAATCGATGCGGGCCGGCTAGTGGCTTGTGGCGCCGCTGTCGTTGGTTACCATTAGACTTGAGACGTTTACTGGCTCGAAATCGGCGAGAGTTAGGCTGGTGATGCAGACCAGGTCGTTATCGTTCCAGCGGGCGTCGGGAGTGCCGATCAGGCCGCCGCTCATGCCGTTATCGGCGAGGATGATGCCGTAGTTGCGGAAGGCGGTGATGAGGATGGCCGCTTGCGGACTGGAAGAAGCGCAAGAGGGAGTTGTGACAGAAGCCTTCAGACGGTAGATCTCGCCCGCGGGACCGGTCATGGTGCAGCTCGTGGGAGGAGAAGATTGCGAGATGAGAGACATGGTGGGGATGGTGCTGCCTCCGGAGCTGCAACTGCCGACGCCAGCCGTTTCCGTGGCTGGCCAGACCCAATAATTCAGCATGTGGTTGAGGGTGAAGCGGATGGGATGCTGGATGGCGCCATTTGGGGCAGAGGGAGTGCCGGTGCCGATGACTTCGTCGGCGTTGGCGAGGAGAGGTGCGACGGGAAGACCGGCAGCGTCGGAGGTGCCGTTACCCTGGGGCGTGAGAGCGTTGGAAGTGACGTCGGGCCAAAGAGCGTTGGAAGAGTCGGTCCAGGGGCTAGCTTCATAGATGCCTTGCCACATTTCATAAAGAGCGGGTTTCGTGGTGGCGCCGGGCTCGAGATAGACGAGAACGTGACGGTCGCCGTTCGAGTTGGCGGTGCCCTCCGGTGGGGCGTAAGCGGGAATGGGGCCGGAGGTGAAGTAGGACTGATAGACGGTGGTGGAGACGGCGACGTCCGGCTGGTTCGCAGGAACCTGGATGGCTGGAATGCCGTTAGGAAAAGGACCGTCGTTGCCGAAGAACGGCCTGACCGTGGCGGAGAGATAGCCGCTGTAGATTGCGGCGGCGGGGGAGTTGTCCACGGGGAGGGCGGTTGAAGCGGCGTCAACGCGATGATGGAAAATGGAGTTGGGCGGGAAGATGCTGGAGAGAAAAGCGTTGTTGCCGCTGATGGAGAAAGTGATCTGCTGGGTGGCCGTGGCGTTTGCGGAGTCGGTGACTACGAGTTCCGGGGCGTACGTGCCCTGGCCGCCGATGAGGGCGCTGGAGATGGCGCCGGTGCTCGGATCGAGAGACATGCCTTCGGGCAATGGGGGAAAATTGGTGTCGGTGCTGGCGGAGAAAACGTAGGGCGGAGTGCCGCCAGTGCCGGAGATGGTGCAGCCAGCGTAGGAGGAGCCTTGCGTGCCGGCCGGACAGGTGGTGGTGGTGATGGACAGCGGGCCGCCGGAGCTGCCGGAATTTACGGCGATTTGAGCGGTGGAAGTGGAGGAGCCGGTAGCGTTCGTGGCGGAGAGAGTGTAGGTGGTGGTCGAGGTGGGGCTGACACTGGTTGAGCCAGTGGCAGAGCTTGAGGTGAAGGTGCCGGGAGTAATAGAAATTGTTGTTGCGCCTGAGGTGGACCAGCTTAGGCTGCTGCTCGAGCCTGAATCGATGCCTGCGGGACTGGCGGTGAAAGAATTGATCGTGGGTTTGCTTGCAGAGACTGTTACGGTGACGCTTACTGTGGATGTGCTTGAGCCAGAGGAGTTGGTAGCGGTGACAGTGTAGGTGGTGGTTGCGGTCGGGCTGACGCTGGTTGAGCCAGCGGCAGAGGCTGAGGTGAAGGTGCCAGGAGTAATGGAAAGGGTTGTGGCGCCGGCGGTGGACCAGCTTAGGCTGCTGCTCGAGCCTAAATTGATGCTTGTGGGAATGGCAGTGAATGAATTGATGGTCGGCTTGGTGCCAGCGGGGTTTACGGTGATGGTCAGCTTAAAGGTGGTGGAGCCGGCGGAGTTGGTGGCTGTGAGGGTATAGGAGGTCGTGGCGGTGGGGCCGACGCTGGTGGAACCGCTTGCCGAGGTGGAAGTGAAGTTGTCGGGAGAGATGGAAATTGTGCTAGCGCCGGAGGTGGACCAACTGAGAGTGACGCTTGCGCCGGAGGTTATGGTGGTGACATTGGCGGTAAAAGAGTTGATGGTGGGGGCGGAACCCTGTCCGGGATTTCCGGAGCCTTTTACGGCGGCACAACCAGTCATGCCAAGGCAGGCGAGGATAAAGAGGCAGAGCGCGGCGAGGCCTTGCGCTGAAGGCTGAGGTGCACGGCAGCGGAGATAGTCTCGAGAAAGGCAGTGATCGGAGCGCACGCGGGATCCTCCGAGGATATTTCTCTAACAAGTCTAGAGATGGAGCGCGTGAGATTTCTACTGGTCAGGAGTGCAGGTTGCGGGCAGGGCTAAAGCGACAGAGAGAAATTAGAGAGTCTTAGAGATGAGGGGGAAAAAGCCGCGCGCCTTACGAAAGTAAAGCGCGCGCGGCTTTTTTGAAGCTGCTAGTTGGTGTGGTTACGGTTGCTTATCGAGCTGAGCTGTGACCTCGGGGAGGACGGCTGTGCCTTCGATGCGCACTGCGTCCAGGAGCTGCGGATCGAGGCCCAGGGCCTTCACGATTGTGGGGGCAACCTGTGTGGTGGCGGTGGCGTTGGAAACGGTTTGGGGCGAGAAATGTGGATTCGATACCAGCATGATGACATTGGTGTCGTCATGGCCGAAGCCGCCGTGATCGCCCAGAGCGGAGCCCTGGCCGATGTAGGTCACGCCGACGTTGGGGGTGACGATGATGTCCGGGGAACGCGGGTCCAGACCTGGGCCAAGACCGCCTACGTTATGGTTCAGCGCGAGTGTGGGGCCGTAGAAGATTTGCCCGAGGCCGATTGGGCCTGCATTGGTTTCGAGTAACTGGACGGATGCGGGGATGCTGGCGCCCTTGTTCAGCCAGAGGACGGAGACATCGTCTTCGGTTGCGCCAATGCCGCCGGGTGTGAGCGGAGACTCCGAGGAGGGAATGACCGAACTCAGCAACGTGGCCGGGGTTGTCGGGGGGCCGGTCACAAGCAGGTTCGGGTCGATTGGGGACATGCCGTGTTTCGCGGTGATGATGATCAACGTGCTGTCGTAGATGCCGGCATCTTTTAGGGCGCTGACGAGTCTGCCGATTGCGGCGTCCACGTATTGAATTTCGCTGACCAACTCGGGGTTCGGCAAGGCTGCGGCGTTCTGGTAGCCGCCGACACCTAGGTTTGGCTCGATCAGGGTTTGGCCGGTGTAGACGGACTGAAAGTTCATGCCGAGAACTGCTGGGATCTGGGCTGGCTTGCCGTTGTGGGTTTTGCCAGCGATCTGGTTGAGCAGGCCGTTCAGACGCAACTGGTCATAGCATTGGATGTTGGCGAAGCTGCTGTTCCAGCCGGAGAAACTGGACGGGTCGGGTGGCGTGGCGCAGGAGACGCCTTCCAGAGTGGTTACACCGGGAAGATTAATCACGTTGGAGTCGACTTCGGGAGAGTAATAGTCATCGAGGTTGTGGCCGCCCGGTCCGCCTACCATGGAATAGGAGGGGTGCTTGTCGATCCAGGCGGTGTATCCGCCTGCGGCATGGACCACGCCGAAGATGGTGTTGGTGCGAACGAAGTTCCAGGGATAGACGGGGGCGCAGCCCTTGGCTGGGTCGCGGGAGAGTTTTTTGGGATCGAGCGAGGCGATGCCGCCTTCTGTGGGAGAGGCGTTCGGAGCGCCACCGTTCAGCATGGTGTCGTCGAGGTCGACGCCCTGGTCATTGTCGGTGGTTGTTCCGGTGGGAGGCGTGTAAGGGATGCAGGTGGCTGCGGCGAGGCCAGTGCCGGTCGTAATGGCGGGTCCGTCGAGCGAACGGTCATAGGCTACGTCGTAGTAGAGGCCTGTGGATTTTGGCGTGCCGCCGGTGACCAGGGCGGCGATGCCGGGAAAAGAGTCCGAGGGTTTTGAGGACACGGCAGCTACGTAGTTGATACCCGTGTGGCTGAGGGCGGCCATGTTCGGACAGTATGGATCGTCGCTATTTGCGCCGGCTATGCCGTGGGCGCAGTTATAGAAATCCACGGCGTGCATGCCGTCGATGCTCAGCAACAAAACGTGCTTGATTTTGCCCCAGCCCCAGGGGTTTGTGTCTGCCGATGTTTTATGCGCTGCGGACGCCAGAGTTAGTCCAACCACAATTCCAGCTACTACAAACTTCTTCGCCTTCATGTGAGACCTCCGAGGGGCGATAGTAGTTACGGAGGCGAGCGGGAACTTGAATTTTCTGTGAATATCTGGCTAAACAGGCGGGGTGAGATGGCGAACGTCTGAGTGTCCGATTTCCCGTAGCAACTTGGGCGGGGTTGGAAGGAGGCACGATGTATCGCGCCCTACAATCGATGGCGCGGAGCGTCAGGAGACCGTTACAACGTTCTAGAGAAGAGGGGCTTGGTGGCGAGTTGCTGTTTTTCCAGGTAGGGGTCGAAAAGCATGGCGGCGTTGCGGATGAAGATGCGGCCTAGCCAGGTGGTGCGGATTTCGTTGGGCGTGAGGAGGATTAGGCCGTCTTCTTCGAAAGATTCGAGGCGGCGGAGTTCTTCGGCGAAGTATTCGTCGAAGTCGATTTTGAATTCCTGCGAGATTTCATCCTTAAGGACAATCGTGTGGCAGAGTAGGCGGCTGATGACAGCGCGGCGGAGACGGTCGTCTTCGGAGAGGTGGTAGCCGCGCATGGTGGCTATGCCGCGATCTTCGACGGCGGCTTGCCAGGTGGGGATGTCGCGCTGGTTTTGAGCGTAGGAGTTTTGGATGCCGCTGATGGCGGTGATGCCCACGCCGTAGAGGTCGGCGCCGGCTTTGGTGGTGTAGCCCTGGAAATTGCGATGGAGGGTGCGGTTTTGCTGGGAGATGGAGAGTTCGTCGCCAGGCTTGGCGAAGTGGTCCATACCGATGTAGAGATAGCCGGCTTCGAGAAATTTCAGGAGGCCGGTGCGGAAGATTTCGAATTTTTGCATGCCTTCGGGGAGATGGCCTTCGAAGGAGTTTTGTTGCTTTTTTAGCCAGGGGACGTGGGCGTAGCTGAAGAGGGCGACGCGGTCGGGAGTTAGTTCGAGGATTTGGTCTACCGTGTGGGCGAAGGTTTCGGCGGTTTGGTGGGGGAGGCCGTAGATTAGGTCAACGTTTACGCTGTCGAAGCCGAGGTCACGGGCGGATTGGATCAGGTCGCGGGTTAGTGCGTAGGGTTGGACGCGATTGATTGTTTTTTGGACCAGCGGGTTGAAATCCTGGATGCCCATGCTTAGGCGGTTGAAACCTAGTTTGCGGAGGGTTTCGAGATGTTCGCGGGACGTTACGCGCGGGTCTACTTCTATGCCGATTTCTGCGTCTTGGGCGAAGGTGAAATTTTGCTTGGTGTAGGTGAAGAGGTCTTCGATTTGTTGGGGAGTTAGATAGGTCGGCGTGCCGCCGCCCCAGTGGAATTGGACTACCGGGCGGTCTTTGGAAACGTTGCGGCTGACTTTGGTTATTTCACGCTTTAGGATTTCCAGGTAGGGGGGCGAGACAGCTTTATTTTTTTGGATGATGACGTTGCAGGCGCAGAAGAGGCAGAGGCTTTCGCAGAAGGGGATGTGCATGTAGAGAGAGACTGGGGATTTGGCGACGTTGGCTTCGGCGTGGACTTTTTCGAGGTCGTTGGGGCCGAAGGAGTCGTTCCAGACTGGGGCTGTGGGGTAGCTTGTGTAGCGGGGGCCTGGGCGGTTGTAACGCGTGAGGAAGGCTTCGCTTACGCGAAGTTCTTCGCGGGCTTGGGTTAGGTTGGGATTTGGTATCGTCATGATTCGTTCCTTGTTCGAAGGGTGCGGTCAGAGGGGACGCGCTAAAGCGCGCCCCTGCAATGCAAAACGGTGCCCCTACCGTTACATGGTTGCATAAATGGGGCGCAACGTGTTGCGCCCCTACACGGAAGGCGGGGCAAGCCCCGCCCCTACCGCGGATTCTTTGAGCAGAGATTGTTGGCCGGTTTCGATGAACACCTTTGCGTTTTCTACGGGCGTGTGTTGGAGGATGCCGTGGCCTAGATTCAGGATGTGGCCTGAGCCGTTGAGAGATGCGGCGGTTTCTTGCGTGATGCGGCGGATTTCGTTTTGTGGGGCGAAGAGGACGGCTGGGTCGACGTTGCCTTGTAAGGCGATGCTTGGGCCTAGTGTTTTGCGGAGAGTGCGCATGTCCATGCGCCAGTCTACGCTAAGGACGCTTGCGCCGGAGCGAGCTACTGCTGGGAGCAAGTGATGGGAGGCTTTGGTGTAATAGATGACTGGTGTGGAAGTGGAACTCGTGTTTAGGGCGGAGATTACTTCCTGGACGGCTGGGAGGGCGAAATTTTCGTAGTCGGGGAGAGAGAGTTCGCCGCACCAGGTGTCGAAGAGTTGGACTGCGGTGGCGCCTGCGGCGATTTGGGCTTGCAGGTAGGGGATGGTTGCTTGGGCGATTTTGTGAAGGAGATCGCGGAACGTTTTTGGATCGCTTAGGAGGAAACTTTTTACGGTTGCAAAGCCTTCTTTTGTGCGGCCTTCGACCATATAGCAGGCTAGAGTCCATGGGGCGGCGGCGAAACCGAGGACGGGAACCGTTGGGCCTGCTTCTTTGGTGATACGGCGAATGGCTTCTGGGAGGAAGGCGGTTTCGATTTCTGGATCGAAGAGTCTTAGGTTTTCTACGTCGCGTTTGTTGCGGACTGGGTCGGGGAGATTGGGGCCGGCGTCGGTTAGCTCGAGAGTGAGGCCCATGGCTTCTGCGGGAATTAGGATGTCGGAGAAGACTATGATGGCGTCTATGTTTAGAAGGCGGAACGGTTGCATGGAGACTTCGACGGCGAGGTCGGGGGTTTTGCAGACTTCGAGGAATGCGTGGTTGGCGCGGATGGCGCGGTATTCGGGGAGGTAGCGGCCGGCTTGGCGCATCATCCAGACGGGGAGACGGGGAGTTGTTTCGCCGCGGCAGGCGCGGAGGAAGAGGTCTTTTCGATTGAGCGGAAAGGATTGATTAGGGGTCATGCGTCTGAATTAGAGGATAACAAATCCTTGAGGGGAATGCTGACGGGTGCGGTGGGTCGGGTTGGGTCACGTCGCGTTTGTTGCGCTGGGCCGAACTGGTTGCTCATGGCTCGAGGATTGGCGGTGTTACGTCCGAAAAGCGGGAGCAAGCTCCCGCACTCCATGGGCTGGGTGGGCTATACTTTGGGTATTGACACGCGGCTGGTGCCTGCGGGGGAGGCTAGTTCCGGAAACTTATGAAAGATTTGTTTTTAATTTTGACGATTGTCGCTTATGCGGGAAGTTTGACGCTTTATTTGCGTTTTTTGAATACGGGGAAGGAAATTACTGGGCGGTTGGGGACTGTTTTTTTGGGGTTGGGGCTTGTGGCGCATTATTTTGCGCTTTTGGAGCGGTCGCGGGGGATGCATACCGTTCCTTATCATGATGTTTTTGGGGCGATGTCGTTGTTTGGGTGGTTGCTGGCTTTGACTTATTTGGGATTGGAGCTTTTTCACCGGCAGAGGTCGGTGGGGGCGTTTGTTTTGCCGTTTATTCTTGTGTTTTTTGTGGCGGCGCATCTGGCGCCCGCGGATCGGTTGTCGCCGCCGCCTGCGAAGGGGATTGTTTTTGCGTTTCATGTGACGTTGAGCATTCTGGCTTATGCGGCGTTTGCGCTGTCGTTTGTGTTTAGTTTGATTTTTCTGGCGGAGGAACGGCTCCTGCGGAGCCGGAGGCTGGGCAATGTGGTATGGCGGCTGCCGCCGCTGGAACTGCTTGAGAGGATGAGCCGGTCTAGCGTTTTTGTCGGGTTGTTGTCGATTGCGGTTGGGACTGTGCTGGGATTTGTTTGGGTGGACCGGTTGCATGGGCAAATCTGGTATTACGATCCGAAATATGTGGTGACGCTTTTGGTGCTGGTGCTGTATGCGCTTTATTTTCATTTGGCGCGGTCGGCTACCTGGCGTGGGGCGCGGGCTTCGAAATTGTGCATTTTTAATTTTTTTGTGGTGGTGATGAGTTTTACGGTGGTGAATTTGTATTTGTCGCAGAGTCACCGGTATTTTTAGTCGGGCGGGACAGGAATAAAACCAAGAGGGAGGGGCAAGCCCCTCCCCTACCAAGGCACCGAGACATCGAGATGGAAATTGTTCTTGTCGGATTGAACCACCGGACGGCGCCTGTAGAGGTGCGGGAACGGGTGTCGTTTACCGTGGAACAGTCGCGGAAGGCTGCGGATGAATTGCGGTCGCGCGGGATATTGGCGGAAACGCTCGTGCTTTCGACTTGCAATCGTAGCGAGATTTATGGGGTGCCGCCGGAGTCTTCGCATGAATGCGCGCCGGGGTTGTCGTCGTTTTTGAGCGAGTTTCATGCGGTGCGTGCGGATGTGTTGAGTGTGTCGCTTTATCATCATTATGATCGGGCGGCGGTGCGGCATCTTTTTCGGGTGGCGGCGGGGTTGGATTCGATGCTGCTGGGTGAGGCGGAAATTTTGGGGCAGGTGCGCGAGGCTTACAAATTTGCGCATGAGTATGGAGCTACCGGGCCGGTTTTGAACAGGCTGTTCCAGGGGGCTTTGGAAGTTGGGAAGCGGGTGCGGACAGAGACGGAGTTGGGAACGCGGCCGATGTCGGTGGCTTCAGCCGGGGTGAAACTGGCGGAGCGGATTTTTGGAAAGATGAATGAGCGGAGCGCGCTGGTGTTGGGCGCGGGGACGATCAGCGAGCAGGTCGTCAATCAGTTGAGAGATCGCGGGATTGCACGGCTTTTTATTATGAATCGATCGCGCGAAGGTGCTGAGGAATTGGCGGGCCGGGTTGGCGGGAAGGTGGTGGGTTGGGGCGAGTGGGATACGGCGTTGAAGTTGCCGGACGTGGTGGTTACGTCGGTGTCGGCGGAAGAGCCCGTTTTGCGGCGGGAAATTTTGCAGGCGGCGATGGCGGCGCGGGGGAATCGGGCGCTCTTTTTGATGGATTTGGGAGTGCCGCGGAATATTGAGGCGGCTGCGGCGGATCTTTATAACGTTTATGTGTACAACCTGGATGATTTGACGGAGATCGTGGAGCAGAACCGCCATGCGCGGCAAAGCGAAGTGCCGAAGGCGGAAACGATTGTGGATGAACACGTGGGGAAATTTCTGTCGTGGCAGGCGAGCGTGGAGCTGGTTGGGTTGGTGGATGCATTGCGGTCGCGATTGCGCGAGGAACGCGCGAGTTTTATTCGGGCGCGAATGGACACTATGAATCATTTGGGGGCTGTGGAGCGGGCTCAGGTGGAATCCATGATGGACGAGTTGCTGGAAAAACTTTTAGTGGAACCGGCGGAGCGTTTGCGCGGGGAGAAAGAGTTGCGGCGGAAAATTCAGAACGTGGAAGCGCTGCGGGATCTGTTTTTGTCGAACCGGGAGAAGCCGTGAGGCATTTGCGGATTGGGACGCGAGGGAGTTTGCTGGCGAAATGGCAGGCGGAGTCCGTGCGGAAGCAGCTTTTTGCCGGGGCGGGAGTGGAAGCCGAGATTGTGATTATCAAAACGGCGGGCGACAAGCTGGCTTCGGCGTCGCTTTCGCAGATCGGCGGGAAGGGAATATTTATCAAGGAACTGGAAGAGGCGCTGCTGGAGGAGACGATAGATCTGGCGGTGCACAGCGTTAAGGATATTCCCACCGATACGCCTTCGCGGTTGATGTTTCCGGCAGTGTGCCGGCGGGCTGATGTGCGAGATTGTTTGGTGGGGCCGAGCGGGACGACGCTGGCGAGTTTGCGGCAGGGTGCGCGCGTTGGGACGGGGAGTTTGCGACGGCAGGCGCAGTTGCGACATATTCGGCCGGATTTGGACGTGCGGGAATTGAGGGGGAATGTGGATACTCGGTTGCGAAAAGCGGAGAGCGGCGAGTATGAGGCGGTGATGCTGGCGAAGGCGGGGCTGGATCGGCTTGGTTGGAGCGCGCGGATTACGGAGATTATGTCGCCGGAGACTTTTTTGCCGGCGGTGGGTCAGGGAGCGATTGCGGTGGAGTGCCGGTTGCGAGATACGGAAGCGGCGGAACTGGTTGGCGGGCTGGATGATGCGGAGACGCGGACGGCGATTATTGCTGAGCGAGCTTTGCTTTCGGCGTTGCATGGCGGGTGCCAGGTGCCGCTTGGAGCTTGGGCGCGGATCGAACGCGGGGAGTTAGTGATGGAAGCGTGCGTTTGCTCGGTGGATGGGACGCAGTACGTGAAGCAGCGGGCGACGGCTACGCCGGAGCAGGCGGCAGAGCTTGGCGGGCATATTGCAACACTGCTGATGGAGGCTGGGGCGCAGAGTATTTTGGAAGAAGTGAGCCGGCAGCGTGGGTGAGGCTACTGCGTCGCCGTTGGCAGGAAAGACCGTGGTGGTCACGCGGGCGGCTGGGCAGAGCGCGAAAATTGTTGAGGAACTTGCGGCGCGACAGGCGAACGTGAAGCTGGTGCCTCTGATTTCGTTTGGGCCTCCGGAAAAGTTCGATGAGCTGGATGCGGCGTTGAGGCGGTTGGAAACTTTTGACTGGATTATTTTTACTAGTGGGAATGCGGTTCAGGCGGTGGAAGGACGGCGGCAGGAATTTGCGCAGGGCGCGGCTGCCGCGTTGAAACTGCCGCGTGCGGCTGCGGTTGGGCCGGGTACTGCTGATGCTGCTGAGAATGCCGGGTATTCAGTTGAGTTTGTAGCGTCGGAACACAGCGGGGCCGGGCTTGCGAGGGAATTGGGCGGCGAGTTGAAAGGGCGGAGCGTTTTTTTGCCGCGAAGCGACCGGGCGAATCCGGATTTGCCGGAGGCTTTGCGGCGGCGAGGGGCTGTTGTGACGGAAGTTGTGGCTTATCGAACGCTGGCGCCTGGGGATAGCGATCGGGCGAGAGTGAAAGAAAGTCTGAAGGATGGAGTGGATGGGATTTTGTTTTTTAGCCCGAGTGCGGTGCAAAACTTTCTGGAATTGTTGGGGCGGGAGAGATTGGCGGCGTTGCAGGGGAGAACGGTGATGGTGGCTGTTGGGCCAAGTACGGCGGGGGCTTTGAGCGCGGCGGGCGTGCAGAGGATTGCTTGGGCGGCGGATACTACACCGAAGGCGGTTGTTGAGGCGCTTGAGGGACATCTTTCGCGGACGCGAAAGCGTTCCACTGCGGGGGTAGAACGGGGATGAGTTTTCCGGCAAATCGCCCGAGACGGTTGCGGCGAAGCGAAGCTTTGCGCGGATTGGTGCGCGAGACGCGGCTGAGCACTGCGGGGTTGATTTATCCGATGTTTGTATGCCCTGGGTCAAAAGTGCGCAAGGAAGTCAGTTCCATGCCTGGGGTGCATCAGCAATCCGTGGATCAGATTGTTGAAGAGTGCCGGGAGGTCGAGGCGCTTGGGATTCCTGGCGTGATTCTTTTTGGATTGCCGGAGTCGAAAGATGCGCGGGGAACGATTTCAACTTCGGCACATGGAGTGGTGCAGAGGGCGATTGAAGAGATTCGGAAAGCGAATCTGAAATTGCTGGTGATTACCGACGTTTGTTTGTGCGAGTACACGGATCATGGGCATTGCGGGGTGATTGAGAACGGCGAAGTGGCGAATGACGCGACTCTGCCGATTCTTGCGGCGCAGGCGCTTTCGCATGCGCGGGCCGGGGCGGATATCGTTGCGCCTTCGGACATGATGGATGGGCGAGTGGCGGCGATTCGGGAGACTCTGGACCAGCACAAGTTTGGGGAAGTTGCGATTCTGGCGTATGCGGCGAAATATTGTTCGGGATTTTATGGGCCTTTTCGCGAGGCGGCGGATTCGGCGCCGCAGTTTGGCGACCGGAGGAGTTATCAGATGGATCCGGGGAATGTGCGGGAGGCTTTGAAGGAAGTGGCGCTGGATATCGAAGAAGGTGCGGATATGGTGATGGTGAAGCCGGCGCTGGCTTATCTGGATGTGATTCGGCGGGTGCGGGATGCGTTTGATGTGCCGTTGGGGGCGTACAACGTTAGCGGGGAGTACGCGATGGTGAAGGCGGCGGCGCAGAAGGGCTGGCTGGACGAGAAGCGCGTGGTGCTGGAGATTTTGACGGGGATTCAGAGGGCGGGGGCGGAGATTATTTTGACTTACCATGCCAAGGATGTGGCGCGGTGGTTGAAGGGGTGATTGTTTTGGATGGCAGGATTTTGGACATGGTTGAAATCTCAAAAGCGGGAGCAAGGCTCCCGCACTGCACATAGGCTGGCATGAGCGCTAAACCTACAAAATCGAGAGTTGAGCGGCGGCGTTCGCGGGAGATTTTTGAGCGGGCGGAGAAGATTCTTGTTGGGGGCGTGAACAGCCCGGTTAGGGCGTTTCGTTCCGTGGGCGGAGAGCCGCTCATCATCGAGCGGGGTGGCGGGCAATATCTTTACGATGCGGATGGGAATGAGTTGCTGGATTACGTTTGCTCGTGGGGCGCGATGCTTTTGGGGCACGCGCATCCTGCGGTGACGGAGGCGATAGCGGATCAGGCGCGGCGGGGGACGAGTTATGGAGCGACGACGGAGTTGGAAGTCGAGCTGGCTACGTTGATTACGGCGGCGATTCCGGCGATTGAGAAGATTCGGTTTGTTTCGAGCGGGACGGAAGCAACGATGAGCGCGGTGCGGTTGGCGCGCGGGGTGACGAAGCGCGATTTTATTTTGAAATTTGAGGGTTGCTATCACGGGCACGCGGACAGTTTTCTTTCGCAGGCTGGGTCGGGGCTGGCGACGCTGGGGATTGCGGAGTGTCCGGGAGTGCCGCAGGCGCTTGCGGAACTGACGTTGAACGCGCCTTACAACGATTTGGGGGCTGTGGAGCGGTTGTTTTCTGAGCACAAGGATGCGATCGCGGCTGTCATCATCGAGCCGATTGCGGCGAATATGGGCGTGGTGTTGCCGGAGGCGGGATTTCTGGCTGGGTTGCGCGAAATTACCAGGCGCAACGGGGCTTTGCTGATCGTGGATGAAGTGATTACCGGGTTTCGGATGCACTATGGGGCGGTGCAGCAACTTGCTGGGATTGAGGCGGATTTGACCACGCTGGGGAAGATTATCGGCGGAGGGTTGCCGGTCGCGGCGTACGGTGGGCGCGCGGAGATTATGAATCATGTGGCGCCTTTGGGGCCGGTGTATCAGGCGGGAACGCTGGCGGGGAATCCTCTGGCGATGCGGGCGGGGATTGCGACGTTGAAGCAGCTTACACGGCATGGACTTTATGATGAGATTCATGAAAAAGCGCGGGGGCTTGTGGAGGGATTGCGCGAAGCGCTCGCTGAAGCGGGAATTGCGGGGCAGGTGAACGCGACTGGGTCGCTGGCGACTGTGTTTTTTGCGGCGAGTCCGGTGCGCAACTACGGTGACGCGAAGCGATCGGACACAAAACGTTACGCGCGATTTTTCCAGGAGATGCTGGACCGAGGGATTTTTATTGCGCCGTCGCAGTATGAGGCGGCGTTTGTTTCGGTGGCGCACACTTCGGAGGACATTACGCGTACAATTGCGGCGGCGCGCGATTCTTTGAAAGCCATAGCGGCTGAGCCTGCTGTTTAATCCTTAAAGGAGAACCTGAAATATGCCTGAGGGTATCGAACTGCCAGAAACAGAGCACGAGCGCGGGGATAATCCGTTCCTTGTTCCTGTTTCCGTTACGATTTCCACGCTTGCGGTTTTGGTGGCGGGAGTCACGCTAATGAGCCATAGAGCGCACACCGAAGAGCTGCTGCGGCAGAGCCAGGCGGCCAACCGATGGGCGCAGTATCAGGCAAAAAGCGTGCGACAGCACACCACCGAGAAAAGCGCGGAAATCGTAAGCATCGTAGCGCCATTGAACAAAGAGATTGGCGAAGCCGTTGAAAAGAAGAACGAAGCTGAGCTGGAGCACTACAAAGCAGACAAGGAAGATATTACGAAAGACGCAAAGGACCTGGAAGCGGACCGAGATTTGGCGGGCCGCAAGGCGGACCGCTTTGACGGCGGAGAGGCGCTGCTTGAAGTTGGGCTGGTCATTTGTTCTCTGACACTGCTAACGAAGAAGCGGCTGTTCTGGATTGGCGGCATGGTGATTGCGGCGGCCGGGCTTGGGTTTGCGTTGACGGGGTTTCTGCTCCACTAGCCAGAGATTTCTTCGTACGAGGGGCTAGGCGCGGGCCGGTGGCAGAGGGCCTCTCAGGCGTACAACTTCTTCCATTAGTTTTTGCATATGGGAGAGGAGTTCCTGGTGGCGGAGGTCTTCGGTGGCGGGCCTCTTTCCGACGAAGGTAAGATTGCCGCTTGGTTCAAGGATACATTTGTCGACGTCGCTGAGCGAATCGAAGCCCTGTTTTCTGGCTGCGGCTTCCAGTTGTGACGTGGTGATCAGTTCCTTCTTTAGGCGCTCGGTGCGCACCTTGCCGCCATCAATCAAGATATCGGATTGTCCTTCGACGAGCTGCTCGAGCTTGCTGTGACCGTAGAGGAAGCGCACGACCAGGTAGTTGATAACGAGCAGGGAAGTGGCGCCGATGAGGCCACCGGAGACGCTGTTGTCGTCGCCAATGATGGCGTTTTGGACGGTGTTCGAGAGGGTGAGGAGGACGACGAGGTCGAAGGGATTGAGCTGGACGAGTTCGCGCTTGCCGGAGAGCCTGAGGCTGATTACCAGGAACATGTAGACGATGATGGGGCGGAGAATTTTTTCGAGCAGGGGAAGTCCCATGACGAACATGTCTTTCCAGATTTCATGCGTTGGCACAGCGCCTCCTAAGGCCCACGCGGGCATTTGCAGAATGCGGCGAGTCAGGATTTACTCCGAAGCGAAAGGGAGGGTAACACGCCGGCGGTGCCGGGAAAAGCAGCGGTGAGGGGGAGACCTGTACCTTCGTACAGTCATGTTTTGGCAACATGTCCGCTTGGAGGACTGTCTAAACATCCAGAATTGGTTATGATTAAAATGTTCAGATAATCCCCGGCCCAAAAGGTCGTTTCAGAACGCAATCGTAAGGCGGAGGAGTTTCGCCCACCGCGGTCCCTTGGGGTACGAGAACGTTTTTGTAATCAGCGACCTATGTCACAGCGACATTCCTTTGAGCAGAAGTTAGCGGCGAGTCCCGAGCAGATTTCTTCCCTGCTGGATTGCGCGCGCGAGTTGCTGGCCATCCTCGGGCCAAATGGAATGATTCTGCATGCCAGCGCGGGATGCACTCGCGTCCTTGGCTTTTGTCCCGATGAACTTATCGATAGGTCGTTAATCGAGTTCATGCATTTGGATGACATAGCGGAGATGCAGGAACGTCTTCGAGGGATCATTGCCACGCCAAAAGATACGGGGAAAGGGCGCTGCCGTTTGCGGAGCAAAACGGGGGAGTGGCGGTGGTTTGAGGTGACGATCAGCAACTGCCTGAGCAATCCAGCGGTCGAAGGAGTGGTGGCGAGTCTTCTTGATGTGACGGCGCTGCACCGGATGGAAGCGGAGCGGCAGGTGATTTCGGAAGTGGTTCACGCGTTAAACCAGACGGCGAACCTTGATGAGCTGCTGGAGGGAATACACCAGGCGCTGAAGAAAGTTTTGTACGCGGAAAATTGTTTCGTCGCGCTGCATGACGCGAAGGAAGATACCTTTTACTTTCCATTTCTTGTGGACCAATTTGATACGGCGCCTCCGCCTCAGAAAGTAGGGCGCAGCTGTACCTCTTTTGTGTTTCGAACGGGCAGCGCGATGTTGATTCCGCAAACGGAGTTCGACAGGCTGGTGCAGGCGGGAGACGTGGAGCTGGTTGGGTCGCCGTCGCCTTCGTGGCTGGGCGTGCCGCTGAAGACGCCGACGGCGACGATCGGCGTGCTCGTGGTGCAGCACTATCAGGACGAAAACGCCTACGATATGCGGGACCTGGAGTTTCTAGATTCCGTGGGCGGGCATATTGCGCTTGCGATTGAGCGGCGGCGTTCTGAGGAAGCTTTGCGCAAGAGCGAGTCTGTGTTCCGGCTGCTTTTCTCGCACAATCCACTTCCGACCTGGGTGACGGATGCGGAGACTTTACAGTTCATTCAGGTGAATGACGCCGCGATCCGGCAGTACGGTTATTCGCCGGAGGAGTTCAGCCGGATGTCGATGTTTGACATTCACGGGGAGGAAAAGCGCAACTCTCCGGAAGTGCATGCTTCGGAGAAGGGGGCGGGGCGATGCGAAGGGGTGTGCAAACACAAAAAGAAAGACGGGAAAGTATTTGAAGTTGAAATGATTTCGCACCAGTTCGATTATGCGGGGCATGGGGTTCGACTGGTGGTGGCGCAGGATATCAGCGAGCGGCATATTCTAGAGCAGCAACTGCGCCAGGCGCAGAAGATGGAAGCCGTAGGGCGGCTGGCCGGAGGAGTGGCGCACGATTTCAATAATCTATTGATGGTGATCAAGGGGCATACTGAGCTGTTGATGAATGAATTGTCGCCCACAGACCGCATGGCGCGAAAAATCGAGCAGATCGATCGTTCGGCGGATCGGGCCGCGGCTTTGACGAAGCAGTTGCTGGCGTTCAGCCGGATGCAGGTGCTGCAGCCGAGGGTGATGAATTTGAACGGCGTGATTGAGGATATGGGGAAGCTTTTGCCGCGATTGATTGGGGAAGACATCGAGTTGGGCGTTCGAATGGCGGCTGATTTGGGGTCGATTCGCGCGGACGCCAGCCAGATGGAACAGATCATTATGAATCTGGCGGTGAACGCGAGGGATGCCATGCCGACGGGCGGACGGCTCATTATCGAGACGTCCAATGCGGAGCTGGACCGCAGTTACAACATGACGCATCCGATTGTGCAGCCAGGGCGATATGTATTGCTGGCCGTGTCTGACACGGGGATAGGCATGGATGCGGACACGCAGGCGCATATTTTCGAGCCGTTTTTTACGACGAAGGAACCCG
>Ga0209248_10000076_pt1 | contig 32286 bp, 33 predicted proteins | sample BogFormECP04_OM1_FD_188241 | JGI IMG/M metagenome (GOLD analysis project Ga0209248, IMG submission 188241) | Bog forest soil microbial communities from Calvert Island, British Columbia, Canada - ECP04_OM1 (SPAdes) (version 2) | ecosystem: Environmental > Aquatic > Freshwater > Wetlands > Bog ... | reverse complement strand
CGTTCGATGGCTACACCGATCCCAGCGCGAGCGAAAAGAAGTTGGTGCGCAACGCTTTCCGCAAAGGCGACACTTGGTTCAACACCGGTGACGTGATGAGCCCGCAGGGCATGGGCCACGCCGCCTTCGTCGACCGGCTCGGCGACACCTTCCGCTGGAAGGGTGAGAACGTCGCCACTACGCAAGTGGAACGGGCGCTGGCGGCCGACAAGTCCATCGAGGAGTCCACGGTTTTCGGCGTGGAGATTCCCCGCACCGGCGGTCGCGCCGGGATGGCGGCGATAAAATTGCGCGACGGCGCCGAGTTCGACGGAAAGGCGCTTGCCCACACCGTCTACGACCAGCTGCCGGCCTACGCGCTGCCGTTGTTCATGCGGGTGGTCGAGTCGATGGAGCACACCACCACGTTCAAGAGCCGCAAGGTGGATCTGCGCGAGCAGGGGTATGGCCTCGACATCGAGGACCCGGTGTATGTGTTGGCCGGCCGCGACGAAGGTTATGTGCCCTTCTACGACGAATATCCGGACGAGGTCGCGGTGGGTAAGCGACCGCAGGGCTGAGTGACCGGAAGCGCGCCGGTCGCTTCGTCATCAGTAGCCACACCAGCACCGTCAGACGGTCGCCAGACTCTTCACGAAGGTGATGTCATATGCGACATCACCAGGTGGTGATATCACCCGCGATGTCGAAGTGAGGAAGGCAGTCATCCCTCACCCGGCGGCTGAAGAGGCTAATGAGTCTCGTGAGGTTCAGCCAGACCCTCAGCGCTCGGACAGCGGTCGCGTTGGGCACCATAGAAGGGTGCACGCCACCCTATGCGGTCGCCCTATCACCGGCGATCGTCCGCTGATCATGGCGATCGTCAACCGCACGCCTGATTCGTTTTACGACCGCGGCGCCAACTTCACCGACGGCGCGGCCCAGGATGCTGCGCACCGCCTGATCGCCGAAGGTGCCGACGTGATTGACGTCGGCGGCGTCAAAGCGGGCCCAGGGGAGAGCATCGACACCGAAACCGAGATTGCTCGGGTGGTGCCGTTCATCGAGTGGCTGCGCGATGCCTACCCGGACCAACTGGTCAGCGTCGACACCTGGCGTTCCGAGGTAGCCCGGCAGGCGTGCCGGGCTGGTGCGGACCTGATCAACGACACCTGGGGCGGCATCGACCCCGCGATGCCCGAGATTGCCGCGGAATTCGGAACGGGCCTGGTGTGCTCGCACACCGGGGGTTTGCCGCCGCGAACCCGGCCATTCCGGGTCAGCTACGGGATCAGCACCCGTGGCGTGGTCGATGACGTGATCAGCGAAGTCACCGCGGCGGCCGAGCGGGCCGTCGCCGCCGGGGTGGCTCGCGATCGTGTGCTGATCGACCCCACGCACGACTTCGGCAAGAACACTTTCCACGGTCTGGCGCTGTTGCGGCATGTGGAAGATCTTGTTAACACGGGGTGGCCGGTGTTGATGGCGTTGAGCAACAAAGACTTCGTCGGGGAGACTCTGGGCGTGGACCTGACCGAACGGCTGGAGGGAACCTTGGCGGCCACCGCGCTCGCGGCCGCGGCCGGTGCCCGGATGTTCCGGGTGCACGAAGTCGGCCCCACCCGGAGAGTGCTGGAAATGGTGGCTTCGATCAGTGGGCAGCGGCGCCCGACGCGCACGGTGAGAGGACTTGCATGACGGCATCAGAGCTGGTCGATCTCGCCGCCGAGGGGGCATTGACCGCGCTGCCCGGCGACGTCTGGCTGGCCGACCGCTGCTGGACCCGGCCGCATTGGACGGTCGACGAGTTGGTGGCGGCGAAGGCCGGACGAACCATCTCGGTGGTGCTGCCTGCCCTCAACGAGGAAGACACCGTTGAATCGGTGATCGACAGCATTTCACCGCTGGTCGGCGGGCTGGTTGACGAGCTGATCGTGCTCGATTCGGGCTCCACCGACGACACCGAGATCCGGGCGATCGCCGCGGGCGCCCGCGTCGTTACCAGAGAACAGGCTTTGCCCCACATCCCGCCGCGACCCGGCAAAGGCGAAGTGCTGTGGCGCTCGCTGGCAGCCACCGAGGGCGACTTCGTGGTGTTCGTCGATTCCGACCTGATCGATCCGCACCCGATGTTCGTGCCACGGCTGCTCGGGCCGCTGCTCACCGAAGACGGGGTGCACCTGGTCAAGAGCTTCTACCGGCGGCCGCTGAACGTGAGCGACGTGAGCGACGCCAGCGGCCGCGACGGCGCCACCGGCGGTGGCCGGGTCACCGAGCTGGTGGCGCGGCCGCTGCTCGCGGCGCTGCGACCCGAGCTGGGCTGCGTGCTGCAGCCGCTGGGCGGCGAATATGCGGCCACCCGCGAACTGCTGATGTCGCTGCCATTCGCGCCGGGCTACGGCGTCGAGATCGGCCTGCTGGTCGACACCTATGACCGGTTGGGCCTGGACGCCATCGCCCAGGTCAATCTCGGTGTGCGGGCACACCGCAACCGGCCGCTGGCCGAGTTGGGCCCGATGAGCCGTCAGGTTGTCGCGACCCTGCTCTCGCGCTGCGGCATCCCCGACTCCGGGGTGGGGTTGACCCAGTTCTTCGTTGACGGCGACGGCTATACCCCGCGCACCTCGACGGTGTCGCTGGCCGATCGGCCGCCGATGAACGCGCTGAGAGCGCCGTAGTCGACCTGTCGCACTGATAAGGCAATATCGGTGACGTGGCATTGGTGTTGCTGTACGTCGTGGTGCTGGTCCTGGTGGCGATCGTGCTGTTCGGTGTGGTCAGTTTGCTGTTCGGCCGCGGCGAGCCGCTTCCGCCGCTCCCGCGGGGAACGACGCCGACAGTGCTGCCCGCGTCCGGTGTCACCGGCGCCGACGTTGACGCGGTCAAGTTCACCCAGACGCTGCGCGGCTACAAGACCAGCGAAGTGGACTGGGTGCTGGACCGGCTCGGCCAGGAACTCGACTCGCTGCGCGGCCAACTCTCGTTGGTGCACGCCGCTGAACTGCTAGTAGCCGCCGATATCGAGGCCGACGACGCAGCTGCCGGCGCGGACGTTGCCGGCGAGCAGGAGCCGAGATGACCGCGCCGGACGACGGCCTGGTCCGCTGCGACTGGGCGGTCGGGCGGCCCGGCGGCCCGGACTTTGAGCTGTACCGCGACTATCACGACAAAGAGTGGGGCCAACCGTTGCACGGGCGGGTGCCGCTGTTCGAACGGATGAGTCTGGAGGCCTTTCAAAGCGGCCTGTCCTGGCTGATCATTCTGCGCAAACGGGAGAACTTCCGGCGCGCCTTCGCCGGCTTCGACATCGAGAAGGTCGCCCGCTACACCGACGCCGACGTGGCCCGGCTGATGGCCGATCAGGGGATCGTCCGCAACCGCGCCAAGATCGAGGCGACGATCGCCAACGCGCGTGCCGCCGCCGACGTCGACGACCTGTCGGAGTTGCTGTGGTCATTCGCGCCGGCGCCGCGATCGCGGCCCGCGACGATCACTGACGTCCCTGCTACGACGCCGGAATCCACTGCGATGGCACGCGAATTGAAGCGCCGTGGATTCCGCTTCGTCGGTCCCACGACCGCGTACGCCCTGATGCAAGCGACCGGGATGGTCGATGATCACCTGCGAACGTGCTGGGTGCCTTCCGCCCGGTGACGATGCGGGCCGTTGACGGCCCGCCGAGGAGCCGGGCGATCAGGCAGCAGCGGCACGTTGAAACGCCGACCCGGAGGTCATGTACACCTGCCGGGCCGCATAGGGAACAATGGAGTGGTGAATTTGCAGTTCAATGCCGGGGATGGCTGGAATTCCACTGGCGGGGCCTACCCGGTGCTGGCCAGGTCCGTGACGGCGGGCCACCTCGAATCTGGAGGGAGCACTCGATGGCGGCGATGAAGCCCCGGACTGGAGACGGTCCACTGGAAGCGACCAAGGAGGGGCGCGGCATCGTGATGCGGGTACCGCTGGAGGGCGGTGGTCGACTCGTCGTTGAGCTGACACCCGACGAAGCTGCTGCACTGGGTGACGAACTCAAAGGCGTCACCAGCTAAGCCACCTTCCGGTAGATCTCCAGCGTCTGTTCTGCAATGCGCGCCCAGGAAAATTCCGCGATGCAGCGCCGGCGTCCCGCTTGGCCATAGCGCTCCGCCTTTGCGGGATCGGCGATCAGGGCGTTGACCGCCTCAGCGAGCCTGGTCTGGTAGCCGCTTACATCGTCGGGGTCATAGTGCACCAGCGAACCGGTCGCTCCTTCGGCGACGACTTCAGGTATGCCGCCGACGTCGGACGCCACCACCGCGGTGCTGCAGGCCATCGCTTCGAGATTGACGATGCCCAACGGCTCATACACTGAGGGGCATACGAAAACTGTTGCGGCCGATAGTATTTCGCGTAGCTGACCGATCGGCAGCATTTCCCTGACCCAGAACACGCCGGCGCGCGAGCGGGCCAGCTCGGCCACCCCGGAGGCCACTTCGGCGGCGATTTGCGGCGTGTCGGGTGCTCCGGCGCACAGCACCAACTGCACGTCGGGGCTGAACTGGTGTGCGGCCGCGAGCAGGTGGGCGACGCCTTTCTGCCGGGTCATCCGCCCGACGAATGCAACCATCGGCCGGCCCGTGTCCACGCCGAGGTGTGCCAGCACGGACTCCCCCGGGGCAGACTGCGACGGCTCGACCGGGTGCCACACCTCGGTGTCGATCCCGTTGCGCACGACATGCACCCGACCGGCATCCAGCGTCGGATAGACCCGCAACACGTCGTCGCGCATGCCCGAGCTGACAGCGATGACGGCGTCCGCGGCGGTCACCGCGCTCTGCTCCACCCACGACGAGATCCGGTAGCCGCCGCCGAGCTGCTCTGCCTTCCACGGCCGCAACGGCTCCAGCGAGTGCGCGGTCAACACGTGCGGGACGTCGTAGAGCATTGACGCCAGTTGCCCGGCCAAGCCGGTGTACCAGGTGTGGGTGTGGACCACGCTGGCGTCCGCGGCGGCATTGGCCATCACCAGATCGGACGACAACGTCGACAGTGCCGGATTCGCGCCCCGCAGCTGCGAGTCGGGCTGATACGTGAACGCGCCAGCGCGCGGTGCGCCCATGCAGTGCACGTCGACCTCACACAGCTTGCGCAGCTGCGCGACGAGCTCGGTTACGTGCACCCCCGCGCCGCCATAGACCTCAGGCGGATACTCCCGAGTCATCATCGCCACCCGCATACCCGGCACGGTAGTGGTCGCTTGGGGGTAGCACCGCCGCCGGGTTGACCCAAATAGGTTGATGGACAGTCCGTCACCGTGGGTATTTCAGAGGAATGACCCTGGCAGGCGTTCGCGGTGGCCGATAGGTTTGTTTCATGAGGGAAGCGCCACACGTGCTGGGCATCGTCCTGGCCGGGGGGGAGGGTAAGCGGTTGTATCCGTTGACCGCGGACCGGGCCAAACCCGCGGTTCCCTTCGGCGGCGCCTACCGACTGATCGACTTCGTGCTTTCCAATCTCGTCAACGCCCGGTACTTGAGGATCTGCGTTCTCACGCAATACAAGTCGCATTCACTGGACCGTCACATATCGCAGAACTGGCGGTTGTCCGGGTTGGCCGGTGAGTACATCACCCCGGTTCCCGCGCAGCAGCGGCTCGGCCCACGTTGGTACACCGGCTCCGCCGACGCGATCTATCAGTCGCTGAACCTGATTTACGACGAGGATCCCGACTACCTCGTGGTCTTCGGCGCCGACCACGTATACCGGATGGACCCCGAGCAGATGGTCCGGTTTCACATCGACAGCGGCGCCGGGGTGACGGTGGCCGGTATCCGGGTGCCCCGCGCCGAGGCGACTGCGTTCGGGTGTTTGGACGCCGACGATTCCGGCCGTATCCGCAGATTCGTCGAGAAGCCTCTTGAGCCGCCCGGCACGCCCGACGACCCGGACAGCAGTTTTGTTTCGATGGGCAACTACATCTTCACCACCAAGGTGCTCGTCGATGCAATCCGTGCGGACGCCGACGAGGATAGTTCCGATCACGACATGGGCGGCGACATCATTCCGCGGCTGGTTTCCGACGGGCTGGCCGCGGTGTACGACTTCTCCGACAACGAGGTGCCTGGCGCCACCGACCGCGACCGGGCCTACTGGCGCGACGTGGGAACGCTGGACGCCTTTTACGACGCCCACATGGACCTGGTGTCGGTGCACCCGGTGTTCAACCTGTACAACAGGCGCTGGCCGATCCGCGGGGAGTCGGAGAACCTGGCGCCGGCCAAATTCGTCAACGGCGGCTCCGCGCAGGAGTCGGTGGTGGGGGCGGGCAGCATCATCTCGGCCGCGTCGGTGCGCAACTCGGTGGTGTCGTCGAACGTCGTTGTCGACGACGGCGCGATCGTGGAGGGCAGCGTGATCATGCCGGGCACCCGCGTCGGCCGCGGCGCGGTGGTCCGTCACGCCATCCTGGACAAGAACGTCGTTGTCGGACCCGGCGAGATGGTCGGGGTGGATCTGGAGAAGGATCGCGAACGCTTCGCGATCAGCGTCGGCGGCGTTGTCGCTGTCGGCAAAGGCGTCTGGATCTAGCTACCAGACGAACGGAACCAGGCGGTAGTGCACCTGCTGTTCATACTCGCTGTAGCCGCTGAGTTGTTGCTGTAGCAACTCTTCTTCATCGCGGATGCGAAGCGCGAGCGCGACCAGCGCAGGTATGACGAAGACGAGTCCCCAATACGAGTCGAGCGCAAGCGGGACGCCGACCATCATGATGACACTGCCGCTATACATCGGATGGCGCACCAGGCCGTACAGTCCCGTGGAGACCAGCGTCTGCCCCGACTCGACGGTGATATTGGCTGCCGCATAACCATTTTGGGCGACCACCAGCATGGCAACGCCCAGTCCGACCGCGACCAGAATGTCGCTGACCACGGTGACCGTCGTTGGCACTGGCGACCGGCCGAATCGATGGTCCAAAGCGCTGACCACCAACATGGCCGGAAAGCAGATGAACACGACGGTGCTGACGATCTGCTGCAACGTTCGGGTCTCCGCCAACGGCCCGGCGTGCATGCGCCGCTCTAGCGCGGCCGGGTTTTTGCGTACCAAGTAAACGCTGGGGATCCACGTATAGAACGCGAATACCGCGAGGAAGACCCATGCCTGCCAGTAATGGAACGTCCCCGCCGGCAGGAATAGCATCAATCCGAAGGCCACCAGGCCCAAAGCAGCTGAAACTACCCCTTTGACAAGGGTTTTCATGAAAGGCTCCTCAGGTCTGCACGTCGCGACGGCGGAAGGCCGCCATGCCCAGTGCGATTAACGCGGCGTCGATCACCAACAGCCACAGCAGCGGAACCGGCGTGAATGCGCCGCCGGTGACCCGCGGAATGTGCGCGAACGGTTCGAGGTCGAGCAGCCACTGGGGAAAGCCCGACAGAGAACCGATCAGATACAGCGCGACGAATCCGACCAGCACACCCCACGCCACCGGGCTGAACCTCGGCGCCAGCCCGAACAATGCGACGGTTACTGCGGCTAAGAGCCAGACGGCGGGTAGCTGCACCGCGGCGCTGGCGAGGACCATCGCAAGTTTGCCGCCGATGTCGTGGGCAGCGACCCCGTAGGTCAGTCCAGCCGCCAATCCGGCAATCAACATCGCGACGGCCGACCCTAGCAGCGCGATTGCCAGATGGCCTGCCAGCCAACGGCTTCGGCCCACCGCGCCGCCCAGCACCGCCTCGGCTCGCTGGCCGGCCTCCTCTTGATGCGGCCGTAGGCTCAGCGAGATGGCGAATGCGGCCGCCATCATGCCCAGCATGCAAAACGCCACCGCGACGAAGGCCTGCTCCAATGCAGTGGTGCCGCCCATGCGCTGGACAATGTCTTGGGCCGTGCCGCCGCCGAGCTCGTCGCCAATGCCGTGCACGACGCTGCCGATCAGCAAGCCGTACAGGCACAGCCCGACGGTCCACAGCAGCAGCGCGCCGCGATCCAGCCGCCAGGCCAACCCAAAGGCATCCCGCAGCATCGGCGTTGCGGTCGCCGGACCCGGACGTTCGGCGATCAAGCCGGCACCGACGTCGCGTCCGGCAAGTAGCCGGTAGGCCAGTGCGGTGAGCAGCACAGTCGTCACGACGTGCAGCAGTAGGACCCACCACCGGTCGCCCGCATACGGACGAACCTGCAGCGACCAGCCCAGTGGGGAGAGCCACGACAACGCACCCGAGCCGGCGTCACCGACGGCGCGCAGCGTGAATGCGGTTGCCAGCGCGCCGAATGCGGCGCCGCGGGCGAACCGCGCGCTGGGCGACAGCTGGGCAGCCACGGCGGCCACCGCGGTGAACACCAGACCGGAGCCGGCCAGCGCGGCCCCGAACGCCAGCGAGCCGTCTGGCGGGACGCTGGTGCCCAGCAGGCCGGCCGCCCCGATCGCGCCGGTGATCACCGACGCCCCGAACGACAGCAGTAGGGCCGCCGTCAGGCTGGCATACCGACCCACCGCGGTCGAGTCGATCAGTTCGGCGCGGCCGGTCTCTTCGTCGGCTCGGGTGTGGCGGATGACGGTGAGAATGACCGCGACGGCGATCAACAGATGGAACATTCCGGCTTTCCAGATGCCGGTTGCGCCGAGGCTGTCGTTGTAGATCTGCCCGTAGAGCGCCCGTTGCGCGGGGCTGGCCATGATCGTGGCGGCAAAGGCGGCGCGGGCTGCCTGGTCGGGGTAGACCTTTTCGATGCTGCCGATATAGACGGTCGACAGCGGTACCGAGAGCAGAATTACCCAGAGCGGCAGGACCACCCGGTCGCGGCGTAGGTAGAGCCGCAGCATCCCGATTGTGCCGGTGAACGCCCCCGAACCGCGTTGCGGGGCTTCGTGTGCCGGATGGCGGGGTCGATCCAGCGTTGTGGTCATGCCCGCACCTCTTGACCGCTGACTTCGCGCTCGCCGTCGGTGCCGACGCCGTAGTGGCGCAGGAAGAGTTCTTCCAGGGTGGGCGGCTGGCTGACCAAGCTGCGCACGCCCACGTCGCCAAGCACCCGGATGAGCTCGCCCAGGCTCTCACTGTCGACGTGGACGCGCAGCGTGGTTCCCTCGAAGCTGACGTCCTCGACACCGCGGATACGGCTGAGATCGCCTGGGTCCCGGAGCATTTCCGCCTTGATCGACGTGCGGCTGAGATGACGCATCGAATCGAGCGTGCCGCTCTCGACGGTCTTGCCGGCACGGATAATGGTCACCCGCTCGCATAGTGCCTCGGTCTCGGCCAGAATATGACTGGACAGCAGAACTGTCGTGCCGCGGTCGCGCGCTTCGGCGACGCACTGCTGAAAGATGTTCTCCATCAACGGGTCCAGACCACTGCTCGGCTCATCGAGCAGCAGCAGGCGGGCCCGTGACGAGAACGCCGAAATCAACGAGACTTTCTGTCGGTTGCCCTTCGAGTAGGTGCGTGCCTTCTTGTGCGGGTCGAGCTCGAAACGCTCGATCAGCTCCGCGCGGCGATTCTGGTCTATACCACCGCGCATCCGCGCCAGCAGGTCGATGGTCTCGCCGCCGGTGAGGTTGGGCCAGAGGGTCACATCGCCTGGAACATAGGCGATCTGGCGGTGCAGCTCGACGGCGTCGGTCCACGGATCGCCGCCGAGCAGCCGAGCCGTTCCGCCGTCGGCCTTCACCACGCCCAGCAGTATCCGGATCGTCGTCGACTTTCCGGCGCCGTTGGGTCCGAGGAAGCCGTGCACCTCGCCCTCGCGTACCGTCAGCTCGAGGCCGTCCAGCGCGCGAACGGCGCCAAAGTTCTTTTTCAGACCGTGGATTTCGATCGGCGCGCGGTAGTTGTCAGCTGGCATCAGATTCTCCTTGTGCTGTTTGACGCTCTGCTTGGTCTAGGAAGGCGTCGTACATGTGGCTGTCGGTCATCAGGCCGCCGGTATAAAGCTCGAGGGCGGGCAATACCATGTCGCCGGCATAGTCGCGCAGGACTGCGCGTAAATCGGTTGGGGTGGCGTGCATCTGCAGGTACAGCAGGAAACCGCCGCCGCCGGTGATCGCCAGATACTTCGCCCGGGCAGCCGGATCTCGGCTGGGTTTCAGGATGCCCGTCTGCACGCCTTCATCGAGGTAACTCTCGGCGTTGTCGATCATCCTGCGCCATAGCGTGTTTGCCAGCTCACCACCGGATTGCATGGAGCGCACCAAGTAGGCCATCAACGGTGCGTACTCCTCGATCTCGGCCATGGCGGCGAACCAGGTTGCCGGGTCACTGGAGCGCATCGCCTCGGACTTCCCGCTGCGAATCTCCTCGGCAACGTAGTCGTCGCAGGCCTTGCGCAGACCGTCCTTGGAACCGAAGTGGTGGATGACGAGCGCGGCGCTGACGCCGGCCGCTTCGGCGATCGAGCGCAGGCCGACGCCGAAGCCCTGCGCGCCGAACCGCTCGATCGCCGCGTCGCGGATCCGGGCCGCGGCGGTCAGATCGTCGGCTGAACGCATGTTCAGTACACTAAACGCGCGTTCAGCCCAACGTCAAGCGGGCATGCCGTCAGAAATCCGTAAATTAAATAGGGAGTGATCAGTCGCGGACGGCGGCCAGCAGGCCGTCGCCGAGCGGCACCAGCGCCGGGGTGAGCAGCTCGTTCTCGGCGATCAGCCGCGCCGCTTCCCGCACGGCCGCGACGTCTGCGTCGTGGGCTGCCGGGTCGCCGGCCCGGCCACCCAGCGCCGCCCCGTGAACGACGATCGCCCCGCCGGAGCGCAGCAGCCGCATGCCCTCGACCACGTAATCCGGCTGATCGAGCGGGTCGGCGTCGATGAACACCAGGTCATAGGACTCGTCGGCCAGCCGGGTCAGGACCTCCTGGGCCCGGCCGCTGATCAGCCGAGTCCGCGATGGCCCGATCCCCGCGTCGGAAAACGCCTGTTTGGCGATCAACTGGTGCTCGGGCTCGATGTCGATCGTGGTCAGCACGCCGTCTTCGCTCATCCCTGACAACAGCCACAGGCTGCTGACGCCCGCACCTGTCCCCACCTCGACGACGGCTTTGCCGCCACTGAGCTTGGTCAGCAGGCTGAGCAGTGCTCCCACCGCGGGGGTCACCGCGCCTGCGCCGATGTCGACCGCGCGTTCGCGGGCGGCCAGCAGAACCGCGTCTTCGGAGATCGACGCCTCGGCATGTGCCGACAGGGATTCGGCCCGACTCGTCGGAGCCGACTGGCCCGGCGTGCCGTCGGTGGTGGCCATGCCCGCAGCGTAAGTCCAACCGCTGCCGCGTGCAGTCAGGCGCGCCCGTTCCCATATTTGCGACACGCCCGGTCCTTAGAGACGATAAAGGTCACAATTTGATGAATATGGCCAGCGCAACGGGGTATAGGCACCCATTCTCAGTGAAAGCTCAGTGCGATCACATACCGCACATACGCCGGTAGGCGACGGTATCCTCCATGGAACGTGGAGGCCGCTGGAACGGGAATAGATCCCCGCGCCTTCGTGTTGCGCGCGATGAGGAGTTGCCTAGCCTCGACGGCACCTTGACCCCGGAGGAATTGAACATCACGACACTGATGAGCCCGGCCAGCATGTCGCATCCCGAGCGGTACCGCGACGCCGACTGGGTCGAGCCCGACGACGAGCCCTACGGCACCGCCGTGTTCGACGCGACCGGGGACAAGGCGGCAATGCCGTCCTGGGATGAGCTTGTTCGTCAGCACGCCGACCGGGTCTACCGGTTGGCCTACCGACTCTCCGGCAATCAGCACGACGCCGAGGACCTCACCCAGGAAACCTTCATCCGGGTTTTCCGGTCGGTAAAGAACTACCAACCGGGAACCTTTGAAGGCTGGCTGCACCGCATCACGACGAACCTGTTTCTCGACATGGTCCGCCGTCGCGGCCGGGTCCGGATGGAGGCGTTGCCCGACGACTACGACCGGGTGCCCGCCGACGAGCCCAACCCCGAGGAGATCTACCACGATTCGCGGTTGGGCCCTGACCTGCAGGCGGCGCTGGATTCACTCCCGCCCGAGTTCCGTGCAGCCGTCGTGCTGTGCGACATCGAAGGACTGTCCTACGAGGAGATCGGGGCCACCCTGGGGGTGAAGCTCGGGACCGTGCGTAGCCGCATCCACCGAGGTCGACAAGGACTGCGCGACTATCTGGCGGCGCACTCTGAGGGAGCCAAGCATTTGGCGGCCGGTGCCGCGTCGGAGCCAACCGACTAAGACACGAGCCGCCCTATCCGCTGTTCGTTGGTGTTCCGTATCGGGTAGCGCGCTACATTCGAGGTAGTGCCCATTAACCGACGCGATACGGAGAGGAGCCGGTGATGGTCGACCGGGGACATGTGTTCCGCCGTGCGTTCTCCTGGCTTCCCACTCAATTCGCATCGCAAAGCGACGCGCCGGTCGGTGCGCCGCGCCAATTCGGTTCTACCGAGCATCTGTCCATCGAGGCCATCGCCGCGTTCGTCGACGGCGAGCTGCGGATGAACGCGCACCTGCGCGCAGCGCATCACATCTCCCTTTGCCCGGAATGCGCCGCAGAAGTGGACGGTCATCGCCGGGCCCGCGCCGCGCTGCGCGATTCCCGTCCGATCAGGATCCCCAGCACGCTGCTGGGATTGCTGTCACAGATTCCGGACTGCCCGCCCGACGAGGATGCGGGCCAGGCCGAGGACGGCCCGTGGGGGCCGCCTCGCACGCGGCGAGCCAGGGATCATTTAGCCGACGGCAGCCCGCCTGACCGGCGCGAGCCTCGGTAGGGTGGGGATCAGGTTAGCCAAGCCGGTGCACAGCGCCGCGCTCAAGCCCATATCGCGCGTTTCGCATGCGCTCGGAAGAGGATGACGTGAGCTCCGACGAAGACAAGAACGGCGCCCCCCGGCTGGCGCCGCGACCCATTTCCCGGCCGCCCGTCGACTCTGCGTCACGCCAAGCCTTCAGTCGTCCTGACGGTGTGCATGGCTCGTTCGTCGCCGAAACCGTGCGCCCGCCGAAGTACCGCAACTCCGGAGAGTTCACCCCGCACGATGAACCGGCAGACCCGGTTCTTTCGGAGGCTTTCGGCCGTCCCTTTCCCGGAGCCGACTCGTTGCAGCGCCACCCCACCGATGCCGGCGCGCTCGACGGCGACAAAGACCAGTCAGACGAGCCCGACGACCCATGGCGCGATCCGGGCGCGGCCGCCGCGCTGGGCGAGCCCGCGGTAGCGGCCGCCGGCCCACTCGGCGCCGGCGGGGAACGCGACCGGCTCGGTGTGCGCGACGTGCTGTTCGGCGGGCGGGTGTCCTATCTGGCGCTTCTGGTGCTGGCCGTTCTCGCGTTGTTGATCGGCGTAATCGGCGGTGTGGTCGGGCGCAAGACCGCTGAGGTCGTCGAGGCCTTCACCACCTCCAAGGTGACGCTGGCGACCAATAACAACAGCGAGGCACCAGCCGGCCGATTCGCCAAAGTGGCTGCCACAGTGGCTGATTCCGTGGTCACGATCCAGTCGGTCAGCGACCAGGAAGGGATGCAGGGATCCGGTTTCGTCGTCGACGGACGCGGCTACATCGTCACCAACAACCACGTCATCTCTGAAGCCGCCAACAACCCCAGCCAGTTCAAGACCACCGTCGTCTTCAACGACGGCAAGGAAGTCCCCGCCAACCTGGTCGGCCGCGACCCCAAGACCGACCTGGCTGTTCTCAAGGTGGACAACGTCGATCACCTGTCAGTGGCCCGGCTCGGTGACTCCGACAAGGTGCGCGTGGGCGATGAAGTCCTCGCCGCCGGTGCACCGCTGGGTCTGCGCAGCACCGTGACGCACGGCATCATCAGCGCGCTGCACCGCCCCATCCCGCTGTCGGGGGAGGGTTCGGACACCGACACCGTCATCGACGCCGTCCAGACCGACGCCTCGATCAACCATGGGAACTCCGGTGGCCCGCTGATCAACATGGATTCTCAGGTCATCGGCATCAACACCGCGGGCAAGTCGCTGTCCGACAGCGCCAGCGGGCTGGGCTTCGCGATTCCGGTCAACGAAGCGAAATTGGTTGCGCAGACGTTGATCAAGGACGGCAAGATCGTGCACCCGACGCTGGGCCTGAGCACCCGGTCGGTGAGCAACGCGATCGCGCAGGGCGCGCAGGTCGCAAACGTGAAGGCGGGCAGCCCGGCCGAAAAGGGCGGGATTCTGGAAAACGACGTGGTTATCAAGGCTGGCAACCGGGGCGTCGCGGACTCCGAGGAGTTCGTTGTCGCCGTGCGGCAGTTGACGATCGGGCAACCCGCTCCGATCGAGGTGGTCCGCGACGGACGCCACGTGACGCTGACGGTGACGCCCGGTCCGGACACCAGCTAAATGTTCGCCAACGTCGGTTGGGGGGAGATGCTGGTGCTCGTGGTGGTCGGGCTGGTTGTCCTGGGCCCCGAGCGGCTTCCCGGCGCCATCCGCTGGACCGCCACCGCGCTGCGCCAGGCCCGCGACTACCTCAGCGGGATGACGACTCAGCTGCGCGAGGACATCGGGCCCGACTTCGACGATCTGCGCCAGCCGCTGAGCGAGTTGCAGAAGCTGCGGGGCTTGACGCCGCGCGCGGCGCTGACCAAGCACCTGTTCGACGGGGATGACTCGCTGTTCACCGGCAACTTCGACAAGGTCGAGAAAGTAGTTCCGCAAGCCATGCCGCCGTCGTCGCCGGTTTCGGAACCACCCGTCGCCGGGCCCGCACCCTTCGACCCCGACGCTACGTAAACGGGCCTAGTGTCGCGTCGGGTCCAGTCCCAGCGACATCCCGGCCAGGCCGCGGCGTCGCGACGACAGGGCGTCGGCGATCTTTTGCAGTTCCTTACCCACCGGTGAGTCGGCAGCGCTGAGCACGATCGGCACCCCGGCGTCGCCGGCGGCGACCAGCGCGGGGTCCAACGGGATCTGGCCCAGCAGCGGCACGTCGTTGCCGACCGTGCGTGACAGCCGTTCGGCGACCTGCTGGCCGCCGCCTTCGCCGAACACCTGCAACGTCGAGCCGTCCGGCAGCAGCAACCCCGACATGTTTTCCACCACCCCGACGATGCGTTGGCGGGTCTGGACGGCAATGCTGCCCGCGCGCTCGGCCACTTCAGCGGCCGCCAGTTGGGGAGTGGTCACCACCAGGATTTCCGCATTCGGGATCAGCTGGGCCACCGAGATCGCGATGTCGCCGGTGCCCGGCGGCAGGTCGAGCAGTAGCACGTCGAGGTCGCCCCAGTACACGTCCGCCAGAAACTGCTGCAAGGCCCGGTGCAGCATCGGGCCGCGCCACACCACCGGCGTGTTGCCCTCGGTGAACTGTGCGATCGAGATGACCTTCACCTCGTGCGCGATGGGCGGCAGAATCATCGACTCGACCTGAGTGGGCCGGTCGGTGGTGCCCATCATTCGCGGGATGGAGTGACCGTGGATGTCGGCGTCGAGCACTCCGACCGACATCCCGCGCGCGGCCATCGCCGCGGCCAGGTTGACCGTCACCGAGGACTTGCCGACGCCCCCTTTACCGGAAGCGACCGCGTAAACCCGAGTCAGCGATCCCGGCTGGGCGAACGGGATGACAGGCTCGCGGGCGTCGCCGCGTAATTGCTTACGCAGTTCGGTGCGCTGCTCGTCGTTCATCACGTCCAGGCTGACCTTCACCGCGCCGGTGCCCGGGACGTCGGCCACGGCCTGGCTCACGCGCTCGCTGATTTCGGTCTTCTTCGGGCAGGCCGCGGTGGTCAGGTAGATCTCGACGTGCACGTCGCCGTCGGGGCTCACCTCGATACCTTTGACCATCCCGAGTTCGGTGATGGGGCGCCGCAGTTCAGGATCGATCACCTTCGCCAGCGCGGCGCGAACGTCTGTAGTCGGATCGGACATCACCGCCGAGTGTAGTTCGGCGACGGCCTGTCAGTTGGCGGGAGCAGGTCCCGGCGGCGGACCAGTCGGTTGGCCGGCCGGTGGCACCGCGGCAGGCGCCGCCGGCGGGGCAGGCGCTGGCGGCTGGACCGGTGGCGCGGCCGGAGGCGGAGGGGCAGGTGCCGCCGGAGGCGGTAGGAGCCATGCAGCCGCCGGCGGCGGGGCAGGCGCACCGCCCGGTGCTGCGAGCGCTGGCACCTCGGGTGGCGGCTTGTTCAGCGCCGGCTGCTGTGGGCCAACGATGTCTTGGCCAATGCAGATCACCGTGCACGACGGGCGGGAGCCGGACCCGATCTGCTGCCACGGGTATTGCTGGCTGCTGCTCGGGTTCCCGCTCAGGTCGATCAGCGGCATCTGCGCAAGCTGGTCCGAGGGTGCTAGGCCGTGGATGTTGAGCGGCAGGTTCGGCCCGATGCCCTCGGGGCTCTCCAGATGCACATCGCCGAGCGGCGGTGGGGGTCCGGTAATGGGCGGTAGGTCGACCGGGATGACGCCGGTGGCATAGGCCGCGGCCCAGCCCAGCACGTTCTGGGCATACGGCATGGAGTTGTTGTAGCGCAGGATCGCGGCCATCACCTGCGACTGGTCGCGCAAGTTCAGCCCGCCGGTGCACAGGTATCGGGCGGCGGCCAGCGTGGCGTCGTACAAGTTCTGCGGATCGGCCACGCCGTCGCCGTCGCCGTCGGAGGCGTAGCGCGCCCAGGTGCCGGGCAGAAACTGCATCGGACCCATCGCCCGGGCATAGCTGACGCGCCCGCCGCCGCTGCTCTGAACGATGACCTCGTTGCCGGGCAGCGTGCCGTCCAGGCTCGGGCCGTAGATGGGCCGTATCGCGGTGCCGCGCGCGTCGGTGGCGCCGCCGTTGGCGTGCATCGACTCGATGCGTCCGATACCGGCCAGCAGGTTCCAGCTGATGCCGCATGCGGGGTCAGCGATGGCCATCATCCGTTCGGCGTTGCGGTACGCCGACAGCGCCATCGCCGGAATGCCCAGTGCGCCCGGTGTATTCACCACAGCCGTCGGCGGGGGAGCCGATGCTAGGCCCGCCGCGACGTGGAAGCCGATCTTCGGATGCTGGACGGCGATTACCAGTGGGCCCGACGGGTCGGTGGAGGCCGGCGTGACCGCGGCAACCGGGGTGATAGCGGCGTCGCGCAGCGTCGATCTCGGCCCGGGAAACGGTGGCGCCGCGGCGCCCACGACTCCGCCGAAGATCAGGCAGGCGATCATCGCCACACCGAATGCCGGGCTCCGGGCCGTTCGGGTCATCAACTGCTGCACTGCCGCGACGGTGGCAACGACGGCCGCAGGGATTCGTGTCGCGCGGGCCGCGCGAACCGCCGACTGCCGCGCGGTGGTGAAGGTGTTAACGAGGGCAGCCGGTATTTTCGGGGGCCGCGGCTTGCGAATTATCCGCTGCCGCATCTTTGCAAGAGCCAAGGCTCCCCCGATTCGCACTCGACCGTCCTCAGTATTCGAGCCCTATCAGGCGCTTGTGAAACCACTTTGGGCCTCGTGACCTAAGTCACCATACATAACTCTCTGGATCACAGAGGTCACAATCGCAGAGTCTGTGCACAGCGACGATATTCGGTCGGGCCAGGTCAAACGGCAGACGTAAATTCAGTTTCGCCGGCGCGAATCGCATTTCGCTCTTAACCGTTATTAAGTGGTCTTCGCGATGTGCACGTCCAAACCGTCGCCGTCGGTCTCGGGGGCTGTGCTCGCCCTGTCCGGGTGTCGGTCTTCCAGCAGGCCGCGTAGATGTTCTAATTCGCGGCGCAGGAAGTCGCGCGTCTTCGCGACGTCGCCGATCGCCAGCCGCAGCGCGGCCAGTTCACGGGCCAGGTACTCGGTGTCGGCCTTGGTCTCCTCGGCTCGTCGGCGATCCTCGTCGACCGTGACGCGGTCTCGGTTCTCCTGGCGGTTCTGGGCCAGCAGGATCAGCGGCGCGGCGTAGGCGGCCTGGGTGGAAAACGCCAGGTTGAGCAGGATGAATGGGTAGGGGTCCCAGCGCAGGCTGACCGCGGAGACGTTCAGCGCGATCCACACCAGCACCAGGATGCTCTGCAACAGCAGGTAGGTGCCCGTGCCGAAGAAGCGGGCGACCGATTCGGTGAACTGCCCTACGGCTTCGGCGTCCACCCGTGGCGCGACCATTCGCGAGCCACGCGGGGTATACAGCCGCGGCCGCGATGCTGACTTGCTCATGAGCGTCCTCCAGCGGCGTCCAGCGCCAGCTCTCCATTGGTTGCTCGCCAGTCGTGCGGCAGCAGATGGTCGAGGACGTCATCCACAGTGACCGCGCCCAGCAGGTGGTGCTGTCCGTCGACTACCGGGGCGCACACCAGGTTGTAGGCGGCGAAATAGCGTGTCAGCACGGGCAGCGAGGTATCGGGATCCAGCCAGGGCAGGTCAGCGTCGACAATCCCGCCGACCAGCATGGCCGGGGGCTCCCGCAACAGCCGCTGCAGGTGCACACAGCCGAAGTAATGGCCAGTCGGGGTGGCGGTCGGCGGACGGACCACCAACGCCAGCGACGACAACGCTACGGTCAGATCGGGATCGCGGAGCCGGGCCAGCGCCTCAGCGACCGAAGTGTCCGGGGTCAGCACCACCGGACTGGACGTCATCAATCCACCCGCGGTGTCGGGTGAGTGTTTCAGCAGGCGGCGCACCGGGTCGGACTCCTCCGGGTCCATCTGGCGCAGCAGCCCCTCGGCCTGGGTCGGATTCATCGTGCCGAGCAGGTCGGCGGCGTCGTCGGGGTCCATCTCCTCGAGCACGTCGGCCGCGCGTTCGTCGCCCAGCTGCATCAACAACTCCGCCTGCTCCTGCTCCGACAGCTCCTGCAAAATGTCGGCAAGCCGGTCATTGTCCAGCGCGCTGGCCACCTCATAGCGCCGCTTCGGCGGCAGCTCACGCACGGCGTCGGCCACGTCGATCGGCCGCCACTTTTCGAACTGATGCAGCAACTGCGCCACGGCCTGGCCCGGCATCGCCAGCGCCGAAGGGGTCAGTCCCTGCACATTGCGCCAGCCCACGACGTGGGAGTTGCTGCGTCGGCCAAGCCGTCGGGGGATGCGCACCGCGACCCGCGTCACCATCCAGTCACGGGTTCGAGTCTGTTCCAAGCCCAGGTCGGTGACCACGACGTCGGTGTCGGCGAGCTGCGGCAGTTCGGGGTCGCTGATCCGCACCTTGGTGTCGACGATCTGTCCCAGAACCAGCACTTCGCCGGGCCGTTGCTCGAATCGGGTCATCGAGACGCTGGCGGTGTTAAGGGTCACCGCGCCGGGCTCGATCGCAGCAACCCGCAGAATCGGTACGAAAATCCTTCGGCGCGAGGTCATTTCGACGACGAGTCCAAGGACTCGGGGTTGCTGGCGGACGATGCTGATGCTGACCACCACGTCGCGCACTCGGCCGAGCGACTCGCCCATCGGGCCCAGCACTACCATTCGCGCCAGCCGCGCGGCGTACACCCTGTTGATAGAGGCCATGGTTGACAGGGTATTCAAGAGTGGTGAGTGAAGCGTGACCAACGCCTATCGACCCCGCCGTACTTGCCTCTCCGTGCCGGGTAGCAGCCAGAAGATGATCGACAAGGCCAAAGGCCTTCCCGCCGATGAGGTCTTCCTTGATCTGGAGGATGCCGTCGCGCCGGACGCGAAGGCGGCGGCCCGTACCCGGGTGGCCGCTGCATTGGCCGAGCCGGGATGGGCCGGTCAGTTGCGCGGCGTTCGGGTTAACGGCTGGACAACTCCGTGGACTCACGCCGACGTCATCGAGGTGGTTTCCGCCGTCGCCGCCGCGCCCCATGCCGAGCTCGATGTTGTGGTGCTGCCCAAGGTTTCTGACGTCTCGCATGTTCAGGCACTTGATCTGCTGCTGACTCAGTTGGAGACGATCCACGGCCTTCCGATCGGCGAGATCGGCATCGACGCGCAGATCGAAGACGCCCGCGGGCTGATGAACGTCGGTGCGATCGCGGCCGTGCCGAGGGTGCAGGCTCTGGTGCTCGGGCCCGCCGACCTGATGGCCAGCCTGAACATGCGCACGCTGGTCGTCGGTGAGCAGCCCGAGGGCTACGACGTCGGCGACGCCTACCACCATGCGCTGATGACCATCCTGGTGGCTGCCCGTGCACACGGTATCGCCGCGGTCGACGGCCCTTATCTCAAAGTGCGCGACGTGGAGGCGTTTCGGCGGGTGGCGGGCCGGTCGGCGGCTCTTGGCTACGACGGCAAATGGGTATTGCATCCCGACCAGATCGCGGCGGGCAACGAGATCTTCAGCCCCCGCCAAGCCGACTACGATCACGCCGAGTTGATCTTGGAAGCCTATGAATGGCACACGTCGGCGGCCGGCGGTGCCCGCGGCGCGGTGATGCTCGGCGACGAGATGCTCGACGAAGCCAGCCGCAAGATGGCCCTGGTGATCGCCGCGAAAGGACGTGCGGCGGGTATGCAGCGGCAGTCGGATCCGTTCGTGCCGCCGACCGAATCAGGTTAAGGAAGGCGTTACCGACGGCGAGTGCGCCGCCGCCATCACCCCGAGCACGAGTAACACCAGCAGCACCGCCGCAGTCGCGCCGATCACGATCCCGGCGATGGCAAGCCCGCGACCCTGCTGATTGGTTCGCTTGATCTGACTGAGCGCGACTACGCCAAGTACCGCGCCGACGATCGGAATCAGTATCCCGACGTAGCAGACGAAGGACAGCGGGATGCCGAGCAGTCCACCCGCGACCGAGGTCACCAGGGAACCGATGGCCAACCCATTGGTCTCGTGCGAACGATCCAGGTAAGGGTGATACGGGTCGTACGGGCCGGGATATCCCGGCGGGCCGCCGTAGCCACTCCCATAGCTCGGTGGGGGATAGGACTGGCCATATTGCGGCGGTGGTGGCGGGTATGACGGACCGCCGTAGCCCTGGGCGTCTTGGTAGCCGGGCGGCCCGTAATCGGCTCGGCCCGGATAGGCGGGTGGCGAATTGGCTGGTGGCGGATAGGCCGACGGCGGATAGTCGGCGGTCGGCGGGGTCCAGGGCGGCGCCGACGGTGGCGGGTCCTTTGGCGCGTTCGGGTTGGGCTGGGCGTACGCGGGCGGGGTGAACTCCTCCCACGGGCGTGCCTCCGGGCTCTGTGGAGGCCGCTTTCCTTCGTCTCGGCCTTCCTCGCCGAAGTCGCCGCCCTGGAATGTCATGCTGTTCAACCTAGCGTGACGGACGCGCGAGCCGGGTGGACGAGCCGTTTGCGCTGGTGGTAGAGCCGTTGAGGCCCCGCAGGCCGCACTCCGATGCACTCCGCGCTGGAGGGCTTAGTACGCAGAGGATGCAGAGGATAATGAAGCCATGACGAGTCCCTTCCAGCCCGGCCAGGTTCCCGGTGCCACGCCTGGCACCCCGGCGGCGAGCCGGCGTGCCCCCGGATTGCCGACGCCGCCGAAAGGCTGGCCGGTCGGGTCATACCCCACCTACGCGGAAGCGCAGCGAGCCGTCGACTACCTGTCCGAGCAGGCTTTCCCGGTGCAACAGGTGACAATCGTCGGAGTCGACCTGATGCAGGTCGAACGGGTCACCGGTCGCCTGACCTGGCCAAAGGTGCTCGGTGGTGGTGTGCTCACCGGCGCCTGGCTGGGGCTTTTCATCGGCCTGGTGTTGGGGTTCTTCAGCCCCAACCCCTGGGGAGCGCTGACGACCGGCCTGGTTGCCGGGGTGTTCTTCGGCTTGATCAGCTCGGCGGTGCCCTATGCGATGGCGCGCGGTACCCGGGATTTCAGTTCGACGATGCAATTGGTCGCCGGCCGCTACGACGTGCTCTGCGACCCGCAAAACGCGGAGCGGGCCCGAGATCTGCTCGCCCGCTTGGCAATCTGACTCGGCGGCCGGCTGACCGTTTCCGAGCGTGTTGCATCTCACGCGCGCCTGGTTCTAGCGTCTGCCGCGGGGTAGTCGACGACTGGGCGAAAGGACCGTGTGGTGGCGAGTCGTCGCGGGCGCGCAGTCCGTCTGAGCGCGGTCGCGATGGCGGCGCTGTGCACCACATCGGTGGTATCGGCCTGCGGCCCGGGCGACAACGGGCGGGTGATCAGCTTCTACACCCCGGCCAGCGGCGCCGCGACATTCACCGCGGTCGCCAAGCGCTGCACCGACCAGCTCGGCGGGCGCTTCACCATCCAGCAGTTCAGCCTGCCCCGGTCTTCTGACGACCAGCGGCTGCAGCTGGCCCGCCGGCTCAGCGCCAACGACCGCACGGTGGACCTGATGGCGCTCGACGTGATCTGGACCGCGGAGTTCGCCGAAGCCGGCTGGGCGCTGCCGCTGTCGGACGACCCGTCCGGCCGTGCCGAGGTCGACGCCAAGACTGACGCGCTGCCCGGGCCGCTGGCCACGGCCACCTGGAAGCACCGGCTCTATGCCGCACCCCTCACCACCAATACCGAATTGCTTTGGTACCGGCCGGATTTGATGGACAAGCCGCCGACAACCTGGACCGCGATGGTCGACGAGGCGACCCGGTTGCACGCCGCGGGCAAGCCCAGCTGGATCGGCGTGCAGGCCAGCCAGGGCGAGGGTTTGGTGGTGTGGTTCAACACCCTGCTCGAAAGTGCGGGTGGCCAGGTGCTGTCCGACGACGGGCACAAGGTCACGCTGACCGATACGCCCGAACACCGTGCTGCCACCGTCAGCGCCCTTCAGATCCTCAAGACGGTGGCCACTGCGCCCGGCGCCGACCCGTCGATCACCCGGACCGACGCGGGCACCTCGCGCTTGGCGTTCGAGCAGGGTAAGTCCGCGCTGGAGGTCAACTGGCCCTATGCGCTGGCGTCCATGCTGGAGAACGCTGTGAAGGGCGGGGTGGCGTTCTTGCCGCTCAACCGCCGTCCCGACCTGGCCGGCAGCATCAACAATGTCGGCGCGTTCGTGCCGACCGACCAGCAGTTCCGGGCAGCCTACGACGCCAGCAAGAAGGTGTTCGGTTTCGCTCCCTACCCTGGCGTGCGGCCCGGCCAGCAGGCCAGGGTGACGATCGGCGGGCTGAACCTGGCGGTGGCCAAGACCACGCGTCACAAAGCCGAGGCGTACCAGGCGATCAGATGCCTGCGCGACGCGTACAGCGAGAAGTACATCTCGCTGCAAGGGGGTTTGCCCGCAGCACGGGCCTCGCTGTACTCCGACCCGCAATTCCAGGCGAAGTACCCGATGTACGACATCATTCGCCAACAACTCACCAATGCCGCTGCCCGGATCGCGACGCCGGTCTACCAGGCGGTGTCGACTCGGATGTCAGCCACGCTGAGCCCGATCAACGAGATTGATCCGGACAAGACCGCCGACGAGCTCACCAGACAGGTCCACAAGGCGATCGACGGTCGGGGGCTGTTGCCGTGACGGCCATCCCGCGCACCGAGAACCGGCGGTCGGAGTGGCGGCTGGCGTTCGTCCTGGTGGCGCCCGCGGCGATGGTGATGCTGGCAGTCACGGCTTATCCGATCGGCTACGCGGTGTGGCTGAGCCTGCAGCGCAACAACTTGACCACTCCCAACGACACCGAGTTCATCGGGCTCGGCAACTACCAAACCATCTTGACTGACCGGTATTGGTGGACGGCACTTGCGGTGACGCTGGCGATTTCGGTTGTCTCGGTGTCGATCGAATTCGTGCTGGGCCTGGCGCTGGCGTTGGTGATGCATCGCACACTGATCGGCAAGGGGTTGGTGCGCACCGCAGTGCTCATCCCTTACGGCATCGTCACCGTGGTCGCGTCCTACAGCTGGTACTACGCGTGGACGCCGGGCACTGGTTACCTGGCCAACCTGTTGCCTCACGGCAGCGCGCCACTGACGCAACAGATTCCGTCGCTGGGCATCGTGGTCATCGCCGAGGTCTGGAAGACGACGCCGTTCATGTCACTGCTGCTTCTCGCCGGGTTGGCGCTGGTGCCTGAGGATCTGCTGAAGGCGGCACAAGTCGACGGCGCCGGCGCGTGGCGGCGGCTGACGAAGATCACGTTGCCATTGATCAAACCGGCGATCCTGGTGGCGCTGCTGTTCCGCACGCTGGATGCCTTCCGGATCTTCGACAACATCTATGTGCTCACGGGAGGCACCGGCAACACCGAATCGGTGTCGATCCTTGGCTATGACAACCTGTTCAAGGGCTTCAATGTTGGCCTCGGCTCGGCGATTTCGGTGCTGATCTTCGGATGCGTCACCGTCATCGCGTTCATTTTCATCAAGGTCTTCGGCGCGTCAGCGCCGGGCGTCAACGGCAATGGGCGCTGAGCCATGACCGCGGCAATAGGTGTGAGGCGCGCTGCCACCTGGGTGATCGTCGACACTCTGGTGCTGCTGTATGCGCTGTTCCCGGTGCTGTGGATCCTCAGCCTGTCGCTCAAGCCGACGTCAACGGTCAAGGACGGCAAGCTTATTCCGTCGTCGGTGACCTTCGACAACTACCGTGGAATCTTCCGGGGCAATTTCTTCAGCTCCGCTCTGATCAACTCCGCGGGAATCGGCTTGCTCACCACGGTCATCGCGGTGGTGATCGGCGCGATGGCGGCCTACGCGATAGCTCGGTTGGACTTTCCCGGCAAGCGGCTGTTGATCGGTGCGACGCTGTTGATTTCGATGTTCCCGGCAATCTCGCTGGTGACGCCGCTGTTCAACATCGAGCGGCGGATCGGGCTGTTCGATACCTGGCCCGGGCTGATCCTCCCCTACATAGCCTTCGCGCTGCCGCTGGCGATCTACACGCTGTCGGCGTTCTTCCGGGAAATCCCGTGGGATCTGGAGAAGGCCGCCAAAATGGACGGCGCTTCGCCGGGACAGGCCTTCCGGAAGGTGATCGCCCCGCTGGCAGCACCGGGAATCGTGACCGCGGCAATCCTGGTGTTCATCTTCGCGTGGAACGATCTGCTGCTCGCGTTGTCGTTGACCGCCACCAAGGCTGCGAGCACTGCGCCGGTGGCAATCGCCAACTTCACCGGCAGTTCGCAATTCGAGGAGCCAACCGGATCGATCGCTGCCGGCGCGATGGTGATCACGGTCCCGATTATCGTTTTTGTTCTAGTCTTCCAACGACGGATAGTCGCTGGGTTGACCTCCGGCGCGGTGAAGGGATAGCTCTGATGGCCGAGATTGTGTTGGCTCACGTGACCAAGAGCTACCCCGACGGCGCGACGGCCGTGAACGACCTCAGCCTTACGATCGCCGAAGGCGAGTTCATCATCCTGGTCGGGCCTTCCGGCTGCGGCAAGTCTACAACACTGAATATGATTGCCGGACTGGAGGATATATCGTCTGGTGAGTTGCTTATCGGCGGTGAGCGGGTGAACGAGAAGGCGCCCAAAGACCGCGACATCGCCATGGTGTTCCAGTCTTACGCGCTCTACCCGCATATGACGGTGCGACAGAACATCGCCTTTCCGCTCACGTTGGCGAAGATGAAGAAAGCGGAGATAGCCGACAAGGTCGAGGACACCGCGCGAATTCTCGACTTAACCGACGTTCTCGACCGCAAGCCCTCGCAGCTGTCCGGCGGGCAACGACAGCGCGTCGCGATGGGCAGGGCAATCGTTCGCCACCCCAAGGCATTTCTGATGGATGAGCCGCTGTCTAACCTCGACGCCAAATTGCGGGTTCAGATGCGTGGCGAGATCGCCCGGCTTCAGCGTCGCCTGGGCGCCACCACCGTCTACGTGACTCACGACCAAACCGAGGCGATGACCCTCGGTGACCGGGTGGTGGTCATGCGCGGCGGCGTTGCGCAGCAGATCGGTACGCCCGACGAGCTTTACGAGCGGCCCGCCAATCTGTTCGTCGCGGGCTTCATCGGCTCGCCAGCGATGAACTTCTTTCCCGGCACGCTGACGGCAACCGGGGTGACCTTGCCATTCGGCGAAGTCACGCTTACCCAGCCCGTCCATGATGTGCTCGCGCAGCATCCGGCACCGGACAAGGTCATCGTCGGCGTCCGCCCGGAGCATCTACAAGATGCCGCATTGATCGACGGCTACCAGCGCATCAGCGCGTTGACGTTCGAGGTGAAGGTCGACATGGTCGAGTCGCTGGGTGCCGACAAGTACGTCTACTTCACCACCGAAGGTTGCGTCGTTCATTCGGACCAGCTGTCCGAGCTCGAGGAGGAATCCGGCGGAGAAGAGCACGAATTCGTGGCCAGGGTTCCTGCCGCGTCGAAAGCGGCAAAAGGGAAGTCACTCGAATTGGCCTTCGACACCCAGAAACTCGCCGTCTTCGATGCCGATACCGGCGTGAACTTGACCGTTCCGCCGCCGGCTGAGTCTGAGTGACCCAGACGTTGGCCAGGGTGCGCGCGCACCTGTCTGCGCACTTCTCCGCCGCGGGCTTCGACACCGAGCCCGATGGGGCAAGCGTGACGTTTCTCGGCGCCGAGCCGATCGAGGTGCTGCGCTTTCACCCCGGCCACTCCGATTCGGCGGGGATAGTGCACTATGTCTCGCTGGGCTGCTCGCGGCACCCGATGACCGATCCGGCGGCGATGGTTGCCGATCCCGAGCGCGGCCCGCGCGCCGAAGTCGTTCTGCGGCTACGCAATCCGGGATCGATCACCCGTCTGGCACACAGCCTGGCGATCGTGGCGGCAACGCCTGCGGTCGACGGCGTGGTGCTGACCGAAGACGCGTTGATCGATCTGGGTTCGCCGCTGTGGGACACGCGATCAGGCTCGGCGCCGTTCACCGCGGTACTGTTGGGCCGCAGCGACATTCCGGAACTGCCGCTGGACCCGCCCCGCGATCCGGTGCGCTTTCTCTCCGCGACGCCGATCACGGCGACCGAGGCCGCTTGGGTGCGGCTGAGAGGCGCCGACGCGATGCGCGAGGCGTGGCAAAGCGACGGTGTGGATGTGCTGGACCCCAATCGGCCTGCTGCGCAACCAAACTGATCTATAGCCAGTCTCTGCGGCGGAAGTTGCGGTACAGCAGCACACAGACGATCACCAGAATGGTGATGAACGTCGGGTAACCCCAGTGCCATTTCAGTCCGGGCATGTACTCGAAGTTCATTCCGTAGATACCGGCGATCATCGTGGGCACCGCCAGCAGGCCCGCCCATGCCGATATCTTGCGCATGTCGGTGTTCTGCTGCATTTCAACCCGGGCCAGCGCGGCCTGCACCAAGGAGCTGAGATTCTCGTCGTAGCCGGCGATCTGATCGGCGGCGTGCGACTGGTGGTCGCCGACGTCGCGCAGATACCGTCGCACCTCCTTGGAGATCAGATCCTTGTGTTCGGTCTGCAACCGCGCGAACGGGATGGACAAGGGGTTGACGCACCGGCGCAGCTCGACGACTTCCCGCTTGAGGAGATAGATCGGCTCGATTTCGGTCCGGTGGCCGGGCAGGAACGCCACTTCCTCGATGGCGTCGATGTCGGTCGCCATCAAGTTGGTGACGTCGAGGTAATGGTCCACCACGGTATCGGCGATGGCGTGCATCACCGCAAATGGGCCGAGCCGCATCTGCTCGGGGTCGGCATCCAACCGGTTGCGCACGTCCGACAACCCACCGTGCTCGCCGTGGCGGACTGTCACCACGAAGTCACCGTTGACGAAAATCATGATCTCGCCGGTCTCGACGATCTCGCGGGTTAGCACCACCGACTCGTGCGGAACGTAGTTGACCGTCTTGAGAACCAGGAACAGTGTCTCGTCGTAACGCTCCAACTTTGGCCGCTGGTGGGCCTGTACGGCGTCCTCGACGGCTAACGGGTGCAGGCCGAAAACGACGCCGACTTCTTGCATCTGGTGTTCGGTGGGCTCGTGCAGGCCGATCCAGGCGAAGGCTTCCTGGCCGGCCAGCTGCAGCTCACCCACCTTGATCCGGGCCTCTGCGTGGGTGAAATTCCCGGGCAGTCGCACGCCCTCCACATAGATACCGCAGTCGACCACCGCCTGCTCGGCAGGCAGGTCATCCGGGTGCGTATGAGGAGGCTCGTCCCTTTCAGGCCGTGCCAGAGGACGCAGTGTTTCCGGTATGTCGCGAAACGAAGGCATCCCTCACCTCCCGTCGCAGTCCGGATCCGATGAAGCCTCGGTCATGCTACGCGCCTCAGATTGCTATTGCCCCCCGAGCGGGTGCGGCTGAGCTGGTGTGATCGACGCCGCGGTCGGGGCCGGGGTTTCTGGCGCGCGTGGGTGCGCTAGTTTCGACCCGTGAGCACAACACCCCTGAAGGTTGCCGTCACCGGCGCTGCCGGCCAGATTGGTTACAGCCTGCTGTTTCGCCTGGCGAGCGGCTCGCTGTTAGGTCCTGACCGCCCGATCGAGCTGCGGCTGCTGGAGATCGAGCCGGCCCTCAAGGCGCTCGAGGGCGTCGTGATGGAGCTCGACGACTGCGCGTTCCCACTGCTGTCAGGAGTGCAGATCGGCGCCGACCCGAACAAGATCTTCGACGGCGTGAACCTCGCATTGCTGGTCGGCGCGCGGCCGCGCGGCCCGGGCATGGAGCGCGGTGACCTGCTGGAGGCCAACGGCGCGATCTTCACCGCGCAGGGCAAGGCGCTGAACTCCGTCGCCGCAGACGACGTCCGCATCGGCGTGACCGGCAACCCGGCCAACACCAACGCGCTGATCGCGCTGAACAACGCGCCCGACATCCCGCACGAGCGGTTCTCGGCGTTGACCCGCCTGGACCATAACCGGGCGATCTCGCAGCTGGCGCACAAGACCGGAGCCGACGTCAGCGACATCAAGAAGATCACCATCTGGGGCAACCACTCGGCCACCCAGTACCCCGACATCTTCCACGCCGAGATCAAAGGCAAGAACGCGGCCGAGGTGGTCAACGACCAGTCGTGGATCGAGAACGACTTCATCCCCACCGTCGCCAAGCGTGGCGCGGCGATCATCGATGCCCGCGGCGCGTCGTCGGCCGCCTCGGCCGCGTCGGCAACCGTCGACGCCGCCCGGGACTGGCTGCTGGGCAGCCCGAAGGACAACTGGGTGTCGATGGCCGTGGTGTCCGACGGCTCCTACGGTGTGCCCGAGGGCCTGATCTCGTCGTTCCCGGTCACCACCAAGGACGGCAACTGGAAGATCGTCACCGGCTTGGAGATCGACGACTTCTCCCGTGGCCGGATCGACAAGTCGACCGCCGAGCTCGCCGACGAGCGGGAAGCCGTCACCGGCCTGGGCCTGATCTGAGACGCGTGGCGATCGCAAGCGCGGCGAAGCCGGGCGCCGCGGATCGCCACGGACTCACCTCGTCGATTAGGGCTACTAATGAGTAGTCAGTACCCTGAGCCCGTGTCCGAATTACTTGAATCGATTCAGACTCGCAACGACGGCGGCGCCATCACCGACGCGGAGATCTTCGAGGCACATCTGGGCGGCAAGCTCTCGGTGGACCCGACGGCCCCGCTGGATACTCAGCGCTCCCTGTCGATCGCGTACACGCCCGGGGTCGCTCAGGTCAGCCGAGCGATCGCCGGCGACCACACCTTGGCCGCGCGCTACACATGGGCGGGTCGTCTAGTCGCGGTGGTCAGCGACGGCAGCGCAGTCCTCGGCCTCGGTGACATCGGGCCGGCGGCGTCGTTGCCGGTGATGGAAGGCAAATGCGGCCTCTTCAAGGAGTTCGCGGGGCTGGATGCCATCCCGATCGTGCTGGACACCAAGGATCCCGACGAGATCGTCGAAACCCTGGTGCGGCTGCGGCCGACGTTCGGCGCTGTCAACCTCGAGGACATCTCCGCACCGCGCTGCTTCGAGATCGAGCGTCGCCTCGTCGAAGCGCTGGACTGCCCGGTGATGCACGACGACCAGCACGGCACCGCGATCGTTGTGCTGGCGGCGCTACTCGGCGCCACGAAGGTGCTCGGTCGCGACATGTCGGCGCTGCGGGTGGTCATCTCCGGCGCCGGGGCAGCGGGCGTCGCGTGCGCGAATCTCCTTCAAGCGAACGGGATTTCCGATGTCACCGTGCTCGACTCGCGTGGCATCCTGCACTCGGGGCGCGACGACATGAACAGCGTCAAAGCGCAGCTGGCGCAACGCACCAACCCGCGCCACCTTGCCGGTGGCATCGTGGAGGCACTCGCGGGGGCCGACATGTTCCTCGGTGTGTCCGGCGGGGTGATTCCCGAGGAACTGATCGCGACGATGGCGCCCGAGGGCATCGTGTTCGCGCTGTCCAATCCCGACCCGGAGATCCATCCCGACGCTGCGGCCAGGCACGCCGCCGTGGTGGCCACCGGGCGCAGCGACTTCCCCAACCAGATCAACAACGTGCTGGCGTTCCCCGGCGTGTTTCGTGGTGCGCTGGAGGCCGGTGCCCGCAGGATCACCGACACGATGAAGGTGGCCGCGGCCGAGGCGATCGTCTCCGTCGTCGCCGATGACTTGGCGCTGGACCGGATCGTCCCGAGCCCGCTGGATCCGCGGGTTGCGCCGGCGGTCGCCGCTGCGGTGGCTGAGGCCGCAGATCCCGCGGAGTGATCGCCGGCAGGTTGACCGCACTGGCGCTCGCTGGGGCGCTGGCGATGACCGGCTGCGGAGCTACCCGACACAACACGCATGAGCTGGTGGTCGGGTCCCGCCCCGGCGTCGAGTCGATGCTGCTGGCCGACATTTACACCGGGGCGCTGCGCTCCTACGGGTTCCCGGCCCGTGCCGAGCAGGCGCCCGACCCACTGACCAACCTCGACGCGGGTGCGTTTGTCGTCGTCCCCGGTTTCACCGGCCGGGTGCTGCAGCGTTTTCAGCCCGGCACGGCCGTCCGAGCCGACGCCCAGGTCTACAAGGCCATGGTTGGTGCCTTACCCGAGGGCATCGCCGCCGGCGATTACACCACCGCGGCCGAGGACAAACCCGCGCTGGCGGTCACCGAATCGACGACCAAGAGCTGGGGCGGCACCGATCTGAGCGCAGTGCCGCAGCACTGCGACGGTCTGGTCGTCGGATCGATCACCGGTGCGTCGACACCGTCGGCGGTAGGTAGCTGCCGGCTCCCAGCTTCTCGCGAATTCCCCGACGATGCAACGCTTTTCGCTGCGCTTCGGGACCAGACGATTACCGCGGCCTGGACCACCAGCACCGACCCGGGCGTGCCGGCCGACCTGGTCGTGCTGACCGACGGCAAGCGGGCGCTGGTGCAGGCCGAAAACGTGGTGCCGCTGTATCGCCGCAACGAGCTGACCGATCGGCAGCTGCTGGCGGTCAACGAGGTGGCGGGCGTGCTGGACACCGCCGCGCTGGTCGAGATGCGCCGGCAGGTGACCGCCGGCGCCGACCCCCAAGCGGTCGCCGACGGGTGGCTGGGCGAACACCCGCTCGGGCGCTAACGCGACGGCGGCTTCATCCGGCCGACCACGGGGGCGAACAGCCGCTGGTATCCGGAACCGGTGATCCGCACGATCAGGTCCAGCACGACGGCATCCTGGCCGACCAGCACCCGGGCCTTGTTCTTGCGGACCGCTTCCAGGATGATCTCGGCCGCCCGTTGCGGGGTGGTGCTGGCCAGCCGTTTGTCGAAGAACTTGTACTGCGCCTCGGGGTCCACGCCCTCTGCGGTGAGGCCGTTGCGGGCGATCGCGGTTTTGATGCCGCCGGGGTGCACCGAAGTCACCTTTACCGGGTCGCGGTTGAGCACCAACTCCTGACGCAGGGCTTCGGTGAAGCCGCGGACCGCGAATTTCGCGGAGTTGTACGCGGCCTGCCCGGGCATCGACATCAGCCCGAAGAGGCTGGAGACGTTGACGATGTGGCCGTCGCCGGAGGCGATCAGATGCGGCAGGAAAGCCTTGGTGCCGTTGACCACGCCCCAGAAGTCGACGTCCATCACCCGCTCGATGTCCTTGAACTCGGTGATCTCGACGTCGCCGGTGAAGGCGATCCCGGCGTTGTTGTAGATCTGGTTCACTTTGCCGAAGTGCTTGTTGATCTGGTCGGCATAGAGCTGGAAGGCTTCGCGCTCGGTGACGTCGAGCCGGTCGGATCTGACCAGTGCGCCAATGGCTTTCAACTGCTCTTCGGTCTGCGCGAGTCCCTCGGTGTCGACGTCGCTGATCGCCACCGAGGCGCCAGAGCGGGCCAGCTCGAGGGCCAGCGCCTGACCGATACCTGACCCGGCACCGGTGACCGCGGCCACCTTCCCGGCAAACCCTTCCATGGAAGCTCCTTGCTACGTGGGTTGCCGTAAAGATTAGCCGGTACCGGCGGTATCTCCTATTCGCGGGTAGACCTGAACTAGCGGGCGCCTTGGGCGCCGCGAAACGCAAAGGACGCCAACGCACTTGGCGTTGGCGTCCTTTGGAGAGCTGTCAGGCCCAGCTGCCGCCGACCGCGCTGTCGGTGGACGACATGTTGTTGCCTGCCGTCTGGACCTTTTGGCCGTGGGAGTTGGCTTGTTCGTAGATGACCTGGAAGTTGCG
>Ga0209248_10000075_pt1 | contig 32548 bp, 33 predicted proteins | sample BogFormECP04_OM1_FD_188241 | JGI IMG/M metagenome (GOLD analysis project Ga0209248, IMG submission 188241) | Bog forest soil microbial communities from Calvert Island, British Columbia, Canada - ECP04_OM1 (SPAdes) (version 2) | ecosystem: Environmental > Aquatic > Freshwater > Wetlands > Bog ... | reverse complement strand
GCGATTCGGTCATGCGGGTGTGAGCTTCCACAGCGGGATGACGACGCCTGCCTCGCATTCCTCGTCGACGACCCACTTGCACATTCGCCTGATCGGCTCGATGGCGTCCTGGGGCGCGGCGATCGCCACGTTGCACGCGTAGCCCAGGCTGGTCAGCCGTTGAGCACCGAACAGCGGCAACGTGTCTCGCAGCTGGCGTTTAAGGGACTCGGGGTAGATGCCGATGGTCTGAGTGTAGGCGTTCACCGCGGCGGTGACCTTGTCGATGCTGTCCACCGGCACGATATTGGCGACCCGCCCGGACAGCATCGGTGAATAATCGACAGGCTCGTCAAACTGGGAGACGACGATCGCCCCCTCACGCTGCTCGCCGCCGATCACGCGATAGAAGTCCTCGGTCATTCGTGAGGCCTCCACGTGGTCGAGCAGCTCACGGTTGGGGTAGCGCGGTGGGGTGCTGATGATGGCGGGCAGCGAGATCAGCTCACGATAGATCAGTTCGCCGAGCCGGTTCGCCTTGGCGAGACCGTCGGCGTCGGTTCCACTGAGCACGTAGATGACTCGTGCGTTGGCGCACCCCTCCTGGTTCGCGACGCCGATGTCGGTCGCGGCGCGGCGGGCCACTTCGCGCATCGTGTCGTCGTCATCGAAAGCCTCGTGGCCGATGATGGTGGCGCTGCGCTTGGGGTCCAGCGCAATCAGCTCCAAACCGGGCTGTATGTAACGGGTTACGTGCTTGACCGACGCCAGCCCGCCCCACGCCACAATCTTTTCGATGTGCTGAGGTTGGTAGAGGGCTTCCTCGACAGCCAGATCGCCGCCTTTCCAATACCCGACCGCCAGATGCCTGGTGATCGGGTGGTTCGGCGCGACATCAGCCAACGTGCGGGCGATGGCGACCGCGGTCAGCGGATCATTGGACGGCGCCTTGATGATCACGTCCGATCGGGTGATCACCGATCGCAAGATGGTCACCGCCGAGACCAATCCACCGTTGCCGGCGGGGATATGCAGCACTCGGGATCCGAAGGCGCGCACCCGCAGTTCGCGGCCGTCGTGCAATGTGTGCGGGACCCATCCGTTGAGGTAGTCCAGGCCGACCTGGCTGTCGGCGATTTCGGTGACATTGTCCCGGGAAAACAACGGCCGCAGAATGCGATAGCTGTTCTGCATCATTTCCGGCGGCAGCACATTGGCCACCAGCGAGGCTTCATAGGCCTCCTGCAGGTGCGTGTTGGTGTCGAAGTCCAGCGCGTCGCCGAGCGCCTCGAGCACATCGAGGATCTCGTCGAAGCTCAACTCGTAGAGGTCGCTCATCTCTGCCGGGCTCTTGAGGGGCAGTCGCTCGACATACTTGCTCATGTCCGGTGCCTGGAACTGTGCGGCGCCGACGCGGGTATCGAAGGGAACCATGTCCTCGGTGATGACTTCGCCCCGCAGGAACAGTGGGACCGTGTAGGCGATCACAGGTCTAGTCCCTTCATGAAGTTCACGGCCTCGTTGTGCACCTCATGTGTTGCGGCGCAGGTGATCCGGTCGTCTTCCACGCCCTGCTTCTCGCTGTAGCGCATGATCTCGGGCTCGAAGGCGACGCTGGCCTGACCACACGGACACTGCAGGTCCCAGTTGATCGTGACCTCGTCGCCGGAGATGACGCCGCCCCAGTGGGCGCGCAGCAAGATGTCGTAGACCGCGGCCCGGCCGGTCTGCACACCGGTGCGGGGGAGCGGCTCGCTGGTTTCGGGATCGAGCACGAACGGAATGACCCAGGGCGCGACATGGTAGCGGCCCTCGCTGCAGCCCCAGTGAAAGGTGCTGGACTCCGAGAACCCGTAACCGACCTGGATGCGGTCGACGCCCAGGAAGGTTTTGATGACGTCCATGAAATCATCCGGCAGCGCAACGCCTTTCATCCCACCGCCGGTGAGGATCGCCGAGTCCGGCGCGAAGACATTGCGCACGCCGCGCTCCAGACCGGCTTTGGCGATGTCGTACATCAGGTGGTAGGTGCCGAGCATAAAGACGCGTTTGCCGCGCAACTGGTCGGTGATGCGGGTGAAGAATGCTTCCATGTCCTGAGGCTGTCGTGCCTGCATGGCGATGAACTCGTCCTTGCGCGCCGCGAGCGTGGGGTCGATTTCGAGCCGGTCCAGCTCGCCGCGGGATGCCGCCGCCCGCATCTTGGAGGCCAGGAACATCAGGTCGGTGTCCACCGCGAACGGGTACAGGGCGTGGAACTTGCTTTCGTCGCCGCCGGTGAAGCCGCGCTTGATCATGTTGGCAATGCGCAGATGCCCGAGCTTGCCGTTGGCGAAGTTCGGCCACACCACATCCACCGCCGGGTTCAGCTCCTTATCGGTCGGTTCTTGACCGAAGGTTTGGAACAAGCAGATCTTCCACAGCGTCATGCCTTCGCTTGCGCCGCGTTTGTCTTTGGGCAGGATCGAGATGGTGCCGGTGGTGCCGCTGGAGGTGATCACCTCCAGCGGAGTCTGCGCGTCGAGGCGGTCGATCCACTCGTCGATCCCGGTGCAGCCGGCGGTGTCGACGCCGGATAAGTCATAGCTGGTCAGCTTGTCCAGCCACTTCGTCATCAAGTCGAACCGCTTCTTGTCGACCAGTGCCGCGGGATACGACTTGAAGGCGGTGTGCGAGAAGAACAGCGGGACAACGTCATCGAATTCGTTGAGCGCCGTGATCCCGAGTCGGCCGGCCAGCTTGCGCAGCATTTCGATGCTCGCACGGTGCTGCTGAAAGCGGATGCCCATGGCTTGTCGTTGCAGCGCTTCGAGCTCGCCGCGGTCGATGCTGTGCATCTGGGTGTAGGACTGGCCGAAGAAGCTGATCGGGTCGTCCATGAAGTCGGTCGCCGACCGGGCCGTCTTTTCCGTGACTGTCATGCCGGTCATCGTAGACCTAGATGCAGGGATACGCAAGATTGCAGTTAACTGCAATATCTGGCGTTAGAACACCCTCAGCCGGCGAACGGTCTCAAGGGCGGATGGGTCGCCGAGCGCCTCGACGCCTAAAGCTTTCCAGCCGCCGCGTTGGGTGACCCAGCGTACGAATGCCGCTGAATCACAAGTGATCTGGGCGGCGACATCAGCGTTGCCGATCTGCAGCGTCCGTCCGGCGGCGCCGGTTAGGCGGATCTCGACTGCGTTATCCAGAGCATCGAGAAGCCCGCTGTTCTGCTGGGGCAGCGCTGCCTCGATCCAGTCCAGCGTGGGCGCAAGGCGCAATTCGTCCGAAGCGGGCGGTTCTCCGCTGAACGGTCCGCCTGGCGGGAAGAGATCGAACCTGATGTGGACGTAGTGCTCGAAGGCGAAGGCGGTCGGCACGAGCGATGCCGGATAGGTCCCGACATCGCCTAGCGGCACGTCAACGTCCTGGCCCTGCACTGCAGCGAGTATCTCCAGCCCCTTCAAGCTGACCGACTCGTAGTCGGCCAGAATCTGTTTGGGGGTCAACGCGCGACGCGACTCGACGTACAAGTCAGCTGCTCGTTCGGCCGTTAGTCCCGCTGAGTCGGGCAAGTTCGACATGTCCGCGGCCAGCCAAAAGCTGCACGCCATATGTGACACCAGATCCTGCACCGTCCAGCCCGGGCATCCGCTGTCTCGCGTCCAGATGGCGTCGTCCAGCTCGTGGCAGAGCGCCAGCAGTGCCTCGCGGTCGGCCTCAATTGCTTTCAGTACGTTGCTCATTTCACCTCACCTGCTTCGGGGTCTTGGGTTGGGTTCCGCACAACGACATCCGGCTCACCCGCGGCGACGTACTCGGAGGTGGGACTGAGGACTTGGGCGGCCTGGTGTTCGCCGGCGCTGGTGACGCGGACTTTTCTCGTCGGCATTGCGGGACTCCTGAGCTACGGTGTGGCAAGCGCGTTCATACGGTATGTACAAACATACATACCGTATGTATGAAAGGCAACGGTTCATGGGCGCAACCCGCCGCACGCAAGCTGAGCGCGCCGCGGAAACGCGCGACGCGCTGATCGCGGCGGCCCGTCCACTCTTCGCCGCGCAGGGTTTTTCCGAGGCAGCGCTGGAGACGATCGTGCGCGCCGCGGGCATGACACGCGGCGCCCTTTATCACCACTTCGCCGACAAGACCGAACTGTTTGCAGCGGTCTTCGAACAAGTCGAGGCGGAAGTCGCCGCGCGGATGGGCGAGGCTATCGCCGCGTCCAACCAGACCGACCCGGTAGAGGTCATGCGGTTGGGTGCCGGCTTTTGGCTGGATGCCTGCTCGGATCCGGAGGTGCAGCGCATCGTGCTGGTCGATGCTCCGGCCGTGCTGGGTTGGACGCGGTGGACCGAGATCGGGAATCGCTACAACGTCGGGTTGGTGCGTGCGCTGCTGACCGACGCCGTCGAGACCGGACGCATCCCGTCGCAGCCGATCGAAGCGACCGCCCTCACGATTCTGGGCGCGATGCGTGAAGCGACCCTCTATGTAGCACTCGCAGAAGACCACGACCGAGCGCGCCAAGAAGCCGGCATCGTCATGAACCGATTGATCGGGGCTATTAGCGCGCAGTAGCGTTGGGACTTCCTGGCCGCCAGCCTAGTTGGAGCAGCAAGCCGAGGTCGTCGCGGACCGCGCGATGATGAGTGATCCGGCCATCGGCGACGGTGAAGATGTGCACCTGTTTGTGGTTGATCGGCCTGTCGGTGGGCGCGATGCCGTTGAAGACTCCGGTGTGTTTCCCCGTCATGATGGCGGCGGCCATCACCGTGTCGCCCTCCGCAAGGATCTCCCGCAGTTCGAACCGCAGGTCGGAGAACGCATCACGTAACCATCGGCTGGTCGCGAGAAATCCCGCGGGGCCATGCACTTGGCGTTCGGCGTCTTCGGGATCATCCTCGGCTTCCTGATTCACGAAGTCGGGGGCGATGATCCGTTTGGCCAGTTCGGGGTCGCCGGTTTCTATCAGCCGGAATGACTCGCGGGCAATCACCTTCGTGTCGCTCATGGCCGAAAGGCTAGGACGACGGCTCTTCTAGGGTATTGGATAAAACGGACACGGGCAGTGCTGTCGGTGGCCCGCCCGTCAATGCCAGGCACTCGTTGATCATGTGCGACTGATCGGCGTATCCCGCCGCGATCGCCAATCGTGACCAGGCGGCCCGGCCATGGGATGCGTGGACCAAATCCAGCAGACGCTGAAATCGGAATACCCGGCCAAGCCGTTTGGGGCCGTAGCCGACCGCGGCCTCGAAACGACGCCGCAGCTGTCGTTCGCTCAGGCCGATCTCGTCGGCCAGTGCCGACACCGGCTGGTCTGGCCGTGCTCGCAACGCGGCGACTGCCCGCGTGACCGGCCGGTCGACCACCGGGTCGGCGGCAGCGAAATAGTCGGCTAGCAGGCCCGCCAGCAGCGACATACGCCGCTCGGGAGTCGTTGCACTGAACAGGGTTTCGGCAACTCGAGAGCTGGCGACACCGAAGGCTGAATCGAGGGGAACGCGCATATTGATGAACTCGCTTGCCGGACAGCCGATCACTGCGGCCGCCGAGGCCGGCCGTAACCGCAGGCCCGCCAACACGTCCTGGTCGCCCGCGGGCAAGTCGTAGAAGGTGTTCGCCGGGCCGGCGATCATGACATCGCCTTGCGCGGTCGCGAACACGTCCACACAACCGTCGGGCATCACCCGTATCGACCGAGTCGCCGACCCCGACCGCAGCCAGCAGCATTCCACGAAGGGCTGAAGCCTTGGGTCGGGGCGAAACTCCTGGTACACCGCCTCATCAAAACAGCCGCGGCGCGGATCGTCCATACTCGCGCATATGAATCCCTCTTCGCCGCGAGTGGCTACGCCGACAGACGCCGCGACCGTGGCCGGGTTGCTGGACGCGTTCAACCGGGAATTCCACACGCCGACGCCGGGACCGGCGGAGTTGGCCACCCGACTGCGCCACCTGCTTACCGGCACCGACGTAATCGCCGTGCTCGCAGGCGATCCCGCTGTCGCCGTCGCACTGCTGACGTTGCGTCCCAACGTCTGGTTCGACGGCCCCGTCGGCCTGGTGGACGAGCTCTATGTCGCACCCGCGGCACGCGGACGCGGGATCGGCTCGGCGCTTTTAGCCGCGGTGGAATCGATCACCCGTGAGCGCGGCGGCCGTCTGGTCGAAATCGCCGTCGACGGCGCGGACACCGACGCCCACCGCTTCTACGAACGCCACGGCTACGCCGACACCGAGGCGGGACAAGGCCAGCCCAGTTTCTACTACCACCGCGCTATATGAGCGTCAGCGTTCCGCGGCGAAGGCGCGTAGCGAGGCCAGCTGCGCGGGATCCAGTGAGGGACGGACGGTTTCGCGTGCGGCGGCGACGTCGGCCGCGGTGATTTCAGCGGCGTCGACCGAGCGTCGCATCGCGGTCAGCGCGGCCTCGCGCAGCAGTGCCACGCAATCGGCGGCGCTATATCCGTCCAGGTCTGCCGCCAGGGCGGCCAGGTCGACGTCGCGCAGCGGCACCGACTTGCCCGCGGTGCGCAGGATATCCAGGCGCGCGTCGGCGTCGGGCGGTTCGACGAACACCAACTTCTCCAGCCGACCGGGACGCAACAGCCCCGGGTCGATCAGGTCCGGCCGGTTGGTGGCCCCGATCACCACCACGTCGCGCATCGGCTCGATGCCGTCGAGCTCGGTGAGCAGCGCGGCCACCACCCGGTCGGTGACACCGGAGTCGAAGCTCTGCCCGCGCCGCGGTGTCAGCGCGTCGATCTCGTCGAGAAATACCAGTGACGGCGCGGAATCGCGGGCCCGGCGGAACAGTTCGCGCACCGCCTTTTCCGAGGAGCCGACCCATTTGTCCATCAGCTCAGAGCCTTTGACGGCGTGCACCGACAGCCGTCCGGTGCTGGCCAGCGCGCGCACCACAAAGGTTTTGCCGCATCCCGGCGGCCCGTACAGCAGGACGCCGCGCGGCGGCTCAACACCGAGCCGGGCAAAGGTGTCGGGATGCTGCAGCGGCCACAGCACCGCTTCGGTCAGGGCCTGCTTGGTGGCGGCCATGTCGCCGACGTCGTCGAGCGTGATCGACCCGAGCGTCACCTCGACTGCGGCTGAGCGGGACAGCGGCCGGATCACGGTCAGCGCACCGAGCAAGTCGTCCTGGGTCAGCTTCGGCGGCGTGCCGTCGGAGCTGGCCCTGGCAGCGGCGCGCAACGCCGCCTCACGTACCAGGGCGGCAAGATCGGCGACCACGAAACCCGGTGTGCGATCGGCGATCTCGTGCAAGTCAAGATCCCCGGTGGGCACGGGCTTCAGCAATCCTTGTAGCAGGGCCGTGCGGGTGGCCGCGTCGGGCAGCCCGAGTACCAGCTCGCGGTCGCAGAGGTCCGGGGCGCGCAGCCGCGGGTCGAGGTTCTCCGGCACCGCCGATGTGACGATCAGCGCGACCCGCGCGGCAGCGACAGTGTTACGCAGTTCGGCCAGGATCAGCGTCGCGACCGGTTCTCCCACGACGGGCAGCAGCGCGTCGATGTCGGCGATCAGCAGCACTCCGCCGCCGCCGCGAATTGCCGCCGCAGCGGAGGTGACCCGCTTGAGCCGGTCGTCGGCGGCCAGCGCGCCCACCTCCGGGCCGTCGAGCTCCACCAGCCTGCGGCCCGCGCAGACGGCGCGCACCAGCGTGGTCTTGCCGACACCGGCCGGGCCCGACACCAGCACTCCCAAATTGGTTCCAGCGCCCAGGGTTTGCAGTAGGTGCGGTTCGTCGAGCGCGAGCTTGAGCCATTCGGTCAGCTTGGCCGCCTGCGCGCTGACGCCTTTCAAGTCGTTGACCGTGACCGGTGGCGGCGTCTCGCTAACCTGCGCCGGCGTCGGTGCTTCGACGTGCGGGCCCGAGCCGTCGACCGAGACAACCGTTCCCCAGGTCACCAGCGAATTCGGCTGCACGCTCACCGGTCCGGCGGGATCGACACCGGTGACCGTCAACAGCTCCGATGTCCAGCTGATGCCCACCGCCGACGCCAGCGCGCCGGCGGCAACCGACGTCGACGTGCCCGGACCCAGATCGCGTGGCAGCAGTGACACCGCGTCGCCAACGGTCAACACCTTGCCGAGCAGGGCCTGCCGCAGGGTGGGCGGGGAGACCGATTGACTGGTCATCGCCGAGCCGCTCAAGGTCACCGACCGGGCGCCGTACACCGTTGCGGCGGCGACGATGACGGCGGTGTCCTCGCTCAGACCGGCGTTGGACAGCGTCACGTCGTCCAGCAGCACGGTGCCGATCGGGGTTTGCGCGCCGGCCATGCCGGCGACCGCGGTCGTGGTTCGCGATCCGGTCAGCGACACCGCGTCCCACTCCCGAATGCCAAGGGCGGCAATGGCGTTGGGATGAAGTCGGACGACGCCGCGGCGGGAGTCGACGGCCGAGGTGTTGAGCCTAGCCGTCAGCGTGAGCTTCGGGGCCGTCATGTCCGCCCGGTGGGCCTGCGAAGGCCCAACCGCGCCATCGACCGGCGGTTGGGCTGCGCCCGGCGGATCGCGCGTCGGGTGGCGCGGCGCTGCTTGGGCTTTTCGCCCCAAGCCTCGGGATGCGCCGCCAGCCAGTGGTAACTGTGAACGGAGAACGGAATGTGCAGCAAGTAGGCGGCGATCAGCACCATGATCAGGATGTAGGGGAACAGGAACGCCGCCGCCGCGACGATCGCCAACGCTGCCAGCAACAGCGCGGCCAGGTTCGGCGGCACCGAGACGGCATGCATCTTGCGCATCGGGATCCGGCTCACCACCAGCATCGAGCAGGCCGCCACCCACGCGCAGACGAACCACGGCGACGTCCACCAGCCCACGCCGAACTGCAGCTTGGCCGCGAGCGGGCCGAGCGCCGAGATCGCGCCGGCCGGCGCCGGTATCCCGACGAAATACTCCCGCGCGAAGGCCGGTTGGGTAGCGTCGTCGAGCAACGCGTTGAACCTGGCCAACCGCAACACGATTGACACCGCGTACAGCAACACCACAACCCAGCCAGCAGGCACCGAGGGCAGCAACGACACGTAGACCACCACCGCGGGGGCCACCCCGAAGTTCACCGCGTCGGCAAGCGAATCGATCTCCTCGCCCATCCGCGACTCGGCGTCCAGGATGCGGGCCACCCGGCCGTCGAGTCCGTCGAGGATCGCGGCGGCGGCGATCAACGCTATCGCCACGTTCGGCTGGCCCTCCAGCGCGAACCGGATCGAGGTCAGCCCCGCGCAGATGGCCAGCACGCTCATCGAGCTGGGCAGGATGCGCAGGGGCACCACTCGCCGACCGCGAGGCCTAGTAATCAGCGCCGCTCCTCCTCATCGCTTCGTCCCCCGCAAGCGGGAGGTACCCCCACTGCATCGTCGCCGGCGCGGTAATCACGACAGCTCGGCCAGCACCGTTTCGCCGCCGACCGCCCGTTGGCCGACGCTGACCAACACCTGCGCCCCGGCGGGCAGGTAGGTGTCCAGACGCGACCCGAACCGGATCAGGCCGTAGGTGTCACCGATCGACAGCTTGTCGCCGGCGTGGACGTCGCAGATGATGCGCCGCGCCAGCAGGCCGGCGATCTGCACCGCGACGACGTCCGTCCCGTCGGCGGTGCGCAGCTGCATGCTGACGCGTTCGTTGTCGGCACTGGCTGCGGCCAAGTCGGCCGAGCCGAAGCGACCCGGCCGATGCTGCACGGCAATCACTTCGCCGCTCACCGGGGCCCGCTGTACGTGGGCGTCCAACAGCGACAGGAAGATGCTCACCCGCGGCAGCTCTGCGTCGCCCAGGCCGAGCTCGGCGGGCGGGGCTGCGGTATCGATGACGCAGATCAGCCCGTCGGCGGGTGCGACGACGACGCCGGGCCGGTTGGGCGGTACCCGGGGCGGGTGCCGGAAAAACCCGGCGCAGGCGCCGGCGGTCAGCAGGCCGGCCCGGCGCAACCACCGGTAGCGGCGCCCGGCCACAGCCACTCCCAGCCCGCCGGCAATGAACGGCAACCCGGCCGGATGCACCGGTGGAACCGTCGTACGCAGCAACGACAGCAGGCGCTGCGGTCCGGACGTCTGGTTTTCGCCGGTCGAACGGGGACGTCGTGCCACGCGGTCATCTTACGGAGCGGCGGCCGGTGTCAAACCGGATAGGTCACACCGGTCAACTCTTCGGAGACCTTCCACAGTCGGTGCTGCAAGTCCTCGTCGTGGGACTGCTTGCTGGAAGACACCACCTTCGGGTGGCCGCGTTGCTCACCCAGACCGTCGGGGCCGTAATACTGCCCGCCCTCTGCGTCCGGGTCGGTGGCGGCCCGCAACGTCGGGAGGGCGCCCATCGCCGCGTTCTGAAACACCAGCGGGCCGAACACCACGACGGCGGGTCTGAGAACGGCGGGCAGGTTGCGCACCAGCTCGGTATTCGAGGTTCCTGGGTGGGCGGCCAAGGCCATCGTGGTCGGCTTCGCCCGGGCGGCCAGCCGGCGCTGCAGCTCGTAGGTGAACAGCAGGTTGGCCAGTTTGGATTGCCCGTACGCAGCGACCCGGTCATAGCCGTGTTCCCACTGCAGGTCGTCGAAGTGGATGGCGGCGCGGAGTCGATGGCCCATGCTGCTGACGGTCACCACCCGGGAACCCCGGACCGGCAGCAAATTGTCCAGCAGCAGCCCGGTCAAAGCGAAGTGGCCGAGATGGTTGGTACCGAACTGCATTTCGAACCCGTCGGCGGTGAGCTGCTTCGGTGTCCACATCACGCCGGCGTTGTTGATCAGCAGGTCGATGCGCGGGTAGGCCGAGCGCAACGCGGTGGCCGCGGCGCGCACCGAGTCCAGCGAGCTCAGGTTGAGCTCCTGGAGGGTGACGTCGGCCCGGGGATTGGCGGCCACGATGCGCGCCAGCGCGAGGTTGCCCTTCTCCAGATTGCGAACCGCCAACACCACGTGCGCGCCGCACTGGGCCAGCACCTCGGCGGTGTGATAGCCCAGACCGGTGTTGGCTCCGGTGACGACGGCGACGCGGCCGCTTTGGTCCGGCACGTCGGCCGTAGTCCATTTACCGTTAGAACTCATCGCCGAAAACGATACCCACTCATGATCGATGCCGCCGTGTCGGTTTAGTAGGTCGCGTGGTCGGTGGCATTCTCGATGGCGTGGAGAACCGCGAGTCGAGCCCGGTGGTGGCGGGCATGGTCGATCCGGCACATCCGCCCAGTCGGCGCGCGCCGCTGCGGTGGGCAATCGGCGGCGTAGTCCCGTGGCTGCTGCTCGCGGCAGGCCAGGCAATATGGATCAGCTTCGATCGGCGGCTGCTCTGGCTGCACATTGTGATCGCCGTCGTCACCGTGCTCGGTGCCGCGATCTCGCTGGCCGTCGTGCCGTTGTGGCGGTATCGGGTACACCGCTGGGAGCTCGGCCCGCAGGCGGTGTACACCCGCACCGGTTGGCTGGTCCAGGAACGGCGCATCGCGCCGATCTCGCGGGTGCAGACCGTCGACACGTACCGCGGCCCGCTGGACCGGTTGTTCGGGCTGGCCAACGTCACCGTCACCACCGCGTCATCTGCGGGCGCGGTGCACATCGCCGCGCTCGACGTCGCGGTCGCCGACCATCTGGTCGCGCAATTGACCGACATCGCGGCGATCGGCGCTGAGGACGCCACGTGACGGCCCAAACCGGTTGGCAGCGGCTAAGTCCCAGGATGCTGCTGGTTCATCCGGTGCACGAATTGATACGCGAGCTGCCGTTGCTGATCGGCGGACTGGTGCTGGGCCAGACCACCGGCAACCAGTCCTGGACGGTGGCGGTGCTCGCGCTGACCGCCGTAGTGGGCGTGGCACGCTGGGTCACCACCAGCTATCGCATCGACGCCGACCCGGAATCGGGCCAAGTGCAGCTACGGGCCGGCCTGCTGCACCGCAAGGTATTGTCCGTGCCGCGCAACCGGATTCGTTCCGTGCAAACCGATGCGCGACTTCTGCACCGGCTGTTGGGGCTGGCCGTGCTGCGGGTGAGCACCGGTCAAGAAGCCCGGGCCGAGCACGGTTTCGAGCTCAACGCGGTCAGGGTCGATGAGGTGCCGCGACTGCGGGCCATACTGCTGGCCGAATCGTCGCAGCCGGTCGAACCGACGACCGCGGAGCCTGCCGCGTCGAGCACGGTATTGGCGCGCTGGCAGCCTTCGTGGTTGCGATATGCCCCGTTGAGCCTCTCCGGGCTATTGACCATGACCGCCGCCTTCGGGCTGATTTATCAGACCGGAGCCATTGGCCCGCTTCAGCACTCGCGGCTGGCTGAATCGGCGCTGCAAGCCGCCCAGCGGCTGGGTATCGCGGCCACCGTCGCGGTGGTCGCGGCGGTGGTATTCGTTGCCTCGGTGCTGCTGGCGGTGCTGCGGTCGCTGCTCACCTACGGCAATCTGGTGCTGTCGCGCCAGGCAGACGTGCTGCACCTGCGGCACGGGACGTTGCGGCTGCGCGAGCACACGTATGACATGAGCAGGCTGCGCGGCGGAACGCTGCGGCAACCGCTGTTGGTGCGCGTCTTCGGCGGCGCCGGGCTGGACGCGGTGATGACCGGTGTACATGGCGCAGGGGAGTCGTCGGTGCTGCTGCCGCCCTGTCCGCGCTCCACCGCCGAATCGGTGTTGACCGGGCTGGTCGGCGACCCGAACGTCGTCACCGGCCCGTTGCGCGGGCACGGCCGTCGGGCCGCAACGCGACGGTGGACCCGCGCCTTAGGGCTTCCCGTGCTGATCGGTGCGGCGCTGGCGGTGGTGACGGCGCTGACCGGGACATCCGTTGTGCCCCTATGGTTGTGGACGGCATGGCTGGCGATCACCGCCTGGTGCGCGTTGCTGGCCGCCGACCGAATAGGCGCTCTCGGGCACCGGGTCGACAGCAACTGGCTGGTGATGCGGGCCGGCAGCTGGGAGCGACGCCGCGACTGCCTGGCCACGGCGGGCATCATCGGCTGGACCGTGCGGCAGTCGCCATTTCAGCGCCGGGCAGGGGTGGCGACCCTGGTCGCGGCCACCGCCGCAGGCACCAAGCGCTACCCGCTGATCGACGTGCCCGAAGACCAGGCGTGGGCGGTCGCGGCGCAGGCATCGCCGTGGGTGGCCGACAGCATCTGGGCCATCCGTTAGGCGGTCAGTCCACGCACGGCCTCGATGCGCGCCTGCAGCTGGTCGGAGCTGGCCGCGGCGACCGGAGGTCCGCCGCACATGCGGCGCAGCTCGTTGTGAATCCACCCGTGCGGCTTGCCCGTTCGATGGTGTGCCGCCGACACCAAAGCGTTGAGTTCGCGGCGCAGGTCGCGCAGTTGCCCGTGCCTGGTCACCAGTTCGGGTGCGGTGGCGCCGCCGCGGCTGCGACGGTCAAGCTGCTCAACCTGGCGGCGCAGCAACAACTCTCGCATCTGGTTGGCGTCCAACAGGCCCGGTAGACCCAGATAGTCGGCTTCTTCGTCGCTGCCCGCCGGGGTGGCGGTGCCGAACGACGAGCCGTCGAAAATCACCTGGTCGAGTTCGGCGTCGGCGCCCAACGACATGAACCCGTTGTCGGCTTCGGACGGCTCGGTCTGGCGGCGCTGTGCGGCCTCCAGTTCGTCGGTCTCCCGATGCGGCTCTCCCAGCACGTGATTGCGTTGTGTCTCAAGCTGGCTCGCCAACTGCAGCAGCGACGGCACCGACGGCAGAAAGACGCTCGCCGTCTCGCCCGGCCGTCGGGACCGCACGAAGCGGCCGATCGCCTGGGCGAAGTACAGCGGGGTCGACGCGCTGGTGGCATACACGCCAACGGCCAGTCGGGGGACGTCGACGCCCTCAGAGACCATGCGCACCGCAACCAGCCAACGGCTGGTGCCCGCGGAGAACTTCGCAATGCGTTCCGAGGCGCCGCGGTCGTCGGAAACGACGACGGTTGCCGTCTCACCGATAATCCGTTGCAGCAGAACGGCATAGGCGCGGGCAGCCTTCTGATCCGACGCGATGATCATGCCGCCGGCATCGGATACTCCGCCATCGCGCAGTTGCCGCAGCCGGGTGTCGGCCGCGGAGATCACCGCGGGCATCCACTCGCCGGCCGGATCCAGCGCGGTGCGCCACGCGCGAGTGGTGTGCTCGGCGCTGGCCGGCTCACCGAGCCGCGCGGCATACTCCTCGCCCGCGCTGTCCCGCCACCGGGTCTCACCCGAGTAGGCCAGGAACACCACGGGGCGCACGACGCCGTCGGCCAGCGCGTCGGAGTAGCCGTAAGTGTGATCGGCGGCGGAGCGCAGCAGGCCGTTGCCGTCGGGCTCGTAGTGGACGAACGGGATCGCGGCGTCGTCGCTGCGAAATGGTGTGCCGGTCAACGCAAGTCGTCGGGTGGCGTCGCCGAAGGCTTCGCGGATGCTGTCTCCCCAGCTCTTGGCGTCGCCCCCGTGATGGATTTCGTCGAAGATCACCAGCGTGCGCCTGCCCTCGGTGCGGACCCGATGCCGCGCGGGATGGCTGGCCACCTGCGCGTAGGTGACGACGATGCCGTGGTATTCCGCCGAGGTCTGCGCGGCGGAGTTTCGGAACTTGGGATCGAGCGCGATGCCGTCGGCGGCCGCCGCCAGCGCCCACTGCGTCTTGAGGTGTTCGGTGGGCACCACCACGGTGATCGTGTCGACGCTGCGATCGGCCAGCAGCTCGGCGGCGATCCGCAGAGCAAATGCCGTCTTACCCGCACCGGGGGTAGCGACCAGCAAGAAATCGCGTGGCTTGGCGGTTAAATACCGCACCAAGGCTCGCCGTTGCCAGCCCCGCAAAGCCCGGGTGCTGGGCGCTTCACTTGCCCGCACCCGGAGACTCCTATCTGGTCGAGATGCAGTCTAGGGCAAGCAGATCGGGGCGCACATCTTCCCAGGACAGCGGCGAGTCGGCCGCTGCTCAGTGCTATGCGGCGACGTGCGTGGCCACCCAGGCGATGATTTGCGGTACCACCTCGGGTGCCTTGCTCATCGCGCAATGGCCGGTGCCTTCGATCAGGTGTACCTCGGTGTTCGGGCGCCCCTGGAAGATCAGCGTGTCCGACTGCGGGACGAAGTAGTCGTCAGCGCCGTTGATCACCAGCATCGCCGAATTACGTCGCTGGGCTAGCAGCTCGTGGCGGTTCAGTTGTTCGAGGCCCGCGCGGAGTTCCTCGAGGGTAGGGGAATGGTCCCAGTGCATGGCGTTGCCCAAGATGTCGTGCATGCCGTAGGGCAGCTTCTGCACGTTCTCGACCTCGTAAGCCCCGACGACCGGGCCGCCGAGGTCGACGGCAGCGTCGACGATGCCGGACAATCCCGACATCGCGGCGAAGTTCCCGCCGAATGACACGCCGAAGTGAGCGACCTTGCCGTTCCCGAGAGTGCGGGCGTAGTCGGCGATTCCGCGGATCACCTCGTCAGCCTGCCTTTCGAGCGGGATTGCGGTTTCCCCGGTGCCCGGGTGGTCGAAGGCCAAGGTGGTCACGGCGGCGCCCTGGGTGAAGCCGACCCACCACGGATGGATGTCCATCTTCCAGGTGTCCACGCCGCCGCTGGCGATCAGCACCGGCCGCCCGGCGTACTCGCCATCGGCGGAGTACAGGTGGACGGGTACCTCGACGCCGCCGCCGCGGTAAGGGACCTTGATGATGCGGCGCTCGAAGGCGACCGGAAAGTCCTTGGCCGCCAATTCGAATTGCTCGAGTTGCTGCTGCATGGCCGTTACCCGCGCCGGATCGGTCAGGCAGGGAAACTTGGCGCAGCCGTAAACCAACGACGCCATGTAGTGGTCGCCGTGCTCGGCGTATTTCTCGGCCAGCCGAGACCACTCGTAAACCCAGCCGCCGGGTGCGTCGGCCCACATGTCGGTGGTGGCGGCTCTGACTGCTTCGATCTCGGCGAGCGGGATGCCGAATTTCTCGAACTGATGGGTGCGGTCGTCGAACATGGCCGCAGCGTCGATGTCGTAGGTGTACATGGTGCTCAGCTCCTGATCTTGGCGAAGTAATCGGCGATGGTGGTCGTGTCGTCGAGGGCGGCGATGGCTCCGATGTAGCCGTCCGACCGTATCACGACGCGCCCACCGCTCTTGAGTCCGAGGCGCTGTGCCACAACGCCTTTCGGATCGGCGATGACGGTGTCGTACCCTTCGATCGGCGCCTCACCGCCGCTCGCCACCACCTGGTCGGCCGTGACGGTCAACAGGACGTGGCCGGAAACACTGCACGCCGCGCTGAGTTGCTTTTGTACCGCCTCGTCAGCTACATGCGGAACATGCTGTCCGGCAGTAACTTTAGCGTGCTTCAGGCGTTGGCCCACAACGATTGGACTGTCGGGATAACCGACGTTGACCTCTTCGGCGGTCTCGGCCATGGCTCGTCGCGCCGCGGGGACTCGTGCAAGCATCCGCACCACCACATCGCGGATCCGGCGCGGCACACCGGATAACGTGCCGGCCTTAGTGAGCCGATTGGTGAACTTGATGACGCTGTCAGCCACCGGGGCGCGCTCGGCCTCGTAGCTGTCCAGCAGCGTCTGACCGGCGTCACCGTCGATCACCGCGGCCAGCTTCCATGCGAGGTTGAACGCGTCCTGCATTCCGGTGTTCATGCCCTGACCGCCGGCCGGGCTGTGGATGTGAGCGGCGTCGCCGGCCAGGAAGACTCGACCCCAACGGTAAGCCGGAACCCGTGCGTGGTGAATCTCGAAATTGGTCAGCCAGTGCGATCGCAGCACGGTGATGCCGCCAATCCGCTGGTCGATGATGGCCTGCAACTCGTCCTGGGTCGGATCCATGTTGAGCGGCGTGCCGGGTTCGTCGTGCACCTCGGCGAGGAACCGCATCCGTCCATCGCGCATCGGCAGCACGACTACCGGTCCTTCGGGGGAGAAGAAGGTGTGCATGGCGTCGGTGTCCAGCTGGTGCTCGGCGTCGACGTCGGCGAGCAGAAACCGCTCGCCGACGAAGCAACCGGCCAGCGTCGTACCAACCAGTTTCCGCACCATGCTGCGCGCGCCGTCGGCGCCGATCACCCAGGAGGCACTGGTTCGCTCGGTTGATCCGTCCTTCTGCAAGGTCAGCTGCACGCAGTGGTCGTCCTGGCTCAGTGCAACCAGCTCGACACCGCGTTCCACGTTGACACCCAGTGCCTCCAGGTGCTCGCCGAGCACTCGCTCGGTTTCGGTCTGCGCCGTGGTCAGCGTGAACGGGAACGCGCTGTCGACTTCGCCGAGCGGGATGCGAAACAGGTCGCGACCCCCCGCATGCAGCTGCATCGCGATCGCTTTCACGCCGGTGCTCAGCAGTTCGTCGACGATGCCCATGCGCTCGAACATGTCGAGGCTGCGGGCGTGCACCGCGATCGCGCGAGATTGGTCGGTGGGCTGGGCCAGCTTGTCAATCACGCGCACCCGGACGCCGCGGCGCGCGAGTTCGCAGGCCGCGACCAAGCCGACGGGCCCGGCGCCGACGACGACAACGTCGGGGTTTTGGTTGCTACTCATGGTGGGGTCCTTTTCACGGTCTGTTGAAACTAATCTCACGCTACGTGGAAAATAGTTTCAACGCAAGAGGAAATTCACGCTATGATGAAACTTATGGCTGAGGTGTCTAGGAAACCGGTAACTCCCGGTCCGCGGGATGAACGGGGAGTGCTCGCCGCGCGGATCGTTGCGGCCGCCCGCGACGAGTTCGCCGAAAACGGTTGGGCCGGAACCACCATCCGAGCCGTCGCACGAACGGCCGATGTCGACCCCGCGCTGGTCTACCACTACTTCGGCTCGAAGGAAGGTCTGCTGGACGCTGCGACCAATCCGCCGCAGAAGTGGCTGGAGAGCGTCGCCGAGGTCTGGACGACGCCGATTGAGGAGCTCGGCGCCGCGCTGGTGCAGCTGCTGCTGGCCAGTTGGGCGGACGACGAGATCGGGCCGACGCTGCGTGCCATCCTGCAGACCGCCGCGCACGAGCCGTCCACTCGCGAGAAGTTGCGGCGCGTCGTCGAGGGCAGTCTGATGGGCGTCTCGGATCTGGGTGACGACGAACGGGACCGCCTTATCCGCAGCGGGCTCATCTCGTCGCAGATGATGGGCTTCGCCCTGATGCGCTACGTCTGGGAAATCGAGCCGATCGCCTCCATGACGGACGACGAGGCGATCGCCGCGATCGCGCCGAACTTGCAGCACTACGTCAATGGCGACATTGTCAGATCATGATTACCGGACTGGCTCATAGCGGGGTGTGCGTGCCCGATTGCGAAGCGGCGGTGGCGTTTTATCGCGACGTGTTGGGCCTGCGGGTGTTATCGCCGCCCTACGTGATGGCCGGTGACGCGATTCGCGACGACATGGGCCAGTTGGTGTCCGACCCCACCATGAAAGCGGCCATCGTCGGCTTCGACGACGGCGGGGATCGGGTCCTGGAGGTGATCGAATATCTCGGCGTCGCCGGCGGCGATCAGCGCAGCGGGGCGGCCATCACCGACCACGGGTTGTCGCATGTGGGGTTGATCTGCGAAGACCTCGACGCTACCCGGGCCCGACTCGAGGCCAACGGGGTGCGCTTTCTTGTCGACGGTATTGCGGACGTGGCGCGGGTCCGCACGACATGGTTCGTCGACCCCTGGGGTGTGGTGTTCATCCTCGTCGAGAAGAGCAAGCCGGAGCGTCCCTACTTCGCGCAATGGGATTAAAGCCAACGCCTAGACGAAGAAGTTGTCGTGACGGATGAACCACTCCCGGCGCTCATCGTCGGTCATCTCGGCCAACGCTGAAAACCCTTCGAAGTAGGCCTCCCGCGGCGCGCCCCGAGCGAACAGCATCAAGGCCGACGCGGGTTCGTCGGCCTCATTGCGGAAACCGTGGATGCCGCCGGGCGGGACGTAGAGGAAGTCGTGCGGGTGGCCGTCGATCCAGTCGTTACCGTCGTAGAGCTTCATCGTGCCCGACAGCACGAAGAACGCCTCGGACATGGCCCGGTGGAAATGCGGACCCGGCCCGCCTCCGGCCGGAGCGATGTCGACGCGATACAGGCCGTAGTCGCCGCCGGTGGCCTGCTGGTTGGCCAGGTAGTGGTACTTGACGCCGTAGGTTTCGTAATCCGGCGGCTCGTCGGCGCGCCTAATCCAGGCGCTGACTTCCGGCTCGTCCTTGGTGTACCGGGCCGGCGGGTAGGGCGGCACCACGAGCGACATCAGTGCTCCGTTGGGTCGTAGCATTGTTGCTGTGCAGAAGCCGATCGCCGACGAAAACGCCCGCGCGGAACGGCTTCTGGATGCCCAGGATAAGGCGGCGCAGCTATTCGACGAGATCGAGCGACGCGAAATGATCCGCCCCGGCGTCGGTGAGCAGCAGTTGTCCGACGGGATCCGCGATCTGGCCGCGCAGCTGCTCGGGGTAAAGGCTCACTGGCATCGGCGGATTGTGCGAGCCGGCGAGAACACCCTGCAGCCTTTCCGGGAGCGTCCGCCGGACCGGGTCATCGCCGATGACGACATCGTGTTCCTCGACTTCGGTCCGATTTTCGAGGAATGGGAAGCCGACTTCGGGCGCACCTATGTGCTGAGCGACGACCCGGACAAACACGCGGTCCGCGATGCGCTGCCGCGGGTGTGGCAGGCCGGGCGCGAGTATTTCGAAAACCGTCCCGATGTCACCGGCGCCGAGTTGTTCGACTTCGTCGTCGGGGTGGCTGACGCCGCGGGCTTCGGGTGGGGCAGCCACATCGCCGGCCACCTGGTCGGGGAGTTCCCGCACAAGAAGATCGCCGGGACGGCCACCGAGTGGTACATCATGCCCGGATCGAGCAAACCGATGCGGCGCACCGATCCCAGCGGTCGCCGCTGTCACTGGATCCTCGAGATCCATCTGATCGACCCGCGGCGCCGCTTCGGCGGTTTCTACGAGCAGCTGCTCGACTTGCCCTGAGGCTCAGTCAACGGGATAGGTCACCCCGGTCAGCTCCTCGGACACCGCCCACAGCCGGCGCTGCCGGTCGGCGTCATGCGACTTGCGGCTCGACCCCACCACCTTCGGGTAGCCGCGGGTTTGGGCGAAGCCGTCAGGGCCGTAGTACTGCCCACCAAGCACTGCCGGGTCGCTGGCAGCACGCAGCGTTGGCAGGGCGCCCATAGCCGCGTCTTGGAATATTGGTTCGATCACGGGGTAGACGGCCGCAGCCCATCCAGGCAGGTGGCGCATCAGCTCCGTGTTCGAGCCGCCGGGGTGGGCGGCCGCGGCGATCGTCGTCCCATGTGGAGCGAGCCGTCGTTGCAGTTCGTAGGTGAATAACAGGTTGGCCAGTTTGGCTTGCCCGTAGGCCGAGACCCTGTTGTAGCTGTGCTCCCACTGCAGATCGTCGAAGTGGATGTCGGCGCGGATCCGGTGCCCGATGCTGCTGACCGTCACGACCCGGGAACCGGCGACGGGCAAGAGCCGATCCAGCAGTAGACCGGTGAAGGCGAAGTGGCCCAGGTGGTTGGTGCCGAATTGCAACTCGAAGCCGTCCTTGGTGGTCGACTTGGGTGTGTACATCACGCCGGCGTTGTTGATCAGCAGGTCGATGCGCTCGTGATCGGCCCGCAGTTGCCGTGCCGCGGCGCGGATGGAGTCCAGCGACGTGAGGTCCAGCTCCTGGAGTACAACGTCGGCGCTGGGACTCTGCGCGGTGATGCTGGCAACGGCGTCCTTGCCCTTGTCGAGGTTGCGCACGGCCAGCACAACGTGGGCGCCGTGCTCGGCGAGTGCCAGGGCGGTCTCGTAGCCGAGGCCGGTATTGGCTCCGGTGATGACTGCGACGCGACCGGTCTGGTCGGGAATGTCCGCGGTTGTCCACTTGGCCATGCGAGGCTCCTCGGTTGTAAGGTAAACGGGGCGGGCGCTCCGGTTGAGGGATACTATACGGAACGCACGCCCCGTTTTGTCAATCGGTGAGGTAACTGAGATGGCGCAACCAGCACAGCGGATGCGTGCCGATGCAGCGCGCAACCGGGCCCGTGTGCTGGAAGTCGCCTACGAAACCTTTGCGGCCGAGGGCTTGTCGGTGCCGATCGATGAGATCGCCCGTCGGGCCGGAGTCGGGGCCGGCACCGTCTACCGGCACTTTCCGACCAAGGAAGCGCTGTTCCACGCCGTCATCGCGGACCGAATGCAACGTTTCATCGACGACGGGCACGCGCTGCTTGAATCCGCCGGGCCCGGCGAGGCGATCTTCAGCTTTCTGCGCTCGATGGTGCTGCAGTGGGGCGCGACGGACCGTGGCATGGTCGAGGCGCTGGCCGGTCTCGGCATCGACATCGCGCAGGCCGCGCCAGACGCCGAGGATGCATTTTTGGCCATGCTCGACGACTTGCTCCGCGCCGCCCAGAAAGCGGGCACTGCGCGTCGAGACATCCGCGTACGCGAGGTGAAGTCGATCCTGGTCGGATGCCAGGCGATGGAGGCGTACAACCCGGAGTTGGCCGAGCGGGTGACCGACGTCGTCGTTGACGGTCTTCGCGCGTAGCGATACCCCTGACCTGTCCTTGCACTCGACATAGGCGAGTGCTAAGAATGACGTTGGCACTCGCGACCGGTGAGTGCTAGGTCGGGACGGTGAGGCCGGGGCCGCACCAGCGGAGACACCCAAGCCGTCCGTCGCGGGCACTGCACCCGACCACAGACGTGTCATCCCCAATCGGAGGAATCGCTTCGCAATGGCCAAGCAAATTGCGTACGACGAAGAGGCCCGTCGCGGCCTCGAGCGGGGCCTGAACGCCCTCGCCGACGCGGTAAGGGTGACGTTGGGTCCCAAGGGCCGCAACGTCGTCCTGGAGAAGAAGTGGGGCGCTCCCACGATCACCAACGATGGTGTGTCCATCGCCAAGGAGATCGAGCTGGAGGACCCGTACGAGAAGATCGGCGCCGAGCTGGTCAAGGAAGTTGCCAAGAAGACCGACGACGTGGCCGGTGACGGCACCACGACGGCCACCGTGCTGGCCCAGGCGCTGGTGAAAGAAGGCCTGCGCAACGTCGCGGCCGGGGCCAACCCGCTGGGTCTCAAGCGCGGCATCGAGAAGGCCGTCGAGAAGATCACCGAGACCCTGCTGAAGTCGGCCAAGGACGTCGAGACCAAGGAGCAGATCGCTGCGACCGCGGGCATCTCCGCCGGCGACCAGTCGATCGGCGACCTGATCGCCGAGGCGCTGGACAAGGTCGGCAACGAGGGCGTCATCACCGTCGAGGAGTCCAACACCTTCGGCCTGCAGCTCGAGCTCACCGAGGGCATGCGGTTCGACAAGGGCTACATCTCGGGCTACTTCGTCACCGACGCCGAGCGTCAGGAAGCGATCCTGGAGGACCCCTACATCCTGCTGGTCAGCTCCAAGGTGTCGACGGTCAAGGACCTGCTGCCGCTGCTGGAGAAGGTCATCCAGGGCGGCAAGCCGCTGCTGATCATCGCCGAGGATGTCGAGGGCGAGGCGCTGTCCACCCTGGTCGTCAACAAGATCCGCGGCACCTTCAAGTCGGTGGCGGTCAAGGCCCCCGGCTTCGGCGACCGCCGCAAGGCGATGCTGCAGGACATCGCCATCCTCACCGGTGGTCAGGTCATCAGTGAGGAGGTCGGCCTCTCGCTCGAGACCGCCGACGTCGCGCTGCTGGGTAAGGCCCGCAAGGTGGTCATCACCAAGGACGAGACCACCATCGTCGAGGGCGCCGGTGACTCCGACGCCATCGCCGGACGGGTGTCCCAGATCCGCGCCGAGATCGAGAACAGCGACTCCGACTACGACCGCGAGAAGCTGCAGGAGCGCCTGGCCAAGCTGGCCGGCGGTGTTGCGGTGATCAAGGCCGGAGCTGCCACCGAGGTGGAGCTCAAGGAGCGCAAGCACCGCATCGAGGACGCGGTCCGCAACGCCAAGGCGGCCGTCGAGGAGGGCATCGTCGCCGGTGGTGGCGTGGCCCTGCTGCAGGCGGCCCCGGCCCTGGACGAGCTCAAGCTCAAGGGCGACGAGGCCACCGGCGCCAACATCGTCCGCGTGGCGCTGGAGGCTCCGCTGAAGCAGATCGCCTTCAACTCCGGGCTGGAGCCCGGCGTTGTGGCCGAGAAGGTCCGCAACGCAAAAGCCGGCACCGGCCTGAACGCGCAGACCGGTGAGTACGAGGACCTGCTGAAGGCGGGCGTTGCCGACCCGGTCAAGGTGACCCGTTCGGCGCTGCAGAACGCGGCGTCCATCGCGGCGCTGTTCCTCACGACCGAGGCCGTCGTCGCCGACAAGCCGGAGAGGGCGGCCGCCCCCGTGGGCGATCCGACCGGTGGCATGGGCGGTATGGACTTCTAGTTCGGCGACGATGCGGGCCGCGTAGCGGGCCGAGGAGGAGTCGGACAATCAATTCAAGTCCGCAGTCAACGAAAAGCCCGGTCCCCATGTGGGGCCGGGCTTTTCGTTTCGCTGGGCAGCTGATGTACTGAAGGTTCAAATAGTCGGGTACGAAGGGGTAGCAGCAATGAGAAAATCCGCAATTAGCTTACGGCGCAACGCGTTTGGCTGCATTATTGCCGACTGCTGCGTTCTTGCCGCCGTGGCCGCGGTCATTGCCACCTCGCCGGCGGCGGGTGCTGACCCCGCACAGTGCACGGCCAGCGGGCTGGCTGCCACCTCCAGCGGCGTGCTGAATGCGGCAAGCGGATACCTGGACAGCCACCCGGATGCCAACAATGTGCTGACCGCTGCGGTCAGTCAATCTCCGGCGGACGCGCGGTCGTCGGTGCGCGGCTATTTTCTTGGCCATCCCGGTGAGGCTCTCGATCTGCGGAACATCGCGAAGCCGCTGATCGACCTGCGCGGTCAGTGCCCTACTTCGGTAACGCCGGACCAGCTGGCCGCGCTTTTCGACGCGTTGTCCGGCTAGACGGGTATCGCCTGGCGGCCGCGGACCAGCTTGCCCGGCCGCGCGTTTGTGGGCACACCGTTCTCGGCGATCACCTCTCCGGAGACGATCGTCGCCACGTAGCCGTCCGCGGTCTGGTCGAGGCGACGACCGCCGGCGGGCAGGTCGTGGTTGATCACCGGCTTGTGCAGGCGTAGGCCGCCGTGGTCGATGACGTTGAGGTCGGCCTTGTAGCCCACCGCAATTCGGCCGCGGTCGCCCAGCCCGGCGATTCGGGCCGGTACGGACGTGAGCTCGCGGACCGCCTCGGCCACCGTGAAACGGCCCGACTTCCGGTCGCGCGCCCAGTGTGCCAGGAAGTACGTCGAGTAGCTGGCGTCGCAGATCATCCCGTAGTGCGCGCCGCCGTCGCCGAGTCCGAGCACCACGTCGTCGCGGTGCAGTAGCTCGCCGACGGTATCCAGCGAATTGTGCTCCAGGTTGCTGGTGGCCACCAACAGCATCGCGCGACCGTCGTCGTCGAGCAGGCGGTCATAGGCCTCTTCCATCGGGGCCACTCCCTTGGCCCGGGCCCGGGCCCCGATGCTGTCTGCGGGATCCGGCTCGTAATTGGGGTCGTCGTCCAGCGGGAAGATCCAGTCCCACATCTGGGTCACGTACAGGATCGGGTGACCGTGACCGGGCTTGTCGGCCAGGATGCGGGTGCGGACCTCGGGCTTGCGCATCTCGGCCACCCGCTCGGCCAGCGGCAGGTGGGCGATCTCGCGGTAGCTCGGGTAGAGCACGAACGGGTTGGCGGTCAGCTGCAGCCCGATGATCAGACCGATCGGGCGCGGCAACAGCTGCGCGGTGATATCGCCGCCGGCCGAATTGGCCTTCTCGACCATGGTGATGGCGTCCGGCCAAGTCGGGTCGCCGGCGTTGGCGACGACAAGCGTAAAGGTGACGGGCAGCCCGACGTCCTCGGCGACGTCGAAAACCGTTTGCAGCACGGGTTGATAGCCGCCGGAAGGAATGTCGGGCACGAATTGCAGCAGGCCGCCCCCGCCGTCGACTACGCCTCTGGCGATCTCTTCAATCTCCTCGCGGGCGGCGTCGTAGCTCGGAATCGGCGAGCCGCTCTCGGTCTTGTGGATGGTCAGCCGCGACGACGCGAAGCCCAGTGCCCCGACTTCCATGGCCTCCTTGGCCAGCGCCCGCATCTTCGCGAGGTCTTCGGGGCTGGCCGGCTCACGGTCGGCGCCGCGCTGACCCATCACGTAAACCCGCAGCGGCGAATGGGGAAGGTAGGCGGCCACATCGATGTCGCGTTTGCCGGCGTCCAAGGTGTCCAGGTATTCGGGGAAGGTCTCCCACGTCCATGGCAGGCCGTCGGTCATCACGACGCCGGGAATGTCCTCGACGCCGGCCATCACGTCGACCAGGACGTCGTGGTCGGCTTGGCGGCACGGCGCGAAGCCGACGCCGCAGTTGCCCATCACCACCGTGGTAACCCCGTGCGCCGACGACGGGGTCAGCCGCTCTGACCAAATGGACTGACCGTCGTAGTGGGTGTGCAGATCGACGAAACCCGGGGTGATCAGCAGCCCGGTCGCGTCGATCTCCCGCGCGGCGGTCGAGCCGTTCACCGAGCCGACGGCCGCGATGACGCCGTCACGTACGGCGACGTCACCGACGTAGGGCTCGCCGCCTTGCCCGTCCACGATGGTGCCGTTGCGGATGATGAGGTCGTAGGTCATCTAAATAATCTACGACCGTCTCGGTGGCTGATGCCAGGATGAGTTTGTGCGCGCCGACGACCAGGCAGTGGGGGCACCTCCCGCTTGCGGGGGACGAAGCGATGAGGAGGAGCGGCGCTAGTGATCGATCATTTCGGGATTAATTGCACTGATTACGCGAATTCGCAGCAGTTCTACGACCGGGTGCTCGGCGTGCTGGGGTATTCGCGGCAGGCCGACTTCGGCGATGCCATCGGTTATGGCCGCGACGGCAAACCGGTGTTCTGGATCGCCGAAGGTGCCGGCATGGGCCCGAACCGGGAGACGCATTTCGCGTTCGCCGCGGCTGACCACGACGCGGTGCGGGCGTTCTACGACGCCGCGGTCGAGTTGGGCGCCGAGTCGCTGCACGCCCCCCGGCTGTGGCCGGAATACCACCCCGGCTACTTCGGCGCCTTCGTCCGTGACCCGGACGGCAACAACGTCGAAGCGGTCTGTCACGCGTAGGGTCGCCGAGTATGAGTAGTGATGCCGCCACTCGGGAGTTGTTGCGTGACGCGTTCACTCGGTTGATCGAACACGTCGACGAGCTCACCGAAGGACTCACCGACGAACGGGCCAACTACCGGCCGACCCCGAACGCCAACAGCATCGCGTGGCTGATCTGGCACAGCGCGCGGGTGCAGGACGTCCAACTCGCCCCGATCGCCGGCATCGAGCAGGTATGGACCCACGACGGCTGGGTGGACCGTTTCGGGCTGGACCTGCCGCGCAACGACACCGGCTACGGCCACGGTCCCGACGAGGTGGCCAAAGTGCACGCACCGGTGGATCTGCTGGCCGGCTATTACTACGCCGTGCACAAGGTGACGCTGGAATTCGTCGCCCGAGTCACCGCCGAGGACTTGGCGCGCATCGTGGACAAGAACTGGGACCCGCCGGTGACCGCCAGCGCCCGGCTGGTCAGCATCATCGACGACTGCGCCCAGCATCTTGGCCAGGCTGCGTACGTGCTGGGCATCGCCCCATAGCCGGGGCGAACTTGACACCTGTCGAGGCCCGTGCGATGCAGGTCACACGGCAGGATTAGCATGGCGGCTATGACCGCGACGAAACCCCCCGAAACGCCTGTCACCAGCGCTCCTGAGTTTTCCGGCACCGGCACCGTGCTGAACCCGGCCACCGGCGCAATCGCCGGCGAGGTGCGTTGGACCGACCCCGCCGACGTCCCCGCGATCGCCGCCGGACTTCGCGCGGCTCAACGCGAATGGGAGCAGCGCGGCGCCACGGGGCGCGCCAAGGTGCTGGCCCGCTTCGCGGTGTGGCTGGCCGAGCACCGCGGCGAGATCGAAGAGCTGCTGATCAAGGAGACCGGGAAATCCGCCGTCGACGCGGCACAGGAGGTGCCGCTGCTGATCATGATCTTGTCGTACTACATCAAGACGATGGAGAAGGCGCTGGCGCCTGAGCGCCGCCCGGCGTCGTTGCCCATCCTGGCCATCAAGAAAGTCAGCGTCCACTACCGGCCGCGGCCCGTCGTCGGGATCATCGCGCCGTGGAACTACCCGGTGGCCAACGCGTTGATGGACGGCATCGGCGCCCTGGCCGCAGGCTGCTCGGTGCTGCTGAAGCCCTCCGAGCGAACCCCGCTGACCGCCGAGGTGCTGCGGCGCGGCTGGCTCGAGTCGGGTGCGCCCGACGTGCTGGCGCTGGCTCAGGGCGCGCGCGAGGTCTCCGAAGCCGTCGTCGACAACGTGGACTTCGTCCAATTCACCGGCTCCTGCGCCACCGGAAGCAAAGTGATGGAACGCGCCGCCCGCCGGTTGACGCCGGTCAGCCTGGAGCTCGGCGGCAAGGACCCGATGATCGTTCTCGAGGACGCCGACGTCGAAATGGCCGCGCATGCCGCGGTGTGGGGAGCGATGTTCAACGCCGGGCAGACCTGCGTATCGGTGGAGCGGGTCTACGTGCTCGAGCCGATTTACGACCAGTTCGTCGCGGCCGTCGTGCGTGACGTGCAGGCGCTGCAGGTCGGCGCGGGCGAGGGACACGATTTCGGGGCGCTGATCGATGAACAGCAGCTCGCCGTGACCGAGCGCCACGTCCGCGAGGCGGTGGCCGCCGGTGGACGGGTATTGACCGGCGGCAAGCGCACCGACAAGCCGGGCAGCTTCTATCAGCCCACGGTGCTCGTCGACGTGGACCACTCGATGACCTGCATGACCGAGGAGACCTTCGGTCCCACCCTCCCGATCATGAAGGTCGGTTCGGTCGACGAAGCGATCCGACTGGCCAACGACAGCGAATACGGCCTGAGCGCCTCGGTGTTCTCCCGTGACTTCGATCGGGCGAAAGAGGTTGCGCTGCAGCTTGATTGCGGCGCGGTCAACATCAACGACGTGATCGCCAACTTGATGTGCACGACGGCGCCGATGGGCGGCTGGAAGACGTCGGGCATCGGTGCGCGGTTCGGCGGCGCCGACGGGCTGCGCAAATTCTGTCGCGTCGAGACCGTTGTCGGACCCCGCACCAACGTCGGCGCGGGCGGAAACTACTACCACAATTCGCTGAAGGCGCTGAAGCGGATGAACCGGCTGCTGACCCGGGCCGCGCTGGCGCGTCCGCGTCGCGTCGCCAAATAGCCTCGTAGGCTTGACCGCGTGCGATTCGCGGTGACGGTGCTGCTGTGGCTGGTCACCACAATGGCGCTGGCGGTTGCCGTGCCGACGGCGTGGGCGCAGACGCACGTCGTCGACGTCGACGGCTACACGGCGATGGCGAAAAGGGCGTCGAGTGATCCGGTGCTGCAGGCCGCGGTGGCATCCGAACTCGCCACGCGGGCGATGGTGTTGATCAACCAGCACGGCCACAGCGTCGACTCGTCAACCGTGCACGACGTCGCCGCCGGGTATACCGCCGGCCCGGATTTCCCGCCGCAGTTCGCCGACGCCAACCGCATGGCGCACGACTGGATGTTCACCGGCGCGGACGCGCAGTCCCAAGGCGACCAGTGGGTCGTCGACCTGTCCGGGATGCTGAAAGACGGCGCGTTTGCGCCGATGCTGTCGAAGTACGACGTGCGGGTGCCCGAGACGGTGCGGGTTCCGGTGACAGTGACGAACTCAAAGATATTGCAGCCGGGCGAATTACGGCCGCTGGCGACCTGGGGCCCGTGGGTGAGCATCGCTGCGGCGGTGCTGACCGGCATCTGCGCGCTGCTGACACTCGCCGTCGCACGCAGCCGGGGCAGGGCGCTGGCCGGCCTGGGTATCTCGGCGCTGCTGGTCGGCGCCGCCGGTTGGGCGGCGATCGAACTCGGCCGCCGCCGTCTCAACGATGCGCTGAACCACACCACCGGCGACATCCGCCGGATCGCCGACGGCATGGTCGGCGAAGCTGAAAGCAGCCTGCATCACTGGCTCGACCTGACCCTGGCCGCAGGCGGAGTGCTCGTGGTACTGGGCGTCATCGCGGCGGCGCTAGGCAGTCTACGAAAGGCGTAACGCGTCCAGCTTCTGGTTAGACGACTCCAACCCGGCCTTGATCAACCCGAACACTTTGTCGCGTACCTTAGGTTTGTCCATCAGCGGGGCGTACATGTGTCGCATGAGATCCAGCCTTGCGGCGCAGAGCCATTCCATCAGGTCAGTGTCGTCGAGCCAGCGGATCTGATTGCGTTGCTCTGCCATCGTGGTGGGCAGCCAGTCGGTGTCGGTGTTGGGGTGGGGCACCGGCGCGCACAGATCGTTGCGCTTCGCATCGTCGTGGTAGGTGGCCTCGACGTGGGCGATCAGGGCGGCGCTGAACACCTGCTGGCAGCCGCGCAAGCTCTGCAGCGTGATCCGGCCGCCATCGAAAACCGTTGTCGCCGAGCGCCGTTGCAATCCGTCGGCGCTGCAGTCGATGTAAAGCGTCGAATCGTCGGCGAGTATGGCACCGTCGGCCAGCACGATCTTGCCGGGGTCGATGCGCTCGACGCGTCCCATTCGCACGATGTCGCCGATGCGCTGCAGCTGTTGAAGTTCGGCCCGCGAGACGGTTGCGCAGCGATACATGCTTGGCCGCACCGACGAATCCAGCCGCAGCAGATTGCCGCAGGCCTCCAGGCGCTCGAACAAGTCCTCGATGCCGGTGGCGGCCTCGATCGCGGTCAGACGAGTGACGAAACCGGCCTGAAACTGCTCCAGGAATTGCGGGCCGGGTTGGACGCTGGCCCGATCCATCAGCCAGGCGTCGCGCGGCATGATCCACGTCAGTCGCTGCGGTTGAATCCCGTTGCGTAGCAACCACAAACACGCGTCGATATCGGTCTTGCCCGCGCCGACGATGACGAACCGCTGGTGGCCCGCCGCCGAGGCCGGTAGGTCATTGGGCGCGATGCAATCGACCCCGTCGCCGACGTGATACGGCGGCGGGCGCATCGATGGCACCACGGTCTTCAGGTAGGTCGCGTCGACGATGCGTCTGCGCACGTCGACGGCGTAGTCGCCGCCCGCCAGCGTGTGAAATCGCCCCTCGCCCAGATACTCCGCCATCGGGAGTAGGACACTCGCCCGCTGGGCAGCAGGTCCTGGTGCATGACCTGGTCGAAGTAGGCACAGACTTCACCGACGGTGGCCAGCTCGTAAAGGCCCTCGTTCCAACCGACCCGATCGATGGTGTCGCTGCCTAACGCACGGGAGTTGACGCCGTAATAGGCCGATGGCTGATGCAAGCGGACAAACGGGTAGGCCGATCGCCAATGCCCGCCCGGCGCATGGGCACGGTCGACCAGCACCACGTGCGCGTCGGTCTCGGCCACCAGAGTGTCGGTGAACGCCATGCCCATCGCGCCCGCACCGACGACCAAGTAATCCGTCTCGATTCTTTCCACCCCGGTCCTCCCCGTACCCGCCAGGCTAGGTCTGATTGCCGGACTCGCCCCCTAGCCGCTTCGCGGCTGGGGGTACCCCCACCTCATCGCGCTCCGCGCTCTGCATCGTCGTCCGGCTAGGTCAACGACAGCTTGGCAAGGATCTGTCCGGTCGGTTGCGGTGACCCGTTGCCGGGCTCGACGGTGAACGCCAGCGCGCTGGAATGCCCTAGATTGGTCAGCATGTCGGTGGTCGACGGCGCGACGGCCGCGGTGTCCATCGTGCCCGCCGAGGTCGGGCCCTTGTCGCCGATCAGCCACATCTGATACACGGTGCCCTGCGAGGGTGGGGGCACATTGTTCATGATCAACACCCCCGCGTTCATGCCCCGCGAGAACACCACCGTCGCGGTCCCGCCGCCTAGCTCGCCGGAGACCGTTCGCACATCCGATGCCGCCATGATCTGCTGGGCCATACCCGGCGTGGGCGATGGTCGCATCGCGATTCCGGCGCCGAATGCCGCCAATCCCACCACAATTGCGGCTGCTGCAGCCAATATCGCTGTGCGCCAGCGAGATCGGCTGCTGGCAGTATCCGGCCGCACCGCGGCCAGTACCGTCGCACGCAGATGTGTCGGTGGCTCGGCGGCAGTCGTCGCCGAAACGGCCGTCATCGTTTCGCGGACCGCACGCACCTCGTCGCGGAAAGCCTCGGCGACCGATGGCGGCGCCGCGGCGAGCTGCCGGTCGATGGCGGCGCGCTCGTCATCGGATACCGCGTGCAACGCGTACGGCGCGGCCAGCTCGAGCAGCTCGAAATCGGTCGGCCCGGTCATGTCACACCCAGGCAATTACGGAGTCCGCGCAGCGCATCGCGCATCCGTGATTTGATCGTCGACAGGTTGGCCGACAACCGTTGTGACACTTCGGCATAGGTCAATCCGCCATAATAGGCCATTTCGATGCACTGCCGCTGAGTGTCAGTCAGCCCATCAAGGCACTCGACCACCCGACGGCGTTCATCGGCCGCGAGCGCCGATTCGGCGACGACATCACGGGACGGCTCGACAGCGGACGCGCCGTAACGCGATTCTCGTTGTCTGGCGGCCTGCTCGGCTCGCACCCGGTCGACGGCCCGCCGGTGCGCCATCGTCATCAGCCAGGACAGCGCGGAGCCCTTCGCCGAGTCGTACGCGTCGGCGGTCCGCCACGCCTCCAGGTACACCTCTTGGGTGGTTTCTTCGCTGTAGCCGGAGTCCCGCAGCACCCGAGTCACCAGCCCGTACACCCGCGTCCTGGTGTGGTCGTAGAGCAGGGCGAACGCATCGGCGTCGCGACGCGCCACCCGGTACAGCAGTGCGTCCAGGTCGTTGCTGTGCCGCGGTCCGGTCATTGACCAGTAGCTTAGCGATTCAGCGACGGCGGTCGTCATTTTGCGCCGATCGGGGCGGACGAGGGATGAAAAAGGATGTCCGTGCCTGGTATTCGGCGAAGCCTCGGCGGCCCGCCATGTACTTCTCGGTCAGCCGGGCGCCGGTGACCTGGACCAGGAAGTAGGTCATGAGCAGCGGCGATAGCGCCGTCGTCAGCGACCACCACGCGGTGATCGTGATCAGCCACAGTCCCCACCACACGCACGCGTCACCGAAGTAGTTGGGATGACGTGTCCACGCCCATAGGCCGCGGTCTATCAGCACACCCTTGTGCGCCGGGTCGGATTTGAAGACCCGCAGTTGACGGTCGCCGAGAGCTTCGAAGACGACACCGGTGACCCAGAGCAGTACGCCGGCCAGCGTCGCTGCCAGCCAGCGCCGCGGTGTGGGGCCGCTGACCGCCGAGAGTTGCAACGGCAACGAGATGAACCAGGTCGCGAAGGCTTGCAGCAGGAAAACTTTGCGGACGACCTGGCCCACTGTGGCGCCGCGCAGCAGGTCGGCGTAGCGCCGATCCTCACCCTGGCCCGCCGACCTTCGGTAGATGTACCAGCTCAGCCGCAAACCCCAGATCGCGACGAGCGCAAGTAGCAGCCACCGGCGGGCCGGGTCGCCGGTGCCGACGATGGCGGCGATCGCGGCGACCGCGATGAAGCCCAGTCCCCAGGCCACGTCGACGACGTTGTAGCGGCCGATGCGGCGGCCGATCGAGAACGTGATCGCG
>Ga0209248_10000074_pt1 | contig 32647 bp, 25 predicted proteins | sample BogFormECP04_OM1_FD_188241 | JGI IMG/M metagenome (GOLD analysis project Ga0209248, IMG submission 188241) | Bog forest soil microbial communities from Calvert Island, British Columbia, Canada - ECP04_OM1 (SPAdes) (version 2) | ecosystem: Environmental > Aquatic > Freshwater > Wetlands > Bog ... | reverse complement strand
GGGGATGTCGTCGGCCAGTACCGTCTCAACGCAATGCTGCAGGCTGGTGAGTCTCTGCATTCCAATCATCGTCTCGGCCTCCGCCGGCCAGTCCAGGCCTAAGTCGCGCTTGCGCTGAACAAATGAGCGTTGGAGTGCGTTCGGCGTAGCACGCGCGAATTGATGCGCACGAGTTCGCACGACCATAAGGTTGGCGGTTTTGAGAAGGAGGCGTCGCCGCAGAGGCCACCGCGCGGGCACTCGCTCGTGCATCCCGTATCTGGTGAGGTTGCGTCGGATCAGGTCGAGGTACAGGGATCGGACGTCGTGATCCGTCACGGTCAAAACTGCCCCAATCTCGCGTGCCAGCACTACCGGCGCTGAGTCTAGACGGCTATTGAGCGCGTGTTTAAGAGTTCTTCCAGATCAAATCCCCGGGGTGTTCGGTTCCACTTCATTCGACGTCCCCGCGATAACTTCAGGTCCATGCGCCGATCGTTTGACCGCAGGCTAAGCCCTGCAGAAACGTCCGCACGCTCCGATCACCCCGACCGCCCGCCGTCGCCGGTCAGCCAACACGGCGCAGGCGGGCGAAATCTTCCACAAGATCGGCGGCGGCCGCAACGCTTTCGGCGGTTTTGGTCATCCGGGTGGCGAGCTCGCGGGCCCGAGCGACGCATTCCGGGGCGAGGATCCGGCGCAGGTCTGCGACCAGCGATTTCTGGGTGGTGGTGGAAAAGCGCCGAGCCGTGCCCACCTTCAGCCATCTGACCGCAGCTCCCCACATCACGTGAGCGTCCGCCGTATAGAGGATCAACGTGGGGACTCCGGCGCGCAGGCCCGCGGCCGTGCTGCCCTGGCCACCGTGGTGCACGACCGCGCGGCAGGCCGGAAAGACGACCCCGAAATTCACCGTGCCGACCACCTTGACGTGGTCGAAATGGGGGACGTGGCTGAAGTCGGTCCCAGCGGCGCAAACCAACGCCCGCTCGCCTAACTGCGCGCAGGCTGCGCTGATCATGGCGAGCGTGTCGGCGGCAGATTCGACCGGGAAGCTGCCAAACCCGAAGTAAATCGGCGGTGTTCCCGCGGCAATCCACGACAAGACCTCGTGATCGGCATCCGTCGGCAACTCCATCGTCAGCGTGCCTACAAAGGGCCGCTGGCCATTCCATTTCGCCCATTCGGCGGCCAGTCCGGGGAAGCAAACCTCGTCGTAGGCCTGGATTTCCAGCGATCCACGTTCTGTGATCCGTCGCGGGGTGGGGCCTGTTGCCTTCGGTAGACCCAGTTCACGGCGCTGCGCATCCTCGATCTTCTTCATCCCGCGCCAAACCAGCCACTCGTACACCGTCATCGCCGAGCGAATCAACGGCGCCGGCAGGAACGGAACGAAGTGGCCGTTGACCCGTATCGGTAACCAAAGCACCGTGGCCAACGGAATGTTGCGATACTCCGCGACGTTGACGGCGAGCTCCTGGTAACTCACGCCGGTGATTAGCAGGTCGGCCCCGTCCGCCAGCGACGTCAGCGTCGTGCTCATCTCCCCCCAACACTGGGTACCGACCTCCCGAGATTCGCGCAACAACCTGATCAGATCCTTGATCCTCCAGGGGTTGCGGAAGAGACACGTCCAGAAGTTGCGCGTCACTTCCGCCCACGCCCGCGTATCCGGCCCGTAGGCGACCGCCGCAAGCCCAGCCGACTCGGCGAGGCCAACCTGGTCGGGCGAGACTGCCATGCGCACGTCGTGCCCTCTGCGCAGCAGCTCACGGCCGATAGTGATGCCGGGCTCGTTATCGCCGCGCATGCCATAAAATGCCAGCACAAATTTCATCGCGGATCCTCGCCTTTCACGTTCCCGTGCTGATATTAAACACACGCCTAAGTGACGAGGTGTACGCTCCACAGGGCGTCACGGGCGAATCGATTCGTGTCGTCGGAGGCTGATCAGTGCCAGTCCGGATACGTCCTGCACGTGCATCCATTACCGGCCGCGCGTCCAACGGTGATGCGCGGCCGGACAATCGGCTCGCGTTTCTGGACCAAGCCTTCTTCGCGGGGCATCGTGCCGCTGGCCAGAAGGAAGTCGTGCAGGTCGTGTGGATTTATGAGCACGCTGTCGACTTCGATGGGCTGAGGCGTTTTCACCACAATCTCGGTTGCGGGTTGTTGGCACGGCGCATTGAGCGTTCGCCGCTGCCATTCGCCCGGCATCGGTGGGTCTCAGATCGGGGGCCGTCGGACATCGATATCGCTGAGTGCGCCCGTCCACGCGCTGAAGTCAGCGACTGGGCTGATGAACGCTCACAACTGCCTGTTGATCCGGAATGGGGGCCCGGCTGGCATTTCGGCGTCCTTCCCCTCACGGATGGCTCGACCGCGATCAGCCTGGTGCTTTCCCACTATCTGCTCGACGGCCTGGGGGTCGTCATCGCGCTAATTGAGGCAGCCCTGGGCAACCGGCGTGATCTTGGCTACCCGCCGCCGCGTTCACGCACTCGACTGCGCGCGCTGGTTCAGGATGCCCGCCAAATTGCGCGGGATGTACCTGAGGTTGCGCGGGCGCTTGTCGCGGGGGCAAAACTGGCCCGAACACAGACCCGACAACAGGCCCGCCAGCCCGATAGTGCCCGATCACCGGCATCGCGACCCGTCGCCCTCCGTGGCGGCGAGGGCGATGACGCTGTCGTCTTGCCCGGTATCACGATGTACATCGACCTGGATGATTGGGATGCCCGTGCGGAGGCTCTTGGCGGAACGAGTAGCACGCTGGCCGCCGGGTTGGCTGCGAAACTCGGGGAGCACCTGGGACGCCGACGCGCCGGTGACGGCGCGGTGGCCGTGCAAATCATTATGAGCGACCGCGCCGAGGGCGATGCGCGTGCGATCGCGGTGTCCGCCGCCCGCGTCATCGTCGACCCGACGCGGGTAACCACGGATCTGCGTGACGCCCGCGCCGCCATCAAGCAGGCGCTGACAGTTCTGCGGGAAACGCCAGACGAGTCGTCGCAGCTTGCTTCGCTGATCCCGTTCACGCCGAAGCCGACGTTGAAACGACTGGCCGATGGGGTGCTCGCCGACCCTGATCGCCCGGTGGTTTGTTCTAACCTCGGCGACCTCGGCTCGGGGGTGAACCGCCCCGATGGCACCGACGCCGAGTACCTCTCCTCACGACCGACGAGGCAACACGTAACGCGACAATGGCTCGAGCGAATAGGCGGGCAAATGTACCTGCTGACCTTCCGCATCCCCGGCAGGATTGTCATCAACCTCGTCGCCTACCAACCGGGCGCCGAGAACACAAAGTCCGCTTTGCGTGAACTGGCTGCACACACGCTGGCTGAGTTCAACCTGACTGGCGAGATCGACTAACGAATCGTCCCCTTGCGGCCTCAAGCTCCGGAATCGCCGCTGCGGTGGACGACGCAGTCGGTCCGTCACCTCGCCGAGGCCGCGCGCAGCGGGTTTGCCGCCGGGGACTTTGGCGTCGAGCTACAGTTCCTCGGCGTCGATGGCGTTCTTGACTTTCTGCGAATGCGCCACCTGCTTTGCGGTGTAGCCGATGAGCAGCGCCACCCCGCCGAGCAGGATGACCACCCCGCCCAGCCACAGCAGGCCGTAGGTGTAGCCGTGGTCCAGGGCCTGCAACTGGGCGGCGTTCATGGCCTTCACCGGCCCGGTGGTGCCGCCCAGGTGCAGCGTGCGCGACGTGATGACGATCTGGATGACGACCAGCACCAGCGGCACGCCGAGGCTCTGCAGCATCACTGCGATCGCCGAGGTGGGCCCGATGCGGTCGACGCCGACGCTGGCGATCACCGCTAGCCCAAGCGAGACGTTGATTAGGCCGATACCGATAGCGCCGACGGCGATCGGCAGCGCCAGATTCGGGAAGTACGGGATGCCGCGGTGGAGCGTCGAGCCGTACAGCATCGCGGCCAGCACCAGGATGGCGCCGGCGATCACCATCACCCGTGGCGAGAACCACATCACCAGCCGCGAGGCCACACCCGCCCCGATGGCCGCCGCGATAGCGAACGGGATGAAGCCGACAGCTGCGCGCAGCGGACTGAAGCCCATGATGTTCTCCACGTACAGGGCGATCAGCACGGTCAGGGTGAAACCCACCCCACTGGTCAGGAACATGGCCGCGAACGTGGCCAGCCGGTTGCGGTCGAAGAACAGGCTGAACGGCACGATGGGGTTCTCGGCCGTGCGCTCCACCACAACGAACGCCACGAAAGCGGCCAGGGCCACCAGACCTGCACCGATCGTGGTGGCCGACAGCCAGCCCTTCTCCGGCCCGAGCGACAAGCCGAAAACCGCAGCGGTACAGCTCAACGTGGCCAGCACAGCCCCAGTGGCGTCGAGCCTCATCCGCTCCTTCTGGGTTTCCCGCAGCATGGTGCGGGCCAGGCAGATCACCAGCAGCCCGATCGGCACGTTCACCAAAAACGCCAGCCGCCACGACACCGTGGTGAGCGCCCCGCCCACCACCAGGCCCAGCACCGCGCCGACAGCGCCGATCGCGCCCAACACCGCCGCCGCCGCATTGCGCGCCGGCCCCTTCGGGAGCGTGGTCGCCAGCAGCGCCAAACCGGTCGGTGTGATGATCGCGGCGGCCGCGCCGTGCAGCAGCCGGGCCAAAACGAGGGCGCCCCCGTCCCAGGCGATGCCGCACATGGCCGAGGCAAAGGTGAACAGCGCGACCCCGACGATGAAGGTGCGCTTGCGACCGATGGTGTCACCGACGCGGCCGCCCAGCAGGATCAGGCCACCAAAGGTCAGCACGTAAGCGGTAACCACCCAGCTGCGTGCGGCATCCGACAGGCCTAGCTCGTTCTGGATCTTAGGAAGCGCGAAGACCGCGACGGGGCCATCCATCGCCGCCATCAGCTGCATGCCGCCGATCGTGCTAACGACGGCGATGAACCCGCGAGACTGCAGCCAAGTCGGGAAGTACCTTCTCGTATGGTGCAGCGTGGTCGGTTCGACGGGCATCGGGGTCGCTTGTTCCGCGCGTTGTGTCGTCCAGTGAGGTAGTGCGCGCTCTGCGTCGTCGAGAGCCGCCATAGCGGGTCACCCTACAGTAGTACGTGTGTGCAGTAGGCGTAACGGTGCTCCGGGACGCGATCCCGCCGGTGTCGGCGACCGGTGTTGCCTAAGCGTCTAGGCGGACGAACTGAGCCTGCCGGTACTGCTCGACACACGCCGCTCGTCTCACCTTGCCGCTTGTCGTGATCGGAATCGAACCAGGCGGCACCAGAACCAGATCCGCGACGCCGAGGCCGTGCGAGTTTGAGATCGCCGAGGTGACCTCACGCTTGACGACGACGAACTTGTGCATCACATCCTCATCGGAGTCGCCCCGCCTCTTGACTTCGATGATGACGACAAGCTGCTCCATCCCCTGATCCGGAACGGCTATCGCCGCGACCCGGCCTCCGGTTATCTCCTGGATCGTCGCCTCGATGTCGTCGGGAGAGTGGTTACGCCCATAGACGATCAAAAGATCCTTGATGCGGCCGACGATGAACAGCGCTCCCTCGGAGATGAAGCCCAGATCCCCAGTCCTCAGCCAAGGCCCTTCAGGTGTGCCAGCCGACGGCGCGACAAGCATGGCTCCGAACGTGCGCTCAGTCTCTTGAGGTTTCCGCCAATATCCCATAGCGACATTGTCGCCGTGCACCCAAACCTCGCCGGTCGTTCCCGCCGGACACTCGGTCTGGGTCTCGGGATCGACGATCCGCACGGTGGGTGATTGCCGCAGGGGATAACTGATCAGCGGTGTGCCGCCTCCGCTTGCGCACCGCTTCGCGCGGCCGGCGGAAAGTTTGTCGGACTCGAAGTCGACGATTTCTGGTGGTTGACCCGCTCTGCTGGTCGCCACGAACACCGTTGCTTCCGCGAGCCCATATGAAGGGCGGACCACCGTGTCACGAAGATTAAATCGCGCAAACCGCTCAGCAAAGCGTTTGAGAGTCGGGGGGTGTACCCGTTCGCTACCGCTGAGGATGGTATGCACGCCGCCGAGATCATGCCCGGCCATGTCGTCGTCTGAAGTTTTGCGTGCCGCCAGTTCGAAAGCAAAGTTCGGTGCTGCCGAAAATGCGTCAGTATTAGTTGCCAACAATTGCATCCACCGGGCCGGGCGCTGCAGGAACGACACCGGGCTCGTGAGCACACCGCGATATCCCCCCAGAATCGGTGCGCAAACCCCCAGAACCAAACCCATGTCGTGATAGAACGGTAGCCACGACACAATAGTGGTGTCCGGTGACGCAATGCCTCCGCTGTGCGGAAAGTAGCTGAACATCAGCTGCTCGAAATTGACCTGAAGGTTAGTATAGGAAATCATTACTCCAGCCGGTTGCCGGGTCGATCCAGATGTGTATTGCAAATACTCGGTAGTTTGATAATTATCTTCCCCAGCATCGGATCGTATCGGAGCGTCCAGATTCAGCAAATCAACCTCGATGACTGATTGAGCGGATTCCCCGGGCTGCGGCGTAACATGCCGGGTGACCTCACCTATGACAGAGGATGTCGTGAGAAAGGCAGCGGGCGACGCATCGCGCAGCACCGAATCAACACGCGCATCGCTGACGCCACCTAGCGGGACCGAGAGCGGAACCGCGATAAGTCCGGCCTGTAATGCGCCCAGAAAAGCAACGATGTAATCCAGTCCCTGCGGCGCTAATATCACAGCACGATCACCAGGTGATGCACAAAGTCTGAGCTCGCGTGCAACGTTCAGCGCTCGCCGATACAACTGCGGCCACGTCAGGCTTTCGGCAACGCCGGCCCAGTCCTGCTCGTAATCAATAAACGTGAATGCCGTGTCATCGGGCTGCAGACTGGCACGCTCGCGCAGCAGAACCGGAACGGACATCTCAACCACGGGCATCAAGTTACCGTGGCCGTCGCCGCTGCACCCTCAAAAAGAGAAGTTTAAGTAGGTAGGCCTATCCTTCAGCCGCCGTCCAGACAGATAGGTAGTGGGTCAGTTTGATCGTCGCTGACGGACGGCTGCCGGGTGAGGACACCGTTGGAACACGCCTGCTGAAGGTGTGGACCTTGCCACCGCACCTTCAGCGCGCACGGTCACCGATGCTCAACTGACCAACGCGCTGCGAGCCACGATCGGTATCCCTGAGGGTATGTATGGGCGGCGCAAGATGACCGCCACCCGCTGGCACGCTCCCGCCCGCCGCGGTGTGGCCCGTTGACGAACTCGACACATGAGTAATAGTGTCCCCACCTAGGCCGCTGACGTGCATGGAAGCCTGACCAGAGCAATGGTGAGTCGAGGGGGACTCAAGCAGCCGACAAGGCTAATGAGTCGTTTGCTGTGAGGAGGCGGATGGGCATCACACCTGTCACTCAGGTTGCTGTGATCGGCATGGCCTGTCGACTTCCCGGAGGTATCGACTCCCCGGAGCAGCTGTGGGAGGCGTTGCTGCGGGGCGATGACCTGGTCACCGAAGTTCCGCCCGACCGCTGGGACGTCGACGAATACTATGACCCCGAGCCCGGGGTGCCTGGCCGGACGACGTGTAAGTGGGCCGCTTTCCTGGACGACGTCGCCGGCTTCGATTCCGAATTCTTCGGGATCAACGAGCAGGAGGCGACCGCGTCCGACCCGCAGCACCGCTTGTTGCTGGAAACCTCCTGGGAGGCCATGGAGCACGCCGGTCTTACCCCGGAGACGATGGCCGACTCGCGGACCGGCGTGTTCGTGGGATTGACTCACGATGACTACCAATTGGTGCACGCCGACACCCACGCGTTGGAGGGCCCGTACGGGTTCACCGGCACCAGTTTCAGCCTGGCGTCCGGGCGGATCGCCTACGCCCTGGGACTCCACGGTCCCGCGGTCACAGTGGACACTGCGTGTTCGTCTGGCCTGTTTGCTGTCCACATGGCCTGTCGCAGCCTGCACGAAGGCGAAAGCGACCTGGCCCTCGCCGGCGGCGCCTTCGTGATGGCGGAACCGCGGAAGTCCGCCTCGGGCTCGGCGGCGGGCATGCTGTCCGCCACGGGACGCTGTCATGCGTTCGACGTCGCGGCCGACGGGTTCGTGTGTGGCGAGGGTTCCGCAGTGGTGTTGCTCAAGCGGTTGCCGGATGCGCTACGGGACGGTGATCGGATTCTCGCGGTGGTGCGCGGCACGGCAGCTAATCAGGACGGTCGATCTGCGACGATCACGACCCCATCGGCGGATGCGCAGACCGCGGTCTACGGGGCGGCGTTGGCTGAGGCGGGCGTAGACGCCCGCAGCGTCGGCATGGTGGAGGCACACGGCCCCGGTACGCCCGTGGGTGACCCGATCGAATACGCGAGCCTTGCCAAGGTCTACGGCATCGACGGCCCCTGCGCGCTGGCGTCGGTGAAGACCAACTTCGGACATACCCAGTCGGCCTCGGGAGCACTGGGGCTGATGAAGGCGGTTCTCGCCCTGCAGCATGGTGTGGTTCCGCGCAACTTGCACTTCACCCGCCTGCCCGATGAGCTCGCCGGAATCAGGACCAATCTTTTTGTGCCGCAAACGAGCACACCGTGGCCGACGAACGGTCGGCATCCACGCCGAGCGGCGGTGTCGTCGTACGGGCTGTCGGGAACCAACGTCCACGCCATCTTGGAACAAGCACCAGACCAGGCTGCCGAAGCCGCTGCGCGCGAGCACATCTCAGCCGAATCGGCGGCTATAGCACCGCCGGGGGCAGCCTTGCTATTTGCGCTGTCGTCCACCTCGGCCGACGAGCTGCGCCGCACCGCCGGCCGGCTGGCTGACTGGGTGCAAGCGCACGAGGACGTGGCGTTGCCGGATCTGGCCTATACCCTGGCGCGGCGGCGCGCGCAACGCCCAGTACGCACTGCCGTCATTGCGACGAGCCGGCCGGAACTCACTGATGCTTTGCGCGAGGTCGCCGGAGGCGATGCTCCGTACCCGGCCGCGGTCGGGCGCGATGATCGGGGTCCGGTGTGGGTGTTCTCCGGGCAGGGTTCGCAGTGGGCTCGGATGGGCGCAGACTTGCTCGCCACCGAACCGGTGTTTGCGGCCACTGTTGCGCAAGCCGAGCCATTGATCGCGCGCGAGTCCGGGTTCTCGGTGACCGAGGCGCTGACGGCGCCTGAGATCGTGACCGGTATTGACCGTGTCCAGCCGACGATTTTCACCATGCAGGTCGCCCTGGCCGCCACCATGAAGGCATACGGGGTGCGCCCGGGTGCGGTCATCGGGCATTCTCTCGGCGAGGCCGCGGCAGCTGTCGTCGCGGGTGCGCTGTCGCTGGAAGACGGGGTGCGTGTTATCTGTCGCCGCTCGCGGTTGATGTCCCGCATCGCCGGGTCCGGCGCGATGGCGTCGGTGGAATTGCCCGCCAAGCAAGTGCTTTCGGAGTTGGCGGTACGCAGCGTCAAGGACGTCGTGGTGGCAGTGGTGGCCTCGCCGCAGTCCACGGTGATTGGCGGTGCCACCCAGACGGTTCGCGAGCTGGTGGCGGCGTGGGAGCAGCGCGATGTGATGGCCCGCGAGATCGCCGTCGACGTCGCCTCGCATTCGCCGCAAGTCGATCCGATCCTCGACGAGCTGACCGACGTCCTCGCGGAGCTCAACCCAAAGACAGCGGAAGTTCCCTTTTACTCGGCGACCCTGTTCGACCCGCGCGAGCAGCCGGTGTGCGATGCCGGTTATTGGGTGGACAACCTGCGCCGCACGGTGCGGTTCGCCGCGGCGGTGCGGGCCGCTTTGGAGGACGGCTATCGGGTGTTCGCCGAGCTGGCACCGCACCCGCTGCTCACGCATCCTGTTGAGCAGACCGCCCGCAGTCTCGACATGCCGCTGGCCGCGCTGGCCGGTATGCGCCGCGAGCAGCAACTGCCGCACGGGCTGCGTGGCTTTGTGGCGGATCTGCACAGTGCGGGCGCCGCGATCGATTTCGCCGTGCTTTACCCGAATGGGTGGCTGGTGGATGCCCCGCTGCCGACTTGGACGCATCGTCGGTTGTGGTTGAGCCGTGACGGTGAGGAATCCCCAGCACGTGGTGGTTGCACGGTTTCGGTACATCCGCTGTTGGGTCCGCATGTGCGCCTGCAAGAGGAACCGGAGCGCCACGTGTGGCAGGGCGAGGTCGGCACCTCCGCCCAGCCCTGGCTGGGCGATCACCAGATCCGTAACGTGGCCGTGCTTCCGGGGGCGGCGTACTGCGAGATGGCGCTGGCCGCCGCGCGCGCTGTGCTGGGCGAGGCTTCTGAGGTCCGCGACATTCGCTTCGAACAGGCGCTGCTGCTGGATGAGCAGACCACGGTCGGCGCATCGGCGTCGTTGTCAGCGCCGGGCGTAGTGGACTTCACCGTAGAGACAAGTCAGGGGGGCGAGCAAGCGCGGCACGCTAGCGCACTCCTATATGCCACAGACGATGAGCAGCCACCTGCGCACGACATATCCGAATTACTGGCCGCGCATCCGCGTGTCAGGGATGGCGCCGAGGTTCGCACGCGCCTGGACCAGCGTGGTGTTCAGTACGGTCCGGCGTTCACCGGTCTGGCCGCCGTGCGTACCGGCGAGGCGGCAACCGGCACCGTGCTGGCCGAGGTCGCCCTGCCCGGCCCACTCCGCTCGCAACAAGGTGCTTACGGTATGCACCCGGCGCTGCTGGATGCCTGTTTCCAGGCCGTTGAGGCTCATCCGGACGTCCAGGCCCTGGGCGAAGGTGCGCTGGGGTTGTCGTTGGGTGTCCGTCGGCTGCGCGCTTACGGCCCGACCCGCAATGCGCAGTACTGCTACACGCGGGTGATTCAGGCCGACATCGCCGGGGTCGAGGCCGACCTGGATCTGCTCGACGAGCACGGGAAGGTGCTGCTGGCCGTGCAGGGGCTGCAATTGGGCACCGGAGCGTCCGAAAACGGCCACCAAGATCGCCTGCTGGGCGAGCGGTTGCTGACCATCGAATGGCAGCAGCGACAGTTGCCTGAATTCTCTGACGCCGAGGCCGGAAGCTGGCTGCTGATCAGCACCACCGCGACCGCGGATGTGGTGGCCACCACGTTGACCGACGCCCTGAAGAACCAGGGCGCGCACTGCACCACCATGCGCTGGCCACAGCACGCCGACCACACCTCGATCGCGGAACAGCACGGAAATCAACTGCGCGCCGGCGGCTTTACCGGTGTGGTGATCCTCACCGGACCGAATAGCGGCCCCACAGGCTACGAAGCCGACGAGCAGTCCCTGCTGCTGGGCCGCGAGCATGTGCAACACCTGGTGCGCATCACCCGCGAATTACCAGAGATCCTCGGCGAGCCGCCTCGCATTTACCTGGTCACCCACAACACCCAGACCGTGCTGGCCGGTGACCGGGCCAATCTGCAGCAGGCTGGGCTGCGGGGATTGATGCGGGTGATCGGCACCGAGTATCCGCACTTGCACGCCACCCAGATCGATGTGGACGACGCCACCGATGCCGAGCAGCTGGCGCTTCAGCTGCTCGGCGGTTCGGCGGAGGACGAGACCGCCTGGCGAAACGGTGCTTGGTACACCGCGCGGTTGTGCCCGGCCCCGCTGCGCCCGGAGGAGCGGCGCACCACCGTGGTGGACCATGCGCGCGACGGGATGCGCCTGCAGATCCGCACACCCGGCGACCTAGAGACTGTGGAACTTATTGGCTGCGAACGGGTTCCGCCGGGACCGGGGCAGATCGAGGTCGCGGTCAGCGTATCGAGCATCAACTTCGCCGACGTGCTTGTCGCGATGGGCCTGTTCCCCAGCATCGAGGGCGGTCTGCCAGAGCTCGGTATGGATTTCGCCGGAGTGGTCACCGCGGTCGGTCCGGACGTCACCGACCATCACGTCGGTGATCGTGTCGGCGGCTTTTCTAGAAACGGCTGTTGGGCCACGTTCGTCACCTGCGACGCAAACCTCGCCGTCACGCTTCCGCCCGGTCTGACCGATCATCAGGCGGTTGCCGTGGCCACGGCGACCGCCACCGCCTGGTATGGCCTGCACGATCAGGCCAGGATCTCATCGGGAGACCGGGTGTTGATCCACTCCGCAACCGGCGGCGTGGGCCAGGCGGCGATCGCGATCGCACAGGCCGCAGGAGCTGAGATCTTTGCCACTGCGGGTAGCGAGGATCGGCGAGAGTTGTTGCGCAACATGGGAATCAAGCATGTATACGACTCGCGCAGCACCGAATTCGCCGAGCAGATCCGCAGCGATACCGATGGCTATGGCGTAGACATCGTGCTGAACTCCCTGACTGGCGCCGCACAACGCGCCGGATTTGAATTGTTGGCCATCGGCGGACGGTTCGTCGAGATCGGCAAACGCGACGTCTATGGCAACACCCGGCTCGGGCTCTTCCCGTTTCGCCGCAACCTCACGTTCCACTATGTCGACCTGGCGCTGATGTCTGTCAGCCACCCCCAACAGGTTGGGGAGTTGCTGCGCACCGTGTATCGGCTCGTGGCAGACGGTGAGTTGCCCCCCGCGAAGCACACCAACTATCCATTAGCTGACGCCGCCAACGCGATCCGGGTGATGAGCGCGGCCCAGCACACCGGCAAACTCCTGCTCGAGGTGCCGCGAACGGGGCGCAGCAGGGTAGTGACGCTGCCGGAGCAGGCTCAAGTGTTCCGCCGCGACGGCGCCTACCTCATCACCGGTGGGTTGGGTGGCCTGGGGTTGTTCCTCGCCGAGAAGATGGCCGCTGCGGGCTGCGGACGCATCGTGCTCACGTCCCGCTCGCAGCCAACACTCAAGGCGCTGGAGACGATCGAGCTGATCCGGTCTATCGGCGCCGACGTCGTGGTGCAGTGCGGCGATATCGCCGAGGCTGGTATGGCGCAGCGGTTGGTGGCCGCCGCGACCGCCACCGGCCTTCCGGTGCGCGGCGTGCTGCATGCCGCAGCGGTGGTGAAGGACGCCACCCTGTCCAATATCACCGACGAGCTCATCGAGCACGACTGGGCGCCAAAGGTTTACGGTACGTGGAACTTGCACACCGCGACCGCCGACCAGCCGTTGGACTGGTTCTGCTCGTTCTCCTCGGCGGCCGCATTGGTGGGCTCGCCCGGCCAGGGCGCCTACGCCGCGGCCAATAGCTGGCTGGACGCCTTTACCCTATGGCGCCGCGCGCAGGGCTTGCCGGCCACCGCGATCGCCTGGGGCGCCTGGGCCCAGGTCGGGCGCGCCACCGCGGTGGCGGAAAGCGCCGGCGTTGCAATCGCTCCTGATGAGGGCGCCTACGCGTTCGAAGCGCTGCTGCGCCACGACCGCGCCTACACCGGCTACGCGCCGATCATGGGCACGCCGTGGTTAACTGCCTTCGCCCGACGCAGCCCCTTCGCCGAAGCGTTCCGCTCCACCGGGCAAAACCAAACGGGCACAAGCAAACTGCGTGCCGAGCTCAACGAGCTGCCCCCAGAAGAATGGCCCACCCGGCTGCGGCGCTTGATCTCCGACCAAATCAGCCTGATTCTGCGTCGCAGCATCGATCCCGACCGTCCGCTCTCCGAGTACGGCGTTGACTCCCTGGGGGCCCTCGAACTACGTACCCGCATCGAGAGCGAAACGGGAATACGCCTCACTTCCAGAGACATCGCCACCACCACCATTCGCGATTTGGCGGGATTGCTGTGCGAAAAACTGGCGCCCGCAGAAGCCGCCTGAAAATGGAAACGGGTGAGAGGTCGGATGCCTTAATCGAAAGCGATGTGCTCGGCGTTGCGGATGCGCAAGCCCCGTCCGACGTCGACACCGCAGGTCTCCAAGACGTTAGCCAGCAGCGGTCCGGCCGCCGGCCCGCTCTGCTGCGACCTCTTCGCCAACGTTCACCTGTACCTCGAGTACGAGGTGGATCTCGAAAGCGTCGTCGAAATCGGGGATTTGGGATTTTCAGAGTTCTGAGGCGGTTGTGGATTCCGTTGGTCATACTCCTAGTCATCGCCGGCGGCGGATTCACCGTGACACGACTCCACAGTGTGTTCGGCTCTGAGCAACGCCCTTTATATGCCGACACCAAAATCAACGACACCAAACCTTTCAACCCTAAGCGCATGACGTATGAGGTCTTCGGACCGCCGGGGACCGTCGCCAACATCAGCTATTTCGACGCCAAAGCTGACCCGCGGCGAGTCAACGGGGCGCGCTTGCCGTGGTCGGTGGAGTTCGCGAGCACCGAGGCGACGGCCGTGGGAAGTATCGTCGCGCAAGGCGATAGTGACAGCATTGGCTGCCGCATCCTGGTGGACGGTGAAGTCAAAGCCGAACAAATATCGAACGAAGTGAGCGCCTTTACCTCTTGCTTGCTCAAGGAAAAATGAGCAACCATCAGCTGCCCAACAGTCGGCCATTCGTAGCGCGGATGATCCGTCGACTGGCGGTGCCCATCGTCTTGGCGTGGTTGGCGATCACCGTCATCGTGACTGTCGGTGTCCCCCAACTTGAGCAGGTCGAGCAACAGCATTCAGTATCGGAGACTGCCATCGATGCGCCGTCGTTCAAGGCGGCGAATCGCATGGTTGAGGACTTCAAGGAAGCTAATTCCGAGAATGTGGCGATGGTCGTCTTGGAGGGTCAGCAACGCTTAGGCGACGATGCTCACCGGTACTACGATCGTTTGGTCCGTCAGTTCAAAGACGACCCGACGCATGTGCAGCACATCCAGGATTTCTGGGGGGATCCACTCACGGCCGGCGTCGCGGAAAGCGGCGATGGTAAGGCCGTATACGTTCAGTTAGACCTTGCCGGTCACCTGGGCGCTACCTTAGGGAACGAATCGGTGCAAGCCGTCCGCGACATCGTGGGGCGGACGCCATCGCCGGCGGGGGTCAAGGCGTATGTCACCGGCCCGGCGGCGATCGCTGTGGATATGGCCCACAGTGGCAACAGGACGGTTCAAAGAATGACGGCGGTGAGCATCGCCGTGATCTTCGTTATGTTGTTCCTCGTCTATCGTTCGGTTATCACCGTCATTCTTTTGTTGCTGACGGTCGGGATAGAATTGCAGGTCGCTCGGGGAATCGTCGCGTTCCTCGGCGATCACGGGGTTATTGGCCTGACTACGTTCGTCGTTAATCTGCTGGTATCCATCGGGATCGCAGCCGGGACGGACTACGGGATATTTTTCATCGGGCGCTATCAAGAGGCGCGTCAGGCCGGCGAAGATCGAGAAACGGCCTACTACACCACATACCGCGGGGTCGCCAAGGTGGTCTTGGCCTCCGGATCGACGATAGCCGGAGCGCTTTTCTGTCTCAGCTTTACCCGGCTGCCCATTTTCCAAACTCTCGGCGTCCCGGGCGCGGTGGGCATATTCGTCGCGGTCGCGGTGGCCCTCACGCTTGTTCCGGCAGTCATTGTCGTAGGCAGCCGCTTTGGGCTATTCGACCCCAAGCGCACGATCAGGGTCGGTGGATGGCGGCGGGTAGGCACGGCGATCGTTCGCTGGCCCGCACCCATTCTCGCCACGACAATAGCAGTCGCGCTTATCGGGCTTTTGATGCTGCCAGAATACAAACCCAGCTACAACGGCCTGAAGTTTATCCCCAAAGATATCCCCGCCAGTCTGGGGTATGCGGCCGCACAGCGACATTTTCCTTTTTCGCGAATGATGGCGCCCGAGATCCTGCTGGTGGAAGCCGATCACGATCTGCGCAATCCGGTGGATTTTCTGGTGTTGAACAAACTAGCCAAGGGCGTCCTCGCCGTTCCAGGCGTTTCCAGTGTGCAGGCGATAACTCGGCCCACGGGAACCCCGCTCGCGCACACTTCGATACCATTTATGCTCAGCATGCAAAACGCTGCCATGACCCAAAATATTGGGTTCCAGAAAGACCGCATGAACGACCTGCTCAAGCAGGCCGACGAGATGGCGGAAACGATCAAAATAATGCAGCGCATGTATGGCCTGATGCAACAGATGACCGCCACGACTCATCACATTGTCGGTCAAACGCGCGACATCGAGACGGTCACCGAAGAGTTGCGGGATCACGCTGCGGATTTCGAGGATTTCTGGAGACCGATCCGCAGTTACTTTTACTGGGAAAAGCACTGCTATGACATTCCTATCTGTTGGTCGCTGAGATCCATATTCGATACGCTCGACGGTATTGATGACATTACCGATAAGATGCGTGACCTCCTCAAAGACCTCGATCAGCTGGACTTGCTCATGCCGCAATTGCTAGCCGAGTTCCCGCCGATGATCGCGACCATGCAGAGCATGCGGACCATGATGCTCACCATGCACAGCACCATGTCGGGGATCTTCGGCCAGATGGATGACACGAGCTCGAATGCCACCGCCATGGGGCAGGCATTCGACGCCGCCAAAGACGACGACTCCTTTTACCTGCCGGCCGAGGTTTTCAAGAACAAGGACTTCCAGCGCGTCATGAAAGTGTTTATATCGCCGGACGGGAAGGCCGCCCGTATGCTCATTTCGCAAGGCGGCGATCCCGCGTCGTCCGAGGGCATCTCGCGGGTCGACCCGATAAAATCCGCGGCCGAGGAGGCGCTCAAGGCAACTCCGCTAGAAGACGCCAAGATCTACCTCAGCGGCACCGCTGCGACGATCAAAGACGAGGTGGACGGTTCCAAATACGATCTTTTGATCGCGGGAATCGCCGCACTCTGCCTTATTTTCGCGATCATGCTAATCATGACGCGAGGTTTGATTGCGGCCATGGTTATCGTAGGTACGGTGGCGCTTTCGCTGGGCGCTTCCTTCGGGCTGTCCGTGCTCGTCTGGCAATATCTTTTGGGCACACAAATAAACTGGTTAGTGCTGGCGATATCGGTGATCATCCTTTTGGCGGTGGGCTCTGACTACAACCTGCTGCTGGTCTCCCGGATGAAAGAAGAAATACCGGCCGGTATAAACACGGGCATCATCCGCGCGATGGGCGGTACCGGCAAGGTCGTGACCAACGCGGGCCTGGTGTTCGCGTTCACCATGGCGTCCATGGTGGTCAGTGACCTGCTCAGCGTCGGTCAGATCGGAACCACCATCGGTCTCGGTCTGCTGTTTGACACGCTGGTCGTGCGTGCGTTCATGACGCCGTCGATCGCCGCGCTGCTCGGACGCTGGTTCTGGTGGCCGCAACGAGTGCGCCCCCGCCCCGCCAGTGCCCTACTTCGGTCAGTCGGCCCCCGTCCACTGGTTCGTGCCCTGCTGCTGAGAGAGCAGTCCGCAAATGGCGAGTTTGCGGTTCAGAACGGAGAGCCCGCCGCGGGGGAGTCTCAGCGACAGACCGGTGGAGGTCACGACGCCTGGCGCGGCAGCCACGAGAACAGCGGTAGCGTTTATATCGGGCATCGCCGTCACGAGCCGCCATGATGTGCCCGAGCAACCATGAGTCCGCGATCAGCGCGGAAGTAAACGCGCTTACCTTCGGCCTGCTGAAGGCCGCATGAGCAACCATCAGCTGCACAACAGTCGGCCCTTCATAGCGCGGACGATCCGCAGGTTTCCACTGTTCGTGATCCTGGCCTGGGTGGCACTGACTCTGATTGTGACTCTGGCAGTTCCATCGCTGGAGCAAGTCGGGCAGAAGCATTCCGTATCACTGGCTCCCCAAGACGCGCCGGCGGCGCAAGCCATGAAGCGCATGGGCAAGGACTTCAAAGAATTCGATTCGGACAGTTTCGCGATGATCGTGCTGGAGGGGCAGCAGCCGCTCGGGGACGACGCTCGCGCGTACTATGCCGGATTGGTTCGTGAGTTGAAAAACGACTCGAAGCATGTCGAGCATGTGCAGGATTTGTGGGGAGATCGACTCACAGCGGCGGGCGCGCAAAGCCCCGATGGCAAGGCCGCATATGTGCAATTGAATCTGGCCGGCAACCAAGGCACGTCCTTGGGGGAGGAGTCCGTGGCGGCGGTCCGGAATATCGTAGGACGGGCGCCGCCGCCTCCCGGGGTCAAGGCCTATGTCACCGGAGCGGCACCGCTCATTTCGGATATGCAGCACGCTGGTAATAAATCCGTTCTGAAGATCACCGTGGCAGCCGCCGCGATAATCTTGATAGTGCTGCTCCTTGTGTACCGTTCGATCATTACCGTGGTGCTGCTATTGCTCATGGTTGGAATCGAATTATTGATGTCCCGGGGAAGCGTCGCATTTCTCGGCCATAACAATATTTTTGCGCTCTCGACGATCGCCACTAATCTGCTGGTGGCCCTCGGGATGGCGGCAGGAACCGATTACGGGATATTCTTCTTCGGGCGCTATCAAGAAGCGCGTCAGGCCGGCGAGGACCGGGAAACGGCCTACTACACCACATACCGCGGGGTCGCGCGCGTTGTCTTGGCTTCCGGTTTGACGATCGCCGGGGCGACTTTCTGCCTGAGCTTTACCCGGCTGCCCTACTTCCACTCCCTGGGCATCCCCTGCGCCGTGGGGATGTTCGTCACGGTCGCGGTCGCGCTCACGCTGGTTCCGGCAGTTCTGGCCGTCGGAAGCCGTTTCGGTCTGTTCGAGCCCAAGCGCAGGGTCGGGGTCCGTGGATGGCGGCGCGTCGGCACCGCGATTGTCCGCTGGCCCGCGCCCATTCTGGCTGCCGCTTGTGCGATCGCGCTGATGGGTCTAGTGACGCTGCCGGGCTATAAAACGAGCTACAACGACCGGCTCTATATCGCCAAAGACATTCCAGCCAATTTGGGGTATGCGGCCGCTGATCGTCATTTCTCCCACGCACGAATGACGCCCGAGATCCTGTTGCTCGAGTCCGATCACGATATGCGCAATCCGGCGGATTTTCTGATATTGAACAGACTGGCGAAGGCAGTTTTACGGGTTCCAGGAATTTCTCGGGTGCAGGGCATAACCCGGCCCGAGGGAACACCGATTGAACACACGTCAATACCGTTTCTGCTCAGCATGCAAAACGCTAGCATGCTGCAAGACATGAATTACATGAAAAAAAGCGTGAATGACATACTCAAGCAGGCCGACGTGATGGCGAAAATGGCCAATCTATTGCAGCGCCAGTTTGGCCTGATGCAGCAGATCGGCGCCACGACTCATCACACGATTGCTGAGACGAAGGAAATCACGGTTATCACCAATGAGCTGCGGGATCACACCGCGGATTTCGAGGATACCTGGCGGCCGATCCGCAGTTACTTCTACTGGGAAAAGCACTGCTACGACATTCCCATCTGCTGGTCGCTGAGATCCGTATTCGATTTACTCGACGGCGTTGACGAGCTTAGCGATAAGCTGCGGGATCTCATCAAAGACCTCGATCAGATGGACGTACTCTTGCCGCAAATTATCGCCATGATGCCGCCGATGATCGCGACGATGCAGAACGCGCGGACCATGATGCTGACCATGCACAGCACCATGTCCGGGGTCTTCCGCGAGATGGACGATATGAATCAGAACGCCAACGCCATGGGGCAGGCATTTGACGCCGCCAGGAACGACGATTCCTTCTATCTGCCGCCGGAGATTTTCAAGAACAAGGACTTCCAGCGCGCGATGGATTCCTTCCTGTCCCCGGACGGCAACGTGGCTCGATTCATCATTTCGCAAAGGGGCGATCCCGGGACGCCCGAGGGAATTACGCGTATCGACCGGATAAAGACGGCGGCTCAGGAGGCGCTCAAGGTGACTCCGCTGGCGAACGCCAAGATCTATATCGCCGGCACCGGGTCGACCGCTAAGGACTTCCGAGACGGCTCCAAATACGATCTTTTGATCGCGGGAGTCGCTGCGCTCTGCCTTATTCTCATCATCATGCTGATCATCACGCGTAGTTTGATTGCCGCACTAGTTATCGTGGGTACGGTAGCGCTTTCGTTGGGCGCATCGTTTGGGCTGTCGGTGCTGGTTTGGCAGTATATTCTGGGCATCAAATTGCACTGGATGGTCCTTGCGTTTTCTGTGATCATCCTTTTGGCGGTGGGGTCTGACTATAACCTGTTGTTGGTATCCCGGATGAAAGAGGAAATAGGCGCCGGTATAAAAACGGGCATCATCCGCGCGATGGCCGGTACCGGCAAGGTTGTGACCAACGCGGGCCTGGTGTTCGCGTTCACCATGATGGCCATGGCGGTCAGTGACCTGCGCATTATCGCTCAAGTGGGTACCACCATCGGCCTCGGTCTGCTGTTCGACACCTTGGTCGTGCGCTCGTTCATGACGCCGTCTATCGCCGCGCTGCTGGGACGCTGGTTCTGGTGGCCGCAAATGGTGCGCACCCGCCCCGCCAGTGCCCTACTCCAGCCAGTAGGCCCGCGTCCGGTGGTTCGTGCCCTGTTGCTCAGAGAGCAGCCCGTAGGTGGCGGATATCCGGTTCCGGACCGGACCCCGTACGGCCTCGCCGAACACGGTCATCACGGGCGAGTCCGGGTGCCCGAGCGGTATGGCGAAACCCGCCGGTAGCTCAGGGGATTAGAGTCGATGCAATCAGTTGCAAGGAGACCACGAATGATCAAGATGTGTTTGACCAGAATGGGTGTCGCGGTTGGCGGTCTGGCATTGTCGTTGACCGTCGGGGCCGGGGTCGCGTCGGCAGATCCTGACCTGGGTCCGATCGTCAACACAACCTGCAATTACTCGCAGGTGATGGCGGCGCTCAATGCGCAAGATCCGGCCACTGCCGCGCAATTCAACGCATCGCCGGTGGCACAGTCCTATGTGCGTCAGTTCCTCGCCTCGCCGCCGAGTCAACGCATGGTGATGGCCCAGCAGCTTGCGAGTGCGCCAGGGGCTCAGCAGAACTTTGGACTTCTCGAACAGGTCGCCACCACCTGCAACAACTACTGAGCGGCTTGGGCACCGATCACGACGGTGAGGCGATTACCTCGGCGCTAGCCGCTTAGCCGCCGCGGGGCACCCCGATACTTACGCCGCGTCGCAACCTTCGTTGGATTGCGACACGGTCACGGATGCGTACCTATTGAAAATTCAGCGGCAACATCAGCCACATCGACCACTATCGTCACATAAGCCAACTGCGGACGTCAATGCGACGGATCGCCCTTGGAAAGGTGGGAGTCGGCGATGCGTCGAATCGTTTCAATGTCGGTGGCGTCGGCTGCTGCTCTCGGACTCGTTCTTCCGATCGGCATCGCGCCACCGGTGAGCGCCACACCCTGCAACGCGCCCGAAGCGAACGCCCCGCCCCCGGCCGCACTTCCCGACATGCCTGCGCCTGCGCCGGTCGTGGCACCACCGACCGGGCGCAGGCCTCGGGGTACAAACGAGAACGCCCCGCTGCCCAAACTGGGTCCGCTGATCCAGTCCTTCGGTTCCCTCCTTAAACCCCTGACCCAAGCCCAAAAGCAGGCGCAACTCCAGGCTGCGGTGACGCCGGGGCCCACTCCTCCCGGCGCCGTCCCATGGTTCCCGAACGCTAATCAGGCGGTTCCGGAGGCCGTGCCGGCACCACTGCCTCCCCCCGCCGGGGTCGCCGGTGCCCCGACCTCGCTCGTCGACTTCGTGACCGGACCGAACAGCCCTAATCGCACCCTCGAACGGTTCGGTATCTCGGGAACCGACCTCGGGATCCCCTGGGACAACGGCGATCCCGGCAACCGACAGGTTTTGATGGCCTTCGGTGACACCTTCGGCTATTGCGCTGTGCGCGGCCAGCAGTGGCGGTACAACGTACTCTTCCGCAGCCAAGACCGCGATCTGTCTCATGGGCTTCACGTGGCCGACGGGGTGCCCAACAACCCATACTCCGGCTCACCGGTTTGGGCGCCGGGCCTTTCCAAACAGGTCCTCAACAGCATCCACAAGGCATCGCACGAGACCGGAATCATTCCGACGTCCGCGATGTCCCTCGGCAGAACTCAGTACATGAGCTTCATGTCCATCAAGAATTGGGGTCGCGACGGCGATTGGTCGACGAACTACTCCGGAATCGCCAGATCTGTTGACAATGGCCAGAGCTGGGGGATCTTCCCCGGCACCATCCGCCTGGCCTCGGCGGACACTGTCCCGGGCGGCCGGTACTTCCCGGGCAATGAGAACTTCCAGATGGGCTCGTTCATGAAGGGGAGGGACGGTTACCTCTATTCCTTCGGGACCCCGTCCGGACGCGGCGGTCCGGCATTCCTGTCGCGAGTCCCCCCGGGGGGGCTGCCCGATCTGAGCAAGTACCAGTACTGGAACGGCGAAGGGAAGGGCTGGGTTCCGATGGACCCGGGCGCGGCGACGCCGATCTTCCCCGGGCCGGTGGGCGAGATGTCAGCGCAGTACAACGACTATCTCAAGCAATACCTGGTGCTCTACACCAACGGCGGCAGCAACGACGTCGTGGCGCGGACCGCGCCGTCTCCGACAGGACCATGGAGTCCGGAACAACCACTGGTGTCGTCATTTTCGATGCCAGGCGGCATATACGCGCCGATGATCCATCCCTGGTCGTCAGGCAGAGACCTGTACTTCAACCTGTCGCTGTGGTCGGCGTACGACGTGATGTTGATGCACACGGTGCTGCCATAGCCGCAGACGTTACGACGTCTGGTCGGGCAAATGGAAAATCATGTTCACCGTGGTGCCCGTCGGGGTGCAGTCCATCTCGAGCCAGTCGCTGACCGCCCGGATCAGCAGTAATCCGCGTCCGCGGACGCCGGGGTCGGCCCGTGCCGGCTTCCATGAACCTTTGTCGATGATCCGGACATGCACTCGGGCGCCGTCGTTTTCGGCTTCGATACGCACCTTGCCCGGTTCATGTCCTCGGTAGGCGTGCTCGATGCTGTTGGCGGCCGCCTCGTTGACCGCCAGGATGATGTCGGCGATCGTTCTCTCCGGAACGGTAGCGGCCCGCAGCCACGCGCCGAACTGATGCCGGACGTCGCTCAATTGCTCGGCCACTGCCGCCATCTCAATCGTCAACGGCACGTAAGGATGCCGGTAGATGATGATCGCGATGTCATCGTCGTATCCGGTTGGCGGCGCCATCTCGGCGAGCACCGCGTCCGCGACGGCATCGACCGGCAGGTTCATCCCGCCGGCCACGGTAGCACTAACCCGCGCGATACCTTCGTCGATCGATACCTCACGCCGCTCAACCAGTCCGTCGGTGTAGAGCATCAACGTCGACCCGGGTGGCAGAACCACGGACGCCTGTGGACGAGAAGCCTTGCGGTGCACCGCCAGCGGAACTGAGCGCGCGTCAACAAGCAGCGTCGGCCCGGAATGCGGCGCGGCCAGCACTGCCGGCAGGTGGCCCGCGCAGCTGTAACAGAATTCACCGGAATCGGTATCCAGCACCGCGAGGAAAACTGTGGTGCAGAAGGCATCTGGGATCAGCTCGGCCACCGCGTCGAGTTCTTCGAGCAGCATGGCCGGCTCGGCCCCGGTGAGTAGCAGCGCCCGTGCGGAACTGCGGAGCTGACCCATTACCGCAGCCGCGGACAGGCCGCGACCCACACAATCGCCGACGATGATGCCGATCCGGTGGTCGCCGAGCCGCAGCACGTCATACCAGTCGCCGCCGATCTCCAACGGCGACACCGCGGGTTCGTAGCGGACCGCGAAGCCGGGCGGAAGCTCCGTTGGCGCCAGCATCGCGTGCTGCAGTGTCAGCGAAGTCTCGCGTGCGGTCTCGAATTGGCGCACATGCTGTATTGCCAGCCCAAGGTGCCCGACGAGCACGGTGACCAGCAGACGATCCTCCGCGCTGACCCGGCGGGGCACCCGGAGCTCCAGCCACAATGCGACATCTCCGCCGCCGGTGAGGACCGCAACGATTCCGCCCGCCGCGCCCGGATTGTCCGGCCAGTCGATCGGCTGCACTGTGAGCGGCAGTTGATGGCGCGCCTGTTGGAATATCTGACGCAGCAATGGATCCAGTTGACGCCAGGGCACTGTGGCTTTGTCGCCGGCGACCTGAATCGTCGGGTCACCAACGTTCGTCGGCCACACCGCGGCGACTACTCGGTGTACGTCGAGCGCGAGGCGGCACTCGTCGAGGGTGATCGTGAGCACCTCAGCCACGCTTTTGGCCACCCCGACAGCGGTGGCCAAGCGCAGGACCGCGCTTTCCCGTGCCGCAAAGGCGCGCTCGGCAGTGATGTCGCGAATCGTCCCGACGTACACGTCGTTATCGGCGACATCCGCCGGGACCCTGTTGATGTTGACCGTCACCCACACCAGCCGGCCATCTCGATGCCGAATCGGTGTCTCGTACCGAACTTGGCTCTCCTGGTTGAGCCGTAACTGTTGCTGCTGCGCCGCTTTCTGGTCGACCAGCCACGGGTGCGGCCACCGGTAGGGGACACTGTGCCCCGGATAACCGGTTATTTTGGTGAATGCATCATTGACTTCGGTGACCGCCCCTTCATGATTGGCGACGAAGAATCCTTCCTGCAGCGAATTCACCAAGGCGCTGCGGAACTCGTCGCGGTCGGCCAGATCTTCGGCGCGGGCCCGCTGTTCTTCGTAACGCTTTGTGCCATCGAGAAATCCGCGGGTCGCAACGTCGAGGGGGGCAAGCGTCTGCAACAGAAAACCCAGCGCAGCCACCAGGTCGACGCCGCTGCGACTCTGTGCCAGTTCGTTGATCAGCCAGGAGTGGTTCTCGATGATGTCGAGCATGCTGATGCCTTCTTGCAAGGCACGGCGTCCCAGCTCGTGGCCGACGGCGAGGTCTTCTTCGCCGCGCGCTTCCAGGTAGGTACGCAGGGCGGCGGCGTACCCGACATGGAAGTCGCCGGCTTCAGTCATGGCGCCACTCTCCCCCGCAAGCGGGCGGTACCCCCACCGATCCCGGCTACGCCGGCATCGTCGTCGTTGGCGCGAGTCATCGGGGCGTCATCCCGACGCGCCTCGGTGACGCGCGGCGAGCACCAGCGCGTCATCATTGCCTTTGGCGTGTGCGTGCAGAATCTGGTCAGCGATCGTCAATGACGATGCGGAGAAGTCGATACCGTCCAGGTGGTCTTCGACGATACCGTCACTGGCCATCACCAGCAGATCGCCGGGGCGGATCGGAACATGCTGCGGTGTCAGCGCTTCGGGTATCCGGTAGCCGACGATGCCGCCGGCAAGCCGTGCCGAGGACCGCACCTCGAGACCGGCCGGGTGTTTGGCGACAAGGTCGGCGGCGACATTACCGATGCCGATCCAACTGAGGGTATCGGATCGAAAATCGATGTGCGCCAACGTCATCGCAGCCCCCCTGGTGCCGGACAGGGCATTGTGACAGCGCCGGACGAGTACGTCCAGTGGCTCGGCGCGACCAGACCGGAGCACGTCCACGCCGCGCTTCGCCGCCTCGGCGGCCTCCGCGCCGTGGCCGAGACCGTCCAGCACACCCATGAGGGCGGCGGTGCCGTCAACGTCGACGGCGATAAGCTTATCGCCGCAGATGTTTTCACCGGGTCGCGCGCTCGCCTTGGCCGCCCATTCGATCGGACCCAGCCAACCGTGCTCAGCCATTGTTCGGAATCCACTTCCACATCTCGATGACCGTCCCGTGACCCGGCGTGGACTCCACGATCATGCGGTCCATCAAGCGGCGTGCGCCGGGCAGGCCGAGGCCCAGGCCGCGACCGGTGGAATAGCCGTCCTCCATTGCCCTTTCGATGTTGGCAATGCCTGGACCGTCGTCTTCGGCTCGCACCACCAGGGCCTGGCGGCCTTCCCGGTCTTGCACCCAAACCCGAATCGCCCCGAAGCCGGCGTAGCTGGTGATGTTGCGGGCGACTTCCGAGATCGCCGTCGCGATCATCGTGACATCGGTCAACGAGAAACCCAGGTCGCGAGCCATCTGATGACCCGCCTGACGCGCCGCTACGATGTCGTCGGGGTTGCCGACATCGACCTTGACGTCATCCTCCACCGTCGAGTCCGATCGATTTCCCCAGCCCCAGGTGCCGATTCAGCAGTGCCAGGCCCTCTTCGAGGTCCAACGCCGTGTACATATCGTCGAACATCAATCCCAGCTGGACCATCGCGAACGCCACCTCCGGCTGCAAGCCGACGATTACGGTGTCCGCGCCACGTAGGCGCGTCATGTGCGCAATCGTGCGCAGCGATCGCGCGGCGAAGGAGTCCATCACGTCGATGGCGGTGACGTCGACGATGATCCCCTGTGCGCGGTAGCGGCTGACCCGCTCCATCAGGTCGTAGCGCAGTCGCTCGGTGTCGGAGTCGGTCAGCGCCGCCTGCACCGACGCAATGAGGATTGGGCCTTGCTTCAGGATCGGTACTGGCATGGCGCGCTCGTGTTCGCTCTCAGAAACTTTCGGGGATTACTGTTATCCGCCTGTTTCGCCGGTGCGGGTGACCTCGTAGCCCAGCAGACGTTCGGCTTCTTCGATACCGCCCTGCAGGTCACCGACGGCGTTCATCTTGGAAAGATCCAGCCCGATCGTCACCAGGGTTAGCGCGATCTCCGACGACAGGCCGGTGATGATCACGCTGGCGCCCATCAAGCCCGACGCGTCGACGGTCTGCACCAGGTGGTTCGCCACCGTGGAGTCGATCGTCGGCACACCGGTGATGTCGATGACGACGACCTTGGCCCGGTTGGCGCGAATAGCTCTCAACAGCTGCTCGGTGACCTGCCGGGCGCGCTGACTGTCCAAAACACCGATGATCGGCAAGATCAGCAACTGCTCGCGCACCTGCAGCACCGGCGTGGACAGCTCGCGGATGGCCTCCTGCTGCTGGCGGATGATGCGCTCGCGCTCCTGCACGAAGCCGACGGCGACGGTGTTGGCGATCCGGTTGGCGGCAGGCTCGTAGGCGTCGAGCACCCGGTTGAGCAGGTCGAAGTCCGTCTGGTACTTCTCGAACAGCGAGCGGGCCAGCACGTCACGCAGCAGCAACACGATGCCGACGACCTCATTGGTCTCCACGCCACGGGGAATGATGCGTTCGGACAGGTCGCGTGCGTAGTCCTGAAGCGCCTCGACGCTACCGGTCTCGAGCACCTCGACGTAGCTGTCGTACACCGTCGTCGCCTCGGAGAAGATCTCCTCGGGCGACATCGCGGTCAGCAATTCGGCTTCGGTGATCCTGCGGGCCCACTCCTCGCGCAGACCCGTTCGGTTCTGGCGTAAGTGCTGCACCAGCTGTGGCAGCAGCAAACCTGCACTCGAGATTGCCGGCGTCTGATTGACGACGCCCGTTCCCGACAGATCTATCGTTTGATCCGACATCGAACCTCCCGGCCCTTCGCAGCGGGTGTAAGTCCCGCGGCCAAGACTAACGGAGCCTCGCCAGCCGAGTAGTTGAAGTAATATTTCTGCCAGTTCGCGACGGCGGCACCGGGTCGGTACCAGGTCCGCCAGGTGCGATGGGATGCCAGACGAAGGATGACCGTTGTCAGCTGTGGGTCCGATCACGACCTCGGTCGCTCACCGCGAAGGGGTCGCCGTGGTAAGCGTCGGTGGCGAAATCGATTTGAGCACCGCGCCGGCTTTTGCAGCGGCAATCGCGGGAGCGCTTGACGATGATCCGCCGGTTCTCGTCATCGAACTTTCCGAAGTGAGTTTTATGGCATCGGTAGGTCTGCGGATCCTGGCGGCCATCCATGAAAAGGCCAGCAAATCAGCTCAGGTCGCGATAGTGGCCAACAATCCGGCGACAAACAGACCGATGCAGTTGACCGGCCTCGACAAAATCGTGTCGACGTATCCGACACTGGACGACGCGTTGTCCGCGGTAGGTACCGGCACCAGTAACTAGACGGCGCGCAGCACCTGACGGGCGATCGCGTACTTATGCACCTCGGTCGGGCCGTCGTAGAGCCGGAAGGCTCGGATATCCGAGAAGATCATCCCCACCGGTGTCTCGTCGGAGATGCCGATGCCGCCGAGGATCTGCACGCAGCGGTCGGCGACTTTGAACAGCTCCTCCGAAACGTAGGCCTTGACCATCGAGCTAACGTGGCGGCCCGTGCCTCGGTCGCCCTTGTCCAGAGTCCAGCACGCCCACCAGATCGCGAGTCGGCATTGCTGCAAAGCGATTTCGTTGTCGGCAATCATGAAACTCACGCCCTGGTGCTCACCGAGCGGCTTGCCGAACGCGGTCCGTTCACGCGCGTGCTGCACCGCGATCGACTGTGCGCGCGAGGCCGCCCCCAGCCATCGCATGCAGTGCGTCAGCCGTGCCGGCGCCAACCGCAACTGCGCGTAGCGCAGGGCTTGGCCGACCTCGCCGAGTACGGCTGACGACGGCAGCCGCAGGTCGGTGAACCGCACCACGCCGTGGCCTTCGACGTAGTTGCGGTCCATCGTGTTCATCACCCGCTCGAGCTCGATACCCGGGGTCGCGCCGTCACAGAGGAACAGCGTCGGCCCGCTGAGGTCGGGGCCGCCGTGCGGGTTGGGTGCGACGCGGGCCATGATGATCCACGTCCGGGCGCCGTGCGCGCCGGTGATCAACCACTTGCGCCCGTTGATGACGTAGTCGGACCCGTCGAACTTCGCCTCGGTGGCCAGCTGGTTGGGATCCGAACCGGCGCCGCCGGGTTCGGTCATCGCGAACACCGACCGCTGCCTTCCGTCAATGACCGGCAGCAGGAATTGCTCAACTTGCTCGGTGTTGGCGACCTTGCCCAGCAAGAACATGTTGCCCTCGTCGGGTGCGGCGCAGTTCAGCGCCACCGGGCCCAGCGTCGACCAACCGGCCGCCTCGAACAAGACCGCCTGCTCGCCGTGCGACGGCTCCCGGCCGCCAAAACGCTTGGGCGCCTGGAAGGTTAGAAGCCCGGCTGCACGGGCCAGCTCGACCAGCTCGGCCCGCAGGGCGTCGTCGGGGCCGTGTCGGGTGAGGCGCGGATCGGCCTCGTACGGCACGATCTGCTCGGCGACAAAAGCGCGGATCTCGTCGCGCAGCGCCGCCAGGTCCGCGGGTATATCGAAATCGATCATGTGCTCTCCATCAGGGTCAGTGCCTGCTCGAACAGACTTACCGTGGCCGCATGCAGGAGTTCGCCGACTTCCTTCGGTGCTTTACCTGCGCTAGCCCTGGCCTGCGTGCCCTCCAGCACGATGCCGAGCTTGAAACAGGCCAGCACGGTGTACCAGGTGATGTGGGACAGGTCCCGGGTGGTGTTGCGCGCATACTGCTCCACCAGGTCGGAGGTGCTGGCCAGTCCGCCCTTCTCGAATAATGTGCCGCCGAACGCGCTTGTCGCGTCGGAAGGTCGCCAGGTGGCCAGCAGCCAGCCCAGATCCAACAGCGGGTCACCGATCGTGCACATCTCCCAATCGACGATGGCGACGACCTCAGGACCGGTGCGAGAGAACATCACGTTGGCCGCGTGGTAGTCGCCGTGCATGATGCCCGGCGTCCACGCCGACGGCCGACCTTGCTCGAGCCACTTTGCGACGTCGTCGACCCCGGGAATGTCCGGCCCGGGATAGTTGTCAAACTCCCGGTACGATTCCAGCTCCGAAAGCCACCGCGGCACTTGGCGTTCCAGGAAACCTTCCGGCTTGCCGAAATCGCCGAGCCCGACGGCGCGGTAGTCGACGGCACCCAGTTTGGCCAGGGCTTCGGCCATCGACAGTCCCATCCGGAACCGCACAGCCGGGTCGCCGGCATGCAGCGGGGGCAACTGTTCGCCGGCGTTGAACCCGTCGATCGGCTCCATCAGATAGAAGACCGCGTCGCCGAGCACGCTCGGGTCGTCGCAGCTGGCGATCAGGTGCGGGTGCGGCACGTCGGTGCCGGCCAGCGCCGCCAGTACCTGGGTCTCCCGCATGATCACCACGTTGGTGCGCGGACGAAGGTGCTTCGGCCCGCGTCGCAGCACGTAGGGTCGGCCCGACCTGGTGAACCGCAACATGATGTTCTGCGTACCGCCGCTGACCTTCGTGACGTCCTGCAGCGGGCCGTCGCCCAACCCCTGCTGCGACATCCACTCGGCCAGGGCATCGAGGGCCTCTGGGTCGGCTGGGTTGTCCACGTTGCTGAAGCTACCGTCTGCAAGGATTGCGCTATGACGCCACCGGTGATTGCGCGCTGGACCTCGATCATCGAGAACGGCCGGACCGACGAGCTGGACTCTCTGATCGCTGAGGACGCCGTCTTCTTCTCCCCCGCGGTCTTCACCCCACAAGAAGGCCGTCAGAAGACCTTGATGTACCTCAAGGCAGCTGTAAAAGTGTTCGGTACCAACGATTTTCGTTATGTAGAGCAGTGGTTCAAAGATCAGTCCGCGATCCTCGAGTTCGCGGCGACGATCGACGGGATCTACGTCAACGGGATCGACATGATCCACTGGAACGACCAGGAGCAGATCGTGTCGTTCAAGGTCATGCTGCGTCCGTTGAAGGCGTTGCAGACGATCATCCCGGCGATGGCGGAATTGTTGCAGCAGTAGCCTCATGACCGACTTGCCCGCCCGATTGAGCGACGTCCATGAGATCGCCGCGGCGATGCCGTATGCCCGGCGGATCGAAGGACCGAAGGGCAACGCGATCTACCAGGTCGGCGGCAAGTCGTTCGTCTTCTTCCGCACCCCTCAACCCGACGCCGTCGACCCTGATACCGGGGAGCGCATCGGCGACGTGATCATGATCTGGGTGGAATCCGAGAACGACAAGCTGGCGCTGGTGCAGGACCCGAATTCGCCCTTCTTCACCACCGATCGATTCGACGACCATCCGTCAGTGCTGATCCGGGCCAGCCGGTTGGCCGATGTCAGCAAAACCGAACTGGCCGAGCTCATCCAAGACGGCTGGTTGTCGCGCGCCTCGAAGCGTCGGGCGGCCGAGTGGATCGCCGCGAACCGGCCGTAGCCGATTGAGCCCAGCGCCTTCTCAGCCAGGCGGCGTACTCTCCGGTGCTGGCTGCAGATAGGAGAACGACAATGCCGCGAACCGACAACGATTCCTGGGACATCACCGAGAGTGTGGGCTCAACAGCGCTCGGCGTTGCCGCGGCTCGCGCCGCCGAAACCGAAAGTGCGAGCCCGCTCATCCAGGATCCCTTCGCGCGGGCATTTCTCGAGGCGGCCGGCGACGGCATGTGGCACCTGATGGCGAATCCCGCCAAGGCTGCCGAACTGACAGACGACCCGGATCTGCTGGCCCACCTGCAGGTGATGATCGACTTCATGGCTGTGCGGACAGCGTTTTTCGACGAGTACTTCCTCAACGCAACGTCGTCCGGCGTGCGCCAGGTGGTGATCCTGGCCGCTGGTTTGGACGCGCGCTCATGGCGGCTGCCGTGGCCTGATAGGACCACCGTCTATGAGCTGGATCAGGCCAAGGTTCAGGAGTTCAAGTCGTCCACCCTGCAGCGCCGCGGCGCACAACCGACAGCACGGCTGGTCAGCATCGCGATAGACCTGCGGCAGGACTGGCCAACAGCGTTGCAGGAAGCGGGGTTTGACCCATCTCAGCCGACCGCGTGGTCAGCCGAGGGACTGCTCCGGTATCTGCCGGCGCGGGCCCAGGACCTGCTGTTCGAGCGCATCCACGCGTTGAGTCCGACCGGCAGTTGGCTGGCCACCAACGCGCCCGCGGAGAGCGCGCTGGATCCCGAGCGGTTGGCCCGCCAGCGTGAACAGTCGCATCGCCTGCGCGCCACGGCGGCCCGGGTGCTCGGCACTGAGGTGCCCGCAGACGAAGACCTGTGGTACCCCGAGGAGCGCACCGACGTGACGGGCTGGCTGCGTGAACACGGCTGGGATGCATCAGCACTCACCATGAGCGAGATGCTGACTCGATACGGACGCAACGTTCCGGCAGACGACGTAGTGCCGCCAACGTTTTTCGTATCCGCGCAACGCCGCTAGCGAGCCCTTGGTGCGCAACAGATTTGGGTGCTCTGCGAGGTAGGTTCTCGTTTCGATCCGCCAAGCGGCGCGCAGCCAACCGGAGCTTGAACCACCTGCCCCGCAGACTCGCGAACCGGTGCCGCAGTACTAATCGGGACGCCGCAGCTCAGGCACGCTTTCGCGTCGTTAGACCCATGTCGAATTGCCATGTTTGAATACGTGCCGGCGCGGGTATTTCGTCTGGGCTATTTGCCCGACGGTTTTGCTCCGACATTGATGGAGGCCAGGATGCGCGGCGGAGGTTTAATCAGTGCAATTGTGGTGGTCTGGTTGGTGATCGGCGTGGTCGCCGCATTCCAACGGGGCTACTTGAAGAACACCGACCAAAATTGTGCCTCATTGGGCACCATCGCAGTCACTGTGCTCGTCGGTCCGCTGAATTATGCGGGTGTGAACCCGAAGGTGGGCGAATGTCATTTGCCGCAACCTAGTTCAATGCCTGCGGTGGACATCGACCACCTGATCGGAATGGAGGCGTCATGATTGCCTTGGGTATCGTCCTGCTGATCTTGGGATATTTCCTCAAGGTGTATGTCCTGGAAACGATCGGCATCATCTTGCTTGTCATCGGCGCGGTGCTATGGGTTCTGGGCAGCGTTGGCCGCCCGGTCGCCGGCCGGCGCTACTGGTACTGACGCAAATCACCGGAAAACTCTCACCGAAACATCTGAATTGACTGAAATGGAGTTGTCATGATCGTCCTCGGAATCATCTTGCTCATCATCGGTTATGTGCTGCCAGTGCCGGCGTTCGTGGTCACCCTTGGGTGGATTCTGGTCGTCATTGGTGTGGTGTTGTTCGTCTTGGGCAGTGTCGGCCGCCCGGTCGCCGGCCGACGATATTGGTTCTGACCTGAAGCTGGGGCGGCTCACAGCAGACACATAGGAATGCCAT
>Ga0209248_10000072_pt1 | contig 32869 bp, 26 predicted proteins | sample BogFormECP04_OM1_FD_188241 | JGI IMG/M metagenome (GOLD analysis project Ga0209248, IMG submission 188241) | Bog forest soil microbial communities from Calvert Island, British Columbia, Canada - ECP04_OM1 (SPAdes) (version 2) | ecosystem: Environmental > Aquatic > Freshwater > Wetlands > Bog ... | reverse complement strand
CTGATCACGCCAGTGGCTCTCGAGAAGGGCTTGCGCTTCGCCATCCGCGAAGGCGGCCACACGGTTGGAGCCGGCGCTGTCGTGGAAATTATCGAGTAACGCTTTTTCCCCTCGCATCGCGAGGGCGGGGCAAGAGAAGGAATTAGATCATGCGAGAAATCATTACGTTGCAGTGCGGCGATTGCAAAAACCGCAACTACACGACGACCAAGAACAAGAAGAAGCACTCCGAGCGCGTGGAAACCCGGAAGTTCTGCAACACGTGCCGCAAACACACGGGGCACAAAGAAGTTAAGTAGTTTCCCGTTTTGGAGCAGGCAGTCGGGCGGAGCGGTTTTGGGTTTTTTAGGGGAGTCGTCCAACGGCTAGGACTCCGGTCTCCAAAACCGGGTATGGGGGTTCGAGTCCCTCCTCCCCTGCCAGAGATTAGCGACAGGCAATGGCGCCTGTCAGTTGAAGAGGGCGAATGGCCACGCAGGCGGTCAAAGTGAAGAACGAAGAGTCGCAAGGCAATGCAATCACCGGGGCGGCGGCTGGCATCGGCCAGAAGGTCACGGGAACGTTCCAGGATACGCGCGAATTTCTGCACGACGTGCGCGTGGAAATGAAGCAGGTAACGTGGCCCAGCCGTGAGGACGTGGTCTCCACGACCGGCGTGGTCATCGCCACGGTATTTTTCTTCGGCGTTTTTCTGACGATTGTGGATTGGCTTGTAACGCTTGGCGTAAACCGCATCTTCAAAATTTTCGGCGTCTGAAGGGGTACACAGCTTGACGGCAATGCAGTGGTACATCATCCACACGTATTCGGGCTTTGAAAAGAAAGTCAAGGAAAGCCTGGAGAGCCGCGTGTCCGCGTTCAGTTTGCAGGACAAAATCGGCCGCGTGCTCATCCCGATGGAAGACGTCGTGGAAATGCGCGGCGGCAAAAAGGTCGTTTCTTCGCGCATGACCTATCCGGGCTACGTGCTCGTGGAAATGGATCTCGACGAAAACACCTGGCACATCGTGCGCTCGACGCCGCGCGTCACCGGGTTCGTCGGTTCCGCCACCGCGCCCTCGCCGCTTTCGGATACGGAAGTAGACGCCATCATCAATCGCGTCCACGTTCCGACGGATCGCCCGAAGCCCAAGGTGGTCTACGAGCGCAACGAGCAGGTGCGCATCGTGGACGGCCCGTTCGCGAATTTCAACGGCACGGTCGAAGAAATTGACAACGACCACAGCCGGCTGAAAGTTTCCGTAACGATTTTTGGACGTTCGACGCCGGTAGAGCTGGATTTTGCAAGCGTTGAAAAGCTGGGCTGACGCGCGGTGTAGTACTAAAGCATCTAAAACGAGATTGAGGCAGGGACATGGCTAAGAAGATACAGACGACGATCAAATTGCAGTTGCCCGCGGGCAAAGCGACTCCGGCGCCGCCAGTCGGCACCGCGCTTGGTCCGCACGGCTTGAACATCATGGATTTTTGCAAACAGTTCAACGCCAAAACGGCCAAGGAACCGGACGGAATGATTTTCCCCGTGCTCGTGACAGTCTACACTGACCGCACGTTCACTTTCATTCTGAAGACTCCGCCAGCCTCCATTCTGCTGCTTCGCGCGGCGGGCATCGTGAAAGGTTCTGCCGAACCGAATCGCAATAAAGTCGGCAAAGTCACGAAAAAGCAAGTTCAAGAGATTGCGAAAATCAAGCTTGTCGATCTCAACACCACAAATCTGGACTCCGCGGTGCGCACTGTGATGGGTACGGCGCGCAACATGGGTCTGGAAGTCGTGGAAGCCTAGAAGTTCAGGCGCTAAGAGGTCGAAGGGGTAAGAGCAAATGCTGAAGAAGGCCGGAAAACACGTGGAGAACGCGCGCAAAAAAGTAGAAGCGCGCCCCTACAAGCTTGCGGAAGCAAGCGAACTGATTAAGAAGACGCATCACACGAAGTTTAACGAAACGGTAGAACTGGCCATCAACCTGGGTGTTGACCCCAAGCATTCCGACCAGGTCGTTCGCGGCACGGTCGTTCTTCCGCATGGCCTCGGCAAGGCCGTTCGCGTTCTGGTCATTGCCAGCGGCGATAAAGTTCGCGAAGCGACGGAAGCTGGCGCGGACTTTGTTGGCGGCGAAGACATGGTTGCGAAAATTATGGGCGGCTGGACGGATTACGACGCCGTGATCGCCACGCCGGACATGATGAAGTCCGCCGGAAAACTGGGCAAAGTTCTCGGACCGCGCGGCTTGATGCCCAATCCGAAGACCGGCACGGTCACTTTCGAGGTCGCGAAAGCGATCAAGGAAACCAAAGCCGGTAAAGTCGAATTCCGTGTAGATAAGGCGGGAATCGTCCACGTCGCCATCGGCAAGATTCAGTTTGACGCTACGAATCTAGCGGAAAACGGTCACGCGGTCATCGCCGCCGTTATCAAGGCCAAGCCCGCGGCAGCCAAGGGCAAGTATGTGAAGAAAATCACGCTGACTTCGACTATGGGTCCTGGCATTAACATCGACCTGGCCGAATCGGAACTTCTCGCGGCAGCGGCGTAAGCGGAGACTTTAAGGAAACGGGATCATGAAAAAGCGCAGCGAAAAACAGCAGGACCTAGACAAACTGAAGCTCGAACTGGCCAAAGTCTCGACCGTGATTCTCACCACGTTCCAGGGCATCACCGTCGAAGACGACACCAAGCTGCGCCGCGCCGTGCAGGCCGCAGGCGGCAAGTACCAGGTCGTGAAAAACACCCTCGCGGAGCGCGCCGGAGCCGGCACACCCGCGGAAAACTTGCTCAAGAACCTGAGCGGCACGAATTCCATCGCTTTCACGCAAACCGACGCGGTGGCGCTCGCGAAAGCGCTCACCAAGATCGCCAAGGACGTTCCGGCCTTCCAATTCAAGTCCGGAGTCGTCGAAGGCCGCGTCATCTCCATCGCCGAGATTCAGCAACTCGCGAATCTCCCGTCGAAGGAAGAGCTGCTCAGCAAGATCATGTTCCTGCTGAACGCTCCGGCGCAGCGCATTGCAATGACGCTGAATGCTCTGCCGCGCAACCTGGCGGTCACGATCAACGAAGCGATCAAGGCAAACAAGTTTGGGTCCGGCGGGGCAAGCAGTTCCGAGCCGGCTCCTGCACCAGCAGCACCAAGCCCTGAAGCGGCCCAGTAATTTTATTTTTAATTTTGAGAGGAGAAGAAAGAGTCATGGCGAAAGTGGATACGATCCTGGAAGAAATCAAGGGGCTGACGTTGCTTGAAGCGTCCGACCTCGTTAAGAAAATGGAAGAAGCCTTCGGCGTCTCCGCGGCGGCAGCCACGGTCGTCGCAGGTGGTGGTGGTGGCGGGGCTGCTGCGCCAGCGGCGGAAGAGAAGACCGAATTCGCGGTCGTCCTCACCGACGTGGGCGGCAACAAGATCAACGTCATCAAGGCCGTTCGCGAAGTCACGAGCCTCGGCTTGAAAGAAGCCAAGGACCTCGTTGACGGCGCTCCCAAGACCGTCAAGGAAGGCGTCAACAAGGAAGAAGCCGCGACCATCAAGAAGAAGTTCGAGGACGCGGGCGCCAAAGTCGAAATCAAGTAACTGTAGTTTGTGCGGGCTTCGAGAGGGGGCGTGGCTGTTTGGGTCGTGCGCTTTGCGTGCTGCTTGAACATGGACCGCCGCGCCAAAGGAACTCACGTACGCAAGTCGAGGCTGGTTATTTCCACAACTCCACTGGTCCTCAATGGACCCAATGCCGCCGTGTGCGCGCTGACTTCGGGCAGGAAGCGCGCCACGCGGGCTGCATTTCTTTCTTTTGTTTTTCTGCACGTTGCCCGAATGGGTTGAGCCCGAAAGGGAAGAGGTAAACCAGGAAATGTCAAATACTCACCAGCACGTCAGGGAACGCGAACGTCTCGATTTCGCAAAAATTCAGGGCTCCATCCAGATCCCGAATTTGATCGAAGTCCAGATGAAGTCTTATCAGCGCTTCTTGCAGATGGACCTGCTGCCGAGCGAGCGCGATGATGGCGGTCTGCAATCCGTATTCACGTCGGTGTTTCCGATCAAGGACTTCCGCGAAATGTCGCAGCTGGAATTCGTGGACTACTCGATCGGCAACTGGGAGTGCAAGTGCGGCAACTTGAAGGGCCTGCATCACTTGCGCGCGACCTGCCGCAATTGCGGCGCGTCCGTTGTCACCAATCCGTACCAGACCGGTGACGTCATCTGCCACAAGTGCGGCACGTTCAACAAGAACACGCCGACGTTCTGCAATAAGTGCGGCGACCCCGTCGCCATGCAGTTGAAGTACGACGTGAACGAGTGCCAGGAGCGCGGCATGACTTACTCCGCGCCGCTGAAAGTCACCATCCGTCTGACCATTTACGACAAGGATCCCGACACCGGCGCGAAGACCATTCGCGACATCAAGGAACAGGAAGTTTTCTACGGCGACATTCCGCTGATGACCGAGAACGGCACGTTCATCATCAACGGCACCGAGCGCGTCATCGTCAGCCAGTTGCATCGTTCGCCGGGCGTCTTCTTTGAAAGCGCCAACAACCGTTCCTACTTCCTCGGCAAGATTATTCCTTACCGCGGATCGTGGGTCGAATTCGAGTACGACACCAAGAACATTCTCTACGTGCGCATCGACCGCAAGCGCAAGTTCCTCGGCTCCATCTTCCTGCGCGCGCTGGGCATGAAGTCCAACGAAGAAATCCTGCGCACGTTCTATCAGGTCGAGCGCATTTCGCTCCGCGAAAAGGACCTGTTCTGGAACGTTTCGCCGGGCATCGTGGACCGCAAGCTGGCCCACGAAATCCGCAACCCGCGCTCTGAGGAAGTCATCGTCGGCGCGCACAAGCGCATCACCGAAAATCTCTTCAAGGAACTCATCAAGGCGAAAATCTCGCAGGTTCGCGCGGCTCTGGTCGATCTCGAAGGCGCTTACAGCGTCGCTGACGTCGTCAACCGCCAGACCGGTGAAGTTCTTCTCGAAGCCAACAAACCACTGACGCCCGAACTCTGGCAGGCATTTGCCGAAGGCGGCATCACCGAAGTCGACGTCTTCTTCCCGGAGCGTGACGACATCGGCGTGGTGCTTTCGCGCACGCTGGACAAGGACGCCATCCGCTCTTCGAAAGAAGCGCTGATCGAAATCTACCGCAAACTGCGCCCCGGCGACCCTCCGACGCTTGAAACGGCCACCAATCTTTTCCGCGGCATGTTCTTCGATCCGCGCAAGTATGATTTCAGCCGCGTCGGCCGCCTGAAGTTCAACATCAAGATGGGGCTCGACACGCCTCTTGACAACCGCACACTCGATTCGCCTGACTTCGTTTCGGCCATCAAGTATCTTTTTAAGCTGCGCAAGAACATCGGCGTCGTCGACGACATCGACCATCTCGGCAACCGCCGCGTCCGCGCGGTTGGCGAGCTTCTCGAAAACCAGTTCCGCATCGGCCTCGTCCGCATGGAGCGCGCCATCAAGGAAAAGATGAGCGTGTACCAGGAAATGTCCACGGCGATGCCGCACGACCTGGTCAACGCCAAGCCGGTTATGGCCGCGATCCGCGAATTCTTCGGATCCTCGCAGCTCAGCCAGTTCATGGACCAGACCAACCCGCTCAGCGAAATCACGCACAAGCGCCGTCTCTCGGCTCTTGGGCCGGGCGGTCTTTCTCGCGAACGTGCGGGTTTCGAAGTCCGCGACGTTCACCCAACGCACTACGGCCGCATCTGCCCGATTGAAACGCCGGAAGGCCCGAACATCGGCTTGATCAGCTCGCTCAGCTGCTTTGCGCGCATCAACGACTACGGCTTCATCGAGTCGCCGTATCGCCGCGTAAAAGGCGGGCGCATCATTGACTACGTTCAGATCGTCAACGCCGGAGACAGCGAGTTCAAAGCCGGCGAAATCGTCGAAAAGGACAAAGTCGAAGAGCTCAACGAAGAGCTGAAGCGCCGCAAAGTCGTCTACGAACCGTACTGCTTCTACCTGTCTGCCTGGGAAGAAGACAAGTACGTCGTGGCGCAGGCCAACGTTTCGCTCGATGAGCGCTTGAAGATCACCACCGAACTCGTCAACTGCCGCCAGGCCGGCAACTTCGTGCTCAAAAGCCGCGACGAAGTCGATTACGTCGACGTCTCGCCGAAGCAGCTCGTCTCGGTAGCCGCCAGCCTCATCCCGTTCCTCGAGAACGATGACGCCAACCGCGCTCTCATGGGTTCCAACATGCAGCGCCAGGCTGTTCCGCTCATCCGCGGAGAAGCTCCACTTGTTGGCACCGGCATGGAACGCGTCACCGCACGCGATTCCGGCGCAGTCGTGCTTTGCAAGCGCGAGGGCATCGTGGACCAGGTGGACTCCGAGCGCATCATCGTGCGCGTCGAATCCGATCACTCCGGCGTGCTCAGCCGCGAAGTGGGCGCGGACATCTATCAGCTCATCAAGTTCAAGCGTTCGAACCAGAACACTTGTATCAGCCAGAAGCCGTTCATTCGCGTCGGCGATCGCGTTAAGAAGGGCCAGGTCCTTGCCGACGGCCCTTGCACGGAACGCGGCGAACTCGCTCTTGGCCGCAACGTGCTCGTGGCCTTCCTGCCCTGGCGCGGCTACAACTTTGAAGACGCCATCCTCGTCAGCGAAAAGCTGGTGAAGGACGATTACTACACCTCGATTCACATCGAGGAGTACGAAATCGAAGCGCGCGATACCAAACTCGGTCCCGAGGAAGTCACTCGCGACATTCCCAACATCAGCGAGTCGTTCCTGCGCAACCTCGATGAAAGCGGTGTCATTCGAATCGGCGCCGTCATCAAGCCGGGCGACATTCTGGTCGGCAAAGTCACGCCCAAGGGCGAGACAACGCTCACGCCGGAAGAAAAGCTTCTGCGCGCCATCTTCGGCGAAAAAGCCGGCGATGTTCGCGACGCCTCTCTCTACTGCCCGCCGGGCATCGAGGGCACCATCGTGGACGTCAAGATCTTCACCCGCAAGGGCGGAGAAAAGGACGAGCGCCACAAGGCTATCGAAGCCACGCAGGTCTTCAAGTTGGAGAAGAACCTCGCCGACGAAATCCGCATCCTCACGGATGAGCGCCTCAAGCGCCTGTCGGATTTGCTTGGCGGAAAAATCCTCCAGGCAGACTTGCACGACGAAAAGACCAACAAGCGCCTGTTGACCAAGGGCGTCGAGCTGACGCGCGACCTGATCGAAAAGATCTCCACGCGCAACCTCAAACGCCTCAAACTCAACGAAAAGGATCCTCTCCTCATCGAGAAAATCGAAGAAATCGAGGAGATGACCTCGCGCCAGATTGACGTCCTCCGCAAGATCACCGAGGAGCGCAAGGAAAAGCTCAAGAAGGGCGACGAGCTTCCTCCGGGCGTCATCAAGCTGGTCAAAGTCTATATCGCCATGAAGCGCAAGCTTTCCATCGGCGACAAAATGGCCGGCCGCCACGGCAACAAGGGCGTCATCGCCCGCATCGTGCCGCAGGAAGACATGCCGTACATGCCGGATGGCACTCCGGTTGAGATCGTTCTCAATCCGCTCGGCGTTCCGTCGCGTATGAATGTCGGACAGGTTCTTGAGACGCACCTCGGCTGGGCTGCCAAAGAGCTCGGCAACAGTTTGAAGCGCCTACTCAGCAAGGAAGTGAAAGCAGAGGCCCTGCGCCGCTGGTTCCGCGAAGTCTTCACCGACACAACCATCTGGAAGACTCTTGCGAAGCTCAGCGACGATGAGCTGCTCGATTACGCCGAGGGCTTCCGCGAAGGCATTCCGTTCGCAACGCCGGTTTTCGACGGCGCTCGCGAACCGGAAATCCGCCACTTGCTGGAAGTCGCAGGCTTGCCGCACGCCGGCAAGATCAATCTGTTCGACGGCATGACCGGCGACCAGTTCGATCAACCCGTCACGGTTGGCTACATCTACATGCTCAAACTTTCGCATCTCGTCGACGACAAGATTCACGCGCGCTCGATCGGTCCGTACTCGCTCATCACCCAGCAGCCGCTGGGCGGTAAGGCGCAGTTCGGCGGCCAGCGCTTCGGCGAAATGGAAGTCTGGGCCTTGGAAGCTTACGGCGCAGCGCACATTCTCCAGGAGCTGCTCACGGCGAAGTCCGACGACGTTTATGGCCGCGCGAAAATCTACGAGGCCATCGTCAAAGGCGAACCGGGCATCGAGCCCGGCGTGCCCGAGTCGTTCAACGTGCTCGTCCGCGAGTTGCAGTCGCTCTGTCTGGACGTCGAACTAATGAAGCGCCAAAAGCCAGCAGAAAAGGCCGCGGATTAGCAGCAACCAAGCTTGTAGGGGCGCAGTATACTGCGCCCCTGCCGGCAAAACTTTGTGAATTGAGTAGGTTTCAGTCTTTTGGGTTCTCAGCCGATCCAGTGCAAAACACGGGATCGCGTCCCCGGTGAAAGCCGGGGAGGGAGGAAACAACCTTGTATCGCAGCAGCCCTTATGATCGCGCCAGTCTAATCGCCGATTTTGATTCCATTCGAATCAGTTTGGCGAGTCCGGAAAAAATCCGTTCGTGGTCCCACGGTGAAGTCACCAAGCCGGAGACCATCAACTACCGCACCTTCAAGCCCGAACGCGACGGCCTTTTCTGCGCCAAGATTTTTGGCCCCGTCACGGACTGGGAATGCCTGTGCGGCAAGTACAAGCGGATGAAGCATCGCGGCGTTATCTGCGATAAGTGCGGCGTCGAAGTCACTCTCAGTAAAGTCCGCCGCGAGCGCCTGGGCCACATCGAGCTGGCTTCGCCCTGTTCTCACGTTTGGTTTTTCAAGGGCCTGCCCAGCCGCATCGGCTACTTGCTGGACATTTCCATGCGCGACCTCGAGCGCATTCTCTACTTCGAAGCCTTCGTCGTCGTGGACCCCAACGAAGTCGCGGTCCTGCGCGAGCGCGAAGTCCTGCTTGAAGATAAATATCGCGAGCTCCAGAAGGAATATCCCGGCCAGTTCGTCGCCAAGATGGGCGCCGAAGCCATCAAAGAACTTCTCCGCCGCGTCGAAGTGGACAAGCTCTCGGAAGAACTCCGCGAGAAGATGAAGACCGATCCTTCTCTCCAAAAGCGCATCAAGTACGCCAAGCGCCTGAAGGTTCTCGAAGCCTTCCGCAAGAGCGGCAACAAGCCGGAGTGGATGATTCTCGACGTGATCCCGGTTCTTCCGCCGGAACTGCGCCCGCTTGTGCCTCTCGACGGCGGCCGCTTCGCTACATCCGATCTCAACGATCTCTATCGCCGCGTCATCAACCGCAACAACCGCCTCAAGAAGCTCATGGAGCTTCGCGCGCCCGACGTTATCGTCCGCAACGAAAAGCGCATGCTCCAGGAAGCTGTTGACGCTTTGTTTGACAACGGCCGCCGCGGTCGCGTTCTGCGTGGCACCAACAACCGCCCTTTGAAATCCTTGTCCGATACTCTCAAGGGCAAGCAGGGCCGTTTCCGCCAGAACCTCCTCGGCAAGCGCGTGGACTACTCCGGCCGCTCCGTCATCGTCGTCGGCCCGGAGTTGAAACTCAACCAGTGCGGTCTGCCCAAGAAAATGGCTCTCGAGCTCTTCAAGCCTTTCATCTATCACAAGCTCGAAGCCCAGGGTCACTGCACCACCATCAAGCAAGCTAAGGAAATGGTCGAGCAGCAAGAGCCGGTGGTTTGGGACATTCTTGAGGACGTCATCCGCGAGCATCCCGTACTTCTTAACCGCGCTCCGACGCTCCACCGCCTTGGCATTCAGGCGTTCGAACCGGTTCTCGTCGAAGGCAAAGCCATCCGCATTCACCCGCTCGTCTGTACCGCGTTCAATGCGGACTTTGACGGCGACCAGATGGCCGTGCACATCCCGCTTTCGCCGGAATCCCAGGTCGAAGCGTCCGTGCTCATGCTCAGCTCGCGCAACATCCTCTCTCCCGCGCACGGCTTGCCTCTCGCCGTCCCGTCGCAGGACATGGTTCTCGGCATCTATTACCTGACCAAGTCCAAGCCCGGCGCCAAGGGTGAAGGCCGCGTCTTCGGCCAAGCGGATGAAGTCGTCCTCGCTCTCGAAGCCGGCGAAGTTGAGTTGCTCACTCCGATTCGCCTCCGTTACAGCGGCGAAGTGATTGACCTCACCACCGCTTACGACGATCAGGACGTGCCGCACACCGAGCCCGTCAAGATGGAGCGTCAGTTTATCCAGACCACCGTCGGCCGCGTCATTTTCAATTCGCACCTGCCGGCGAAATTCCCCTACGTGAACGGCCTTCTCAAAAAGAAGGGCGTTCAGCAGCTCGTCTATTACGCTTACTTGCGCTATGGGCTGTCGGACACCGTCGTCCTGCTCGATCACCTGAAGGAGCTCGGCTTCATGTACGCCACGAAGTCCGGCATCTCCATCGGCATCGACGACATGCTCATCCCCAGCGACAAGTACAAGCTGGTCGAAAACGCCGAAAAGGAAGTCGTCAAGGTCCAGCAGCAATACCTCGACGGCGCCATCACCAACGGCGAGCGCTACAACAAGGTCATCGCCATCTGGGGCGACATCACCGAACGCGTCGCCGACGAAATGTTCAAAGCCCTCGAAAATCAGGACAAAGAGGGCAACATCAACCCCGTCTACGTCATGGCGGACTCCGGCGCTCGCGGTTCGAAACAGCAGATTCGCCAGCTTTCCGGCATGCGCGGTTTGATGGCCAAGCCCTCCGGCGAAGTCATCGAAACGCCCATCACTTCCAACTTCCGCGAGGGCCTTACCGTGCTGCAGTACTTCATCTCCACGCACGGTGCGCGTAAAGGCTTGGCCGACACGGCTCTTAAGACCGCCGACTCCGGTTACCTCACTCGACGTCTCGTGGACGTGGCGCAAGACGTCATCATCAACGAGCGCGATTGCGGCACCACCGACGGCATTTACGTCGAGCCCATCATCGAAGCCGGCGTCGAAGTCGAGCCGCTGCGCGACCGCATCGTGGGCCGCGTCTCCCTCGACAAGATCAAGGACTTCGAGGGCACGGTCATCGTGGACGTGAACCAGGAAATCACCGAAGAGCTTGCCAATCAGGTGCAGGCCGCGGGTATCGAACGCGTCCGCATCCGTTCCGTGCTCACCTGCGAATCCCGCCGCGGAGTTTGCGCTCTCTGCTACGGCCGCAACCTCGCCTCCGGGCGCATGGTTGAGTTGGGCGAAGCGGTCGGCGTCATCGCCGCGCAATCCATCGGCGAACCCGGCACCCAGTTGACCATGCGTACGTTCCACATCGGCGGAACCGCCACCCGCGTTTCCGAGCGTTCCACGCTCGAAGCGCGCAACAACGGTGTCGTCAAGTTCGTGGACCTCAAGTTCGTCGAGGGCCGCGGCGGCACTTCCATCGCCATGAACCGCGCTGGCCTCATCGCCATCGTGGACGAAAAGGACCGCGAGAAGGAGCGCTACCACGTCGTGTACGGCGCCCGTCTCCGCGTCGTGGACGGCGAACACGTCACCCACGGCCAGATTCTCGCCGAATGGGATCCGTTCACCTTCTCGATCCTCACCGAAACCGCTGGCTCCGTGAAGTTTGACGATCTGCGGCCCGGCCTCACGATCGAAGAGCAAGTGGACGAAGTGACCGGCCTTTCGCAGGACGTCGTCACTCTGCCCCCCGGCGATGAAAAGCATCAGCCTGCGATTCTTGTCCGCGATTCCAGCGGCAAGGTCCGCAAGAAGTACCTGATGCCTTCACGCGCTCACTTGATGGTCAAGGACGGCGACGAAGTCCAGGCCGGAGACGTGCTCGCGAAAATCCCGCGTGAAACCACCAAGACCAAGGACATCACCGGTGGCCTCCCGCGCGTCGTCGAGCTCTTCGAAACCCGCAAGCCCAAGGATCCTGCCGTCATCAGCGAAGTCGACGGCGTGGTTCGTTACGGCGATATCGCCAAGGGCATGCGCAAGGTCTACGTCGAAAGCGAAGATGGAAAAACCACCAAGGAATATTCCATCCCGCGCGGCGTGCACATCAACGTTCAGGAAGGCGATCACGTCAAGGCCGGCGAAGCCCTCATTGACGGCCCGCTCAACTTGCACGACTTGCTCGCTGTCCTCGGCGAAAAGTTCACGCAGGCCTACTTGGTCAACGCCATTCAAGAGGTTTACCGCCTCCAGGGCGTCAACATCAACGACAAGCACATCGAAACGATCAGCCGTCAGATGATGCGCTGGGTCAAGGTCGAAGACGTCGGTGACACCACGTTCCTCCTTGAGGAGCAGGTGGACAAGTTCCGCTTCCGCGAGGAAAACGACCGCATCATCGCCGACGGTGGCCGTCCCGCAACCGGGCGTCCGCTGCTCCTCGGCATCACCAAGGCGTCGCTCTCGACCGATTCCTTCATCTCGGCCGCGAGCTTCCAGGAGACCACGCGTGTGCTCACCGAAGCCGCTGTTGCCGGCAAGGTGGACTACCTCCGCGGCCTCAAGGAAAACGTCATCATGGGCCGCCTCATTCCCGCTGGCACGGGCCTCGAGCACTACCGCAGCATTCAGTTGCTGACGGAAATGCCCGCACCCACTCCCATCGAGGAAATCCCGGAAGCCGCCGAGCTCACCGCGGAAGAAGCCGCCGCTCTCGACTTCCTCCAAAAGGACGCCGAGTCCGACGCCGCAACTGAAGTCTAATCGCCTTTGGCCCGGCGCAGCCCGCTACTAACACGCTTAAAATAGAAAAGCGTCCCGGTTCATCCCGGGACGCTTTCTTTTTAAGCGCTTTCCAAGGGTACCCTTCAGGCACTTTGCGAAGTCTCGCTCATTGCTCCTGCGTCGCCGCGTTTCTACAATGACTTGAACGCTTTTTGGGCAGCTTCCCGGCTCCTTTCGCCGGAATCGGCCCCTGTACCCATGCCAAACCAAGACGATCTCAAAGAAGCTCCTTCAAAAAATTCATCGTCGGGCGGTGCCAACCGCTCCACGATCTCCTATCGTCTCGAAAAATTTGAAAAGAGCCAGCGCGAACTCTGGTATCTAACCTTTTTCCTTCTCCTCGCCATCTCCATCGGCTTTGCCGTCGTCTCCTGGAACTCCATTCGCACCCTCACCCAGCGCCTCGAACCTCTTCTTCCGGGCTTGGTCGTGATTGTGCTTCTCTTCATCGCCTACGCATGGAAGCGCAATCAGGAGATTTCCGAGCTCCGCGGCCTCGTCCGCGGCCTCGAGCATCACGAGACCGCCCCTCCCAGCGAGCGGCAGATGGACCAGCTCTTCTCCGTCATCTCCCGCTCGCAGCAAGGCTATCGCGATCTCATTGACTCCTTCGATGATGTCCTCCTCGCTGTCTCTCTCGAGGGCGAAATCCGCGCGGTGAATCGCAGCTTCGCCGATCTGGTCGGCTCCAGCTACCAGCAGCTCATCGGCCGGCCTCTCACCGATTTCATTGAGGAAGGCGGCGGTGAGGGCGCCGAACTGGTCCGTCGCGCCATGCCCCGTTTCCTCGAGCGCCGCCACTGGTCCGGCATCGTTCAGATTCGCCTCAAGAAACAGAACTCCGTCTGCTACTACGACTGTGTCGCTCACGCCATGACCCGCGACAACGTCGTCCACGGCATGACCGTTCTCGGCCGCGACATCACCGCCCTCCGCAAAAATGAAGCCCGCTTCACCGAGCTCTTCGAGACTCTCCAGGAAGGCATTTACATCACCACCCCCGATGGCAGCATCCTCGACGCCAATCCCGCCATCGTCCGCATGCTCGGCTACGACTCCAAGGAAGAATTCCTGGCAAAGAAGGTCCAGGATGTTCTCGCCGATCCCGCGGAAAGAAGGTCGATCCAGGAACAAGTCGAGCAGCAGGCCAAGCCTCAGGCTCGAGAAGTCACTCTATTGCGGAAGGATGGCTCGCCCATCGTTTGCCTGAACACCGCCACCGCCGTGCGCGACACTTCCGGCCACGTCCTCCGCTATCAGGGTTCGCTCATGGATATCACCGCCCGCCGCGAAATGGAGCGCCAGCTCCACAAGGAACAGGAATTCGCCCGCCGCCTCGTGGACAGCTTCCCGGATCTGATCCTGGTCGTGGATACCAATTCGCGTTACACCTTCGTCAGCCCGCGTTGTACCGAAATTCTCGGCTACGAGCTCTCTGAAACCGCTGATATGGAGTTCGGCGGCCGCACCAATTCGGAGGACTTGCCGCTCTTGCTCTCCCTTTTCGCGGATATTCTCGCCGGCCGGCAGACTTTCGCTTCGCTCGAAGTGCGCGTGCGCCACAAGCGCGGCGACTGGCGCCGCATCCGCTTCAATTTCAGCCCTCTCGCGGATGAAAACGGAAAAATCGAAGGAGTCGTCCTTTCCGGCCGCGACGTCACCGAAATCAAGCGCCTCGAAGAGCAGTTGATTCAAGCCGAAAAACTCGCCGCCATGGGCCAGATGCTCGCCGGCGTCGCTCACGAACTCAACAATCCTCTCACCGCCATCCTCGGTGTCACCGAATTGCTCCGCGAGCGCGAGAATCTCGAGGACCCCACCCGCCGCCAGCTCGAACTAACCCATCGCCAGGCCCGCCGCGCCGCGCGCATCGTTCAGAACCTCCTCGAATTCTCTCGCCCAGCTTCGCCGCAAAAAAAACCGCTCGACCTCAACAGCATCGTCGACCGCACTCTCCAGCTGCATGAACACTCTCTTCGCCGCAGCAACGTCGAAGTGGATATTCGCCCCGTGCTCGATCTTCCCGGCGTCGTCGGCGACGCCAACCAGCTCATCCAGGTCTTTCTCAATCTCGTCACCAACGCCGAGCAGGCCATTCGCGAAGTCCGCGATTCCGGCCGCATTCAAATCCGTTTTGCGAACCTCGGCTCCCGCGTCTCCGCAACGTTCCAGGACGACGGCATCGGCATCCGCCCCGAATCCATCGCGCGCCTCTTCGACCCCTTCTACACCACCAAGCGCCCCGGCGGCGGCACTGGCCTCGGCCTCAGCATCTGTCTCTCCATCGTCCGCGAGCACGGAGGCACGATCGAGGCCGCCGCGCTTCCGGCAGGCGGCTCCGCGTTCACCGTCTTTTTCCCCGCGGCAGCGGACGAAATTTCTGTTCCAGGCTCAGCCGCTGCGTCGGCCGCAGCCGGCGCCGCGCCCTTGCCAACCTTGGAATTGATGAATGGCCGCTCCGTCTTAGTCCTCGACGATGAAGAAAGCATTCGCGGTCTCCTCCAGGAAGGCCTCTCCGCTCGCAACCTGCATGTGGACTGTGCCGCCACTCTGGAAGAAGCACTCGCCTTCCTGGCCCAGCGCTCTTACGACGTTCTTCTATGTGATCTGAATCTCTCCCAGAACGGCGGCTCTTCCAGCGGAAAAGCCGCCGCCGATCAACTCCTCTCGGTAGCCGGTGACCACAAGCCGGAGCTAATCTTTATGAGCGGAGAATTCATCGAAACCCCCGACGGACCTCTACTGCCAGGCGAGCCTCATCATTTGCAAAAGCCCTTCCGCATTTCCGAGGTCCTCGCCCTCTTCCTCGAAATCTTCGCCACCGCTAAAACCGAAATAACACCGGAATAGACCCACGCCCTTGCCTGGCAAGGCCCCGCCGCGAAAGCTTCATTTCCTTCCGAGCCAAAGCACGGCGTCCTCGAACAGCGCATTCTGCTGGCTGCTCGTGAAAATCTTGTCGCCATGCCCCATGTTCATATAGATCATCCGATAGCGCGTGTTTGTCCACACCACGGGGAGATCCCCGCCAGTAATCGTGTCTTTCAGTCCGATCGGATAGTTCTTTGGATCGAGCGTCAGCAGCACTTTCACATCCTTATGCAGACGAGGACTGGGCTTCCAGATGTACCACTCGTTTGCCGGCGACGTGAACGTAGCAGGCAAGTCCCGCGTCACCGGATGAGTTCGATCGTCCACCACAAGTGTCGCCGGCAGCGGAGGCCAATTATTACCGTAGAAAACGGCGCCCCCGAGGAAGTCAACGAACCACGGCCATTGCGTGTCCTTGTCGTTGTAACCGGATACATGGAATCCCAGCCAGGCCCCGCCACCCTTCATGTGCTCCTCAAAAGCCTTCCGCTGCTCTCCAGTATGAGCAAAGTCGTTGAGCCAAAGAGTCAGTTGGACGTTTTTCAGTCTTTCCGCGTTCAGATCTTCCCATCGCGTGGTCGCCTGGAATTCAAAATTGTCTTTCTTGGCAAGGTCCGCGAAGAAGCGCAAGGCTTGTTTTGCAAAGTCGATATGATCCGGCTCGCCCTGATCGGTGTAGAAGGCCAGCACGTGGAAGCGGGCCGCTTGCGGGGGAGCCGATCCAGTCACGGGAAAAAGAATTAAGCCCAGCAAAAAAGCAGCGAGCGCCCGAATCATCGGCCCGCGGCCCACACAATGGAATTGTGAAACAGCCTGGTGAACGACTCATTTTGGAAATGCTCGGCACGATGCCCCATAAAAATGTAAACGTTCCTGGCTTTCACGTGTTCGTTGCTCCACACGACGGGATGATCGCCCATTTTTATCGGCGAATCGGGAGCGTAGCTGTTTTCGTCAACCGAAGCGAGCACCTGCACGTTCGCTCGCGGCGATTTGTCGTACGTGTACCATTCTTCCCGCTCAATTTCGAATGACGAGCCGAGCCCCTCCATCACCGGATGCCCCTTGTCTTCCACATTTACCTTCGCCGACGCGAACTTGGCGATGTAGTCCTTGAAGCGAACGCCGCCCATGAAGTCGGAGAACCACTTCCACATCGGGTAGTTGTCGAACTCTCCCAACAAGGTCGCGTGATGAAAGCCAATCCACCCGCCTTTCCCTTCCTCAATGTAGTTCGTAAAAGCCCGCTCGGCTTTTTCCGTCCACATATAAGGCGGATAATCCAGTTGCAGAAAAAGCTGATACCGCGAAAGGAACGCCGCATCGATTTTCTCGGTGTTTTGGATGTAGTCGATCGAAAAATGATCGGCAATCGCTTCTTTTTCGAGCCAGATTTTGGCGGCATCCACAAAAGGCCTGTGAATACTGTTCTCTTCGGCCAGGGCGATGACTCGGAAGCCGGGTTCATGGCTTCGGGGAAACGCCGCGCTTACACAAACTGCTAACGAAGCCGCGAGCATCGCCAGACCAAAAGCGCGTAGTTGAAAAGACATGCGCCGCATTGCCATGAGTCGCCGTTTCCGTCCGCCGCCGGAGTCTCCGGCGCTATGTTTACATCAAATACAGCCAGTACAAAAGGGTTCTGCCAAAAATGTTCTTCATCTCTCTTTGCCCCGCGCTTTCCAGCGCGATAACATAGCACCGCGTGCTTTTCCCTTCCAAAATACTCGCTATCACGTCTCTGCTTTGTTGCATCATCGCCGCATGGCGTTTCCCGCGGACCGGGGAGCCTTCCACGGCGCTGCTGAACAGCAGCAGAGCCGTTGCCCTGAATTCGAAAACTGGCAAAGCCTACGCAGTGGATACCAGGCAAGGTGCGATTATCGTCTTCGATCCGCAAAAGAACTCGACGTCCAGCCTGCCTGCCGGCGCCGAACCCGTGGCCATCGCCGTAAACGAAGCCACGAATCGCATTTATGTAGCCAACAATGGCAGCGGTTCCGTGACGGTGATCGATGGCACGAGTGACGCGGCGATTGCCACCGTCTCTGTAGGCCCTCTTCCGTATGTCCTGGCAGTCAATCCAGCGACAAACAAGATCTATGTATCGAACACGTTCAGCGACCTCATCACCACGATTGACGGCGCGACCAATTCCACGACCACGCTCAAGGCCGGCTCCGCCGACGCCATCGCTGTGGATTCCAGGCTAGACAAGGTCTATCTCCTGGGCTACGAAAGCATCAATCTGACGGTCCTGGACAAAGCACCTTCCATAGTCGCCAAAATCCCAGTGGGCTTGCATCCCTGGGCCATCGCAGTAAACGAGTCCACGTCTACGCTCTACGTCACGCAATCGGGAAGCTCCACGCTGGCCATCGTCGACGAAAAGTCCGGCACGGTAACAAAGGCTCCAACCGGCGCAATCCCGTGCGCCGTCGCCCTCAACCCCGCCACAAACACAATCTACGTCGCCAATCATGCCGACAACACAGTAACCGCAATCGACGGAACAAACCGCTCGGTAATCGCCACCATAAAAGTAGGAGAACGCCCCCAGGGAATTGCCGTGGACTCCACAAGAAATCGCGTCTACGTCGCCATCACCCACAGCAACACCATCACGGTGATCGACAGTGCCCGCAACGCCGTTCTAAAAACTCTCCCTTCCAAAGGCAATCCCTACGCCTTGGCCGTAAACCCGAACACCGGCCAGCTCTTTGTAGCCTCCTCCGGCGGATCACCGCTATCCATTGTCGATCCTAGATAACGAATAGGGAGGAAGGGAAGCGCCGTAGGCGCGGCGCAAGCTGACCTGGAACGAGGGTCCGCGCATTTTACGATGTGTGTGTCCCACCCGTCCGGCATTTATCGCCGAGAACAGTCTTCCGCTTAGTGTGCGGCGGCCTTGGATGCGGGAGCCGCTGCATCCACCCCAAAATCCCACACAAACAGGTTCAATCCATCGTCCAGGATTTCCGCCAGCGCATACTCCCCCGGCGGCAGCGGCTCACTCAGCGTGAACCTGTAAATATCCGGCGCAACTTCCCACCGCTGGATCGAAATTTCGACGCGGTCCTGCGATAGCTCTGTGCCAAAGAGGCTGCGGATGGATTCCAGCATGCGCTTGTTTCCCTTGACCTTGGCACGCACCAGCACGACTTCCGGCCCGGCCATGTCCTGCCGGCCCGTTCTCTCTAGGGAAGAAACCTTGTCCGGATCGGGCGGCGGCTCGCGCAAATAGAACTCCGGCGCCTGGTTGGTCAGCCTCACAGTGGCCTTTATGCCCGGAAGCTCGATGTTGTGTTTGCTGGGGACAATCGGAATGGGCGAGAGCACCTGTTTCAGGACCGTTTTCTTGTCCGCTCTCACTTGCGAGCCCGCCTGCTCCATCCGCTTGATGGATTTGCCCTCCAGCGCAAACATCCCTTCGCCCTCCGGCAGGAACACGCCCGGCGCCACCGTCAGGCTAGCGTCCACATCCACGGGTGTTTGCGCATTCTTGGCGGCTTCTTGGATGCGCACTTTTTCCAGCATGGCCGCGGTCGTCTTCTCGTCCGCAACTTCCGCCTTCTTGGTCGCGTCCCAGTCCACCAGCGACGCCGGAATCTCTTCCCAGGCACCCCGCTCGACGCTGAAATACCGCACCCGCTCGCCATTCTTCTCGTAGTCGCGGACGATCTGGTAGCTGCCGTCTTTCAACATCAATTTCTTGCCACGAGGAAGCGGCGCCGAGGGTGCAGAAGCCGCGGGAGCCGTCGCCGAATCCTGCTGCGTGGTGCCAGCTACGACTGACGGGGCGCTCCAACCAGCTCCAGCACCGGCAATAACCGCGACGGGAAGGACTAAGGCGAGAGTGGGAGCCAAACGCATGGGGGTTTCTGGTCTTTCAGATGCCGGCAGGACATTTCAGTTTGTCCACTGGCGAGCATACCTCGCTGCCCCGCAGCCCGCAACTGTCCCAAAAAGCGGGAGGTGTACTAATTTGGAGTGAGCCCTGCTCCCGCCTTTGGATCGGGGAATTCGTAGGGTCATCCTTCTGAGGATGACCCTTTCTTCTTCAGCGGTACAAGAGCTCCTGTCTCTGGCTGACCGAAATCAGGACACCACAAAAAGCAAAAGGCTCTTTCCGGTCTTCCGGAAAGAGCCTTTCGCGAAAAAAGCTAAAACTCGCTGATGAAATGCTCAGTGCGTGCAGCGCGGGAACAAGGTGACCAGTACCATCAGGTCAGACAATGTGAACAACCATTGATCTGCCTGCTTGCCCGCCGCTTCCGCAGCCCGCGCGATAAAGCCCAGATGTCGGCTCTTCGCAAAATTGCGGATGTGGTCCACGCAGATGCCAGTCAAGCTGGCGATCTCCGCATCAGTGAAAATCTTTTGGCTCGATTTTACGGTAACCATGGCCTTGTCCCTTTAACTGTCTGCCACACCGCGTATTCGATTCCTGCTCCCAAACCCTTTGATGCTTCTTGCAGCGTACGCGATGCACGCTTTTAAGAGCAATAGTAGTTCCGTTCTCCACATATGAAACGAATAGCCTAGTACTTTTGTTTCAAACCCCTGTGTAAAAAGACATTAACGCGATTTCTCGAAAAAAGGCGCGAGTAGTACGACCGGGAAAAAGAGAAAAGGACGGGAAACAAGGGAGCAAAAATGTCCTACTTTTGCAAAGTCTCTATGGCTTTCGGGATACTCTCGGCAATTTCTCGCATCTGTTTTGTGTGCCGAACTTCGTGCGCGGCGAGAAACTTAATCCACTCGTACGTGTTTAAATTCCCAAGGGCAGGGTGTGCCCATAGATACTCGCTCAAATCGCGGCTCTTCATTTCATCCAGAAATGCCAGGGTTCGCCCGCGCACTTCGCGCAATTCCGCCAGCATCTCCTCTTTGTCATGCAGCATTTCCGGCTCGACAGGCACCGGCGTTTTGCGCCGGATGATGCGCGAATGCACTAGCGCAATCGGCAGATGAATCCTCTCTAACAATGGATAATGCTTCGGCGCCTTCTGCGCGATACGGTCTGCCTTCCCCACGACCGCCCGTTCCACCATCATCAAATGAGCCACCAGCTCCGCCGCCGACCACCTGCCCTCAGACGGCCGAGTCTTCCACGCCTCGGCTGGCACGCCGTCAGCGGTACGCAAGAACCCGGCCTGGGATCGAGCCAAATAAGCGAGAGTCGACTGAAGCTCCTGAGCCAAACCTGTCTCCCAGACGGCTCCCCTAGGCCGGGGCGAGGACTGAGGGACCGTCCTACCCTCCCCGCCGGACGGCGACGCCTCAAAGTGCCTCCAAAGCGTCCTCAAAACGGCCTAAAAAAGCCCATTCCTTAACCAAATGGTTAAATACTAGCGGCTAAGTCTTTTAGAATGAGCACTGTATTTAACCAATCGGCTAAATACGAACCCAAAAATCCCAAAGAATGGCCTTGTATTCAACCTTGTGGTTAAATACAAGGCCCGATTTCACCTAAAGAGTCGCTCCGCCAGCTTGCTCAAAGGCGTGCGCCAGCTGAAGAACGTTCGCTTCACCAAACGCTGGCCCGAAGATCTGTAGCCCTACCGGCAGCTTGCCGCAGATTCTGCCGCAGGGAACGGACATGCCCGGAACGCCCGCCAAGGATCCCGTAACTGTATAAATATCAGCAAGATACATCTGGAGTGGGTCGGCGGTGCGCTCCCCCAGTTTGAATGCCGGGACCGGCGAAGTCGGCGTCACAATCACGTCCACCTTGGTAAAAGCATCGCGGAAATCCTGGGCGATCAGGGCGCGGACCTTCTGGCCTTTCAGGTAGTAGGCGTCGTAATAGCCTGCAGACAGGACGTAGGTGCCCAGCACGATGCGTCGCTTAACCTCTGCTCCGAAGCCGGCTCCACGCGTTTTACGATACATCGCCAGCAGGGAGTCGTCATCGACCCTAAGTCCATATCTGACGCCATCATAGCGGGCCAGGTTGGAGCTGGCCTCGGCCGTCGCGATAATGTAATAAGCCGCGATAGCGTAGCCCGTATGGGCCATGTGAATTTCGTGGAGCTGGCAGCCCATTTTTTTGAGGAGTTCGATCCCGGCTTCGATTTTCTTCCGGACGCCGTCATCCATGCCCCCGGCGAAATACTCCTCGGGAATGCCGACGCGCAGCCCTTTCACTGGCCGGTCCATCGCAGCCAGATAATCCGGGACAGGCGCAGTTGTGGAAGTCGAGTCGTTCGAGTCTCTTCCGGCGATTACCTTAAGGATGGCGGCCACATCGCGAGCGTTGGTCGCAAACGGGCCGATGCGGTCCAGAGACGACGCAAAGGCGATCAGGCCATAGCGTGAGACGCGGCCGTAGCTGCCCATCATGGCTGGGATACCGCAGAACGAGCCTGGTTGCCGGATGGAGCCGCCTGTGTCTGTTCCAAGGGAGGCTACGGCCAGACCGGCTGCTACCGCTGCTGCCGAGCCGCCGCTGGAGCCGCCCGGCACGCGGTCCGTTGCTTCGGGATTGCGCACTGGGCCGTAGGCGGAGTTTTCGTTGGAGCTGCCCATGGCAAATTCGTCGCAGTTGGTTTTGCCTAGGATGACTGCGCCGGCAGCTTCGAGGCGTTCTACCGCGGTGGCGTCGTAGGGTGGGACATAATGCTCGAGAATCTTTGAGCCGCAGGTGGTGCGGACACCGCGTGTGCTGATTACATCTTTAATCGCTACCGGCACGCCAGCCAGTTCCGGGAGCGGCTTGCCAGATGCTACCAAGGCATCCACGCGGTCGGCTTGCGCATAAGCGCGTTCTTCGGAGAGCGTCAGGTAGGCGTTCAACTCGGGATTGCGCTCCCCGATTCGTTTGTAGAAATCGGCGGTTAGCTCGCGGGCGGAGAGCTTTTTTGCCGCCAGCGCCTCACGCACTCCATCGATTGTCCACTCCGAGCTCATCGTTCTATAACTTTCGGCACCCGGAAATAAGGAGCTTTCGGATCGGGGGCTTGCTGCAAGATTTCGGCGGCGACTCCGCAGGGGACTACTACGTCCTCGCGCAGAGTTGCGTCGGCGGTCTGGTCGTCGGCCAGCACCTGGGCCATCGGGGCCACGTTTGCAGTGTCCAGCTCGTCGAGCTTGCCGATGTATTCGAGGATGTCGTCGATTTGCTGGCGGTAGCTTTCGAGTTCGGCCTCGGTCAGGTCCAGGTAGGCCAGTTCCGCTACTCGTTCCACGTCTTCCCGCGTGATTTTCACGGCGAATTCCTGTCTTCCGCTACATTTAGAAATTAGAGCTAGAACATTGGAAAATTCTAGCATATCCCCGCGGCATAGCCGGGGGCTACTGGATCGTATGAGAGGCCTTCGGGTCGGGGATGAACACGACGAAGTCATAGCCGAAGATTACGCGCTCCAGCTCGGGATCGATTTTTCCATACTTCGAGAAGTGATCGCGGAGAGCGCGCAAGTCATAGAGCGTCCAGGAATTCTCGACTTGCACGTCGAAGAGCGGCTTAAAAAAGAGAAAATCCGAGTCCTTGTCGCCTGCCAGATCGAGCGGGGCGGCTTCGGGCGGCCTTCCAATGCCGGCGAAGTGAAGCTGTTCGCCTTTCACGCCCACGATGAGGATATGGACGGATTTAAATTGGTTGGCTTCGGCGGCTTCGCCGATCAGGTTGCCGATTTCGCTGGAATGCAGGGGATTGATTCCGCGAAACATGTGATAAGCGCCGAACTTAAAAAAAACTTTCGGGAGGACTCCATCGTTCCTGGGTGACGCCGCGAAAGGCTCGGAAAAATTCTTTTTCATTAATAAGGCGCGCTGGCGGTTCGAGCTGTAGTAGTCGCCCGTCATGTTTTTCTTATAGATTTCGCGGCTTACTAGGAGATCTTCAAAGAGCTTCTGGGCTTCGGGCTTGGCTTGATTCTTCAGCAGATCGCGTACGCGGTCCAACTCCTCTTGTTTCGCGGCCATCATTAGAAGGTCGCCGGGATTGCCGCTTTTCGCGGCAGCCGCATGGGCGTCGTTGTTTTCTTTCACAAGCGTCTCTGTCGCAGCTTTTGCTTCGGGTCCCAGGTTTGTCGCCTGAATTTTGTCGAGCAGAAACCCGCCCGCGCCCATAAATTCCTGGTCCAGGCCCCAGATGGTCATGTGGCCGGGCGCAGTTGCCTTCTGGCACTGCTGGAGCATGGCGAACTCCTCCTGCCAATCGTAAAACGCCACGGTTTCCGGGTATTTTTTGAGGAATTCGGTGAGCTGCTTTACGCCATCCACCGCGCGCGCAAATCTCTCGAGATCTGGTGCAACCTCCGGACCAATCTCAAGCGCCATGTGATGGAAACCGTGAGGGGCTAGCTCGGCGCAGAGTGCGGCAGAGAACTCGGGAATCTGGCGGATGCCGTGATCTTCACCGAGCGCGACAAAATGGGCTTCCTCCAACGCTGTGCGCAGCACTTCCGCCGTGGGGCCGGCGAGCTTGCCGTCCTGCACGCCGATCGCGCCGCGATTTTTCTTCAGAGTCTCCGTGAACTCGGCGTTTTGCGCCGGGGCGCAGGCGGCAAAAACAACGCTGGCGCCGAGCGCTAGCGCCACTGCTCGAAACATTCTCATCTGTTCTCCGGGCCGCCACTATTCAGGAGGTCCTTATGCTAAACGCATTCTAGAGGAGAAAGGCTCCCGGCGGAATAGCGAGTGGCTGCCGCACCCGCACGCCATAGTCGCGGACTCATTCATTTACTGTTTCTCGGGATGCGCTTCGGCGGACTGCCATTCGAGAATGGAGTGGTGCATGGTGGCCATGCGCCAGCGGCCTTCGGACTTTTTGCACATGGCCATTCCGCGGCCGCGCAATTTGCCGCGTGCCGATTCGATGGTGAACTCGTATTCGTACCAGATGGCTTCGCCGATGGGATGGAAGGCGCTCTCGTGGATTTCCAGGCGCGCCGCAGGCTTCTGGCGGAAATATTTTTCGCGAAAATAGCCGGTTACCTGCTCTCGCCCGTAGAGTTCGGCTTCGCCGCTGAACAGAACGATCTTCGGATCCAAACAATCGCCGAAGGCCTGTTCATCGGATGAATTGAATGCTTCAACACAGCGATGCATCTCTATTTGCATCGCGGTGACGAGTTCCTCGGCGCGCTTTTCGTCGGTGGTGGTGAGGTGCAGGGTTTGTTGTTTGAGGTCAATGCTGGCCCCAAGCTTGCCAAGCAAGTCCACACCGAGGATGCCGTCAATTTTCTTTCCGCAAGCTTTCCCGATGGCGGACAAATCGATAGCGGGAAGTTTCAGTTTGAGGAGAGTGGTGCGGCCAACGGCGAGCTCTTCAATGGCGACTTCTTTGGCGCTGGTGGCCAAAGTGCCCGTCCAGGAAGTGACGCGAATGTCTTTGGCGGAGCCTTCGGCAAAGGACGCGAGATTGAGCATGGAAGTCGCGGCAGTATCCACAAGGAAGAGGCTCGGGCGGTCACCGATTTTTACGGTGATGACAGGCAGGGTGTCACAGTGTTCGAGGGGGATTTCCTGGGCCGGCAAGGCTTCCGGCAGGACGACAGAGCCGAGAAGAAGCAGGGAGCAAAGAAAAGACCGCCTGCGAGACAAGAAGGCCATGGGCCGCACCTCGATGGGGAAGGAGTGTAGCATATAAATACGAACGTTCGTTCTATTTAATGACGTGTGTTACAGTAATTTCATGCCCCGTGCTCAAAGCTCCCTGCGGCCCAGACCTGTCAAAAACAAGAAGAGGCCCCCACAGCGTCAGGCGCGGGGACTGCGAACGCGGGAAGCGATTCTGGCTCGTGCCGTGGACATCGCCTCTGTGGAAGGATTGGAAGGGTTGACGGTAGGTTCGCTGGCGGAACAATTGGGAATGAGCAAGAGCGGGCTATTTGCGCACTTCGGCTCGAAGGAAGACCTGCAATTGGCCACGGTGGAGGCGGCCCGGCTGAGGTTTATTGACAAGGTTACGGCGCCTGCAATTTGCGCCACGAAGGGTATGCCCCGGCTCTGGCGGCTCATCGATTTTTGGCTTTCTTCAGGGGAAAAGAGCGTTTTCAAGGGCGGATGCTTCTTCAGCGCAGCCTCGTTCGAGTTTGACAGCCGGAGAGGCCCGGTGCGGGACCGCGTGTCGGCGATCATGCGGGAATGGATTGAGGCAATTGCCCGGGCGGTGAAGTTGGCGCAAGAAGTCGGGCATCTCGACCCCAAGCTGGAAGCGACGCGGCTGGCCTTCGAACTACATGCCATCGCGATGAGCGGACATTGGGCGCATCAGTTGCTGGACGATACAAAGGCATACGCGCGCGCGCGGGCGATTGCGCTTGATAAGTTGAGGAGCGTGGCAACAGCGGGGTGTCCGCAGCTGCCTTAAACCGACTTGGCGCAGAGATTCCAGATTTATGATTAGTTATTTGTTTCAAGCAGATTTTTGGCGTCTCGTATTTGAAGGATCCCGACAAGAAGGCAAACAAGAAGCACGCCCCCGATCGGGAAGACACTGTGCCTTGCGACGCCCTTCCAGAAGAACGAATATCTAATTGAATCCTCTAGCCATCGCATACGGGTGACTGGCTTTCTTCGACTAGAGAGCGCGTCGACATACTGCCCGACAGGAAGCTCTTTTAGCCTGAGCCACTCGTCCTCAGCTATCGGTGGATCGTAACCTTGCGCCTCCTCGAATCGAGAATACATAGTCAGTAAGTCCAACAAGCGACCCGATCGACACCGCTATAACCAGCGATCTCAGGAGGGAGTTTTCTCATGGTCGTGAGCCTTCGATTATCGCGAGGAGATGGCTTCGGCGGTCTTCCGCGGATATTTCTTTTCGATGTAGTTGTCGACGAGGGATTGGAACGCGGCAGCTAATTCGTCGTAGGTGCCTTCGAGCGTTACGTCTTTCTTTCCATCAATATATATGGGGCAGCGGGGGGCTTCGCCGGTTCCGGGGAGGCTGATGCCGATGTTCGCGGCTTTCGATTCGCCCGGGCCGTTCACGATGCAGCCCATCACCGCCAGCGTCATCGTTTCCACGCCTTCGTATTGCGTTTTCCAGACGGGCATGGTGTCGCGGATGTAATTTTGGATTCGTTCGGCCAATTGCTGGAAAGTGGTGCTGGTGGTGCGGCCGCAGCCGGGGCAGGCAGTGACGCTGGGCGAAAAGGAACGCAGCCCCAGCGCTTGCAGCAGTTCGCACGCCGCATAAACCTCTTCACGCCGGTCGCCGCCGGGTTTTGGTGTGAGGGAAATGCGGATGGTGTCACCGATACCTTCATAGAGCAAAACGCCCAGAGACGCCGCGGACCAAATCTGGCCCTTCATGCCCATGCCCGCTTCGGTCAAGCCGAGATGCAGCGGCTGCTCCGTTTTGCCCGACAAGTCGCGATACACGGTGATCAGATCGCGCGGCCGCGAAGTTTTGCACGAAATAATAATTTGGTCGTGCCGCAGCCCGCACTCGAGCGCGAGCTCTGTCGATTGCAGCGCTGAGAGAACCATGCAGTCATTGATAATTTCTTCGGACTCTTTGCCCAGATTCTTGTCGGTGTTTTCCTGCATTTTGTGCATGACAAGTTCCTGGTTGAGGGAGCCGCCATTGACGCCAATGCGCACGGGCTTGCCGTTATCGCGGGCGATTTTGCAGATGGTGGAAAATTGCTCGTCGCGGCGCTGTCCAGCGCCCACGTTGCCGGGATTGATGCGGTATTTGTCGAGAGCTTTGGCGCACTCGGGATATTTGGTGAGGAGGACGTGGCCGTTGTAGTGGAAGTCGCCGATAATAGGGGCTTCGCAACCGGTATCCTGCAAGCGTTTCTTGATTTCGGGAACAGCCGCGGCAGCCTCGGGAACGTTTACTGTCCAGCGGACAATTTCTGAACCAGCTTCGGCAAGCTCAACGGTCTGCTTGAAAGTGGTGGCCACGTCGGCGGTGTCCGTGTTCGTCATGGACTGCACGACGATGGGCGCCCCGCCGCCGACCATGACGTGGCCAACCCGCACGCCGTGGGTCTTGCGCCGCGGCCTGCCAGCAGCAGCCGCGTCAGTGCCTTTGATTTGTGTGACCATTACATATTCATTTTAGCCTGACTTCCATTTGAATGCGAAATGCGAAGTCGAGTTCTCAGCGTATTGCAAACCAAAGGGGTCCTTACTTCACTTTCTTATTTCACTTCCTTCTTTCGCGCCTTCAGCACGAGGTCCGGATCGCGGACCGTCATGACAATGGTTCCTGTTTCTTCCGCGAAATGAATCCGGGCTGCCGATGCCCCTAGAGGATAAAATTCCCGCTGCCCAAGATGAAAGAGCGGGCGCCCCATGGTGCCCTTTCTTGTCCACAGCGCCTGGCCGCGCTCGGTGGTCACATCAATTTGCTGGTTTGCGGCGATGCCGAATACGTATGTGCCACGTATTGCGGTTTCGTCTTCCGCGGATAGCGCTATCTGCGGCTCTGCGTCGGCATCACCCAGTTCCTGCAGGAATTCCAAAACCGCGTGCGCCGGTTCGCCTCCCGCTTTGGCGTGCGCGAGGAGGCTGATGCTGTGCGGCCCGCGTATCCGTTGAACGCCCGACTGCGCCTTCACAAACGCTTTCACTACGTCCACTTGACCGAGCATTGCCGCCGAAAATAGCGAGGGGCGGGCGCCTTTCGAAAGCAAGTATTCGGCTATTGGGCGGTTTCCCATGTGCGACGCCGCGCCCAGCGCGCTCTCCCAATCGCCAAACCCCCAGTCCCACGCGGCCTTCGCCAGCGATGGCCGGGCTTCCACCAACTCTTTCACACGCTTCAAATCGAAATGCGCCACCGTGACCATCTCCCGTGTCAGCTCGGGTGGTTGCGTCGGAAAAAGGTCCGGCAACGGTTGCGGGCCGGGATTTTCATCGTTCGGCATTTTGTCACCCCACTCCTCGTTCTTTCGCATCGCTCCCAGCATCGGCAACGCAAAGCTGCTTAGCTGTAAGAATGTTCGGCGGTGCCACGTGCTCGCCATTGGCTTGTCTCCTATAGACAGATTGACGGGGGCAGAATGGCGCGGCGCTGGAAGCAAGGCAAACCAAATCCTGCGATTCACCGCCTAGAAAAACATGAGGCGCTATCTAGCGGAGATTCATTGACTTGGAGGGGGTGGCAAGGCGATTCCGCTGGCGTCTTTCGCGATTCGCGGCGGAAACTCGGCCGCCACTTTTTCCGCAACTTCGGATTCGAGGCTGAGTGGGTCGGTCAGAGCGCGGTCCAATCGCACCACCCACAGGTGTGTCTGGTCCGACAAGCGGATTAAGTGGACCAGCACGCGCGTTTCACTTCCGCTGCGCAACACTTGCCCCAGAATGACGTACTTCGCGCCCAGGCTGGATTCGACGGCCTTCAGATCGCGCTCTTCCCGGGAGCGCCGCAGGATTTGCGCGTTGCCAATAACCTGAAAGCGGCCATCGCCTGCCGCTGTCAGCCGCTCGACGACGTTGTCTGTCAGTGCGTCGCTGAAACTCGCCAGGGACGCGTCGCCGGTTTCGTTGTCAAATCGCGCGACCGCTACGATGGGAATGTGAGCCGACGCTTGGTGTGTTCGCCAGCGGTATCCCGCCGCGAATGCAGCGGCGACGAGAAGGAGTCCAACGAAGAGCCCCTCCGCCACTCGGACGCCCGGAATATTCTTTCGTTCGCGAGTCGTTTGCGGCGGTTTCGTTTCCGCGTTCGGTATCCGCTCTATCGGGGCGATGAACTGATAGCCACGCTTTGGGATTGTACGAATAAATCGCGGTTCACTAACTTCATCTCCCAGTGCGGAACGAATCTGGGCCATGGCGAAATTCAGTCCGCGGTCGAAATCTACAAACGTCCCATCGCCCCACACTGCCCGCTGCAATTCTTCGCGGGAGACAACTTCACCGGCGTGTTGAATCAGGCATTCCAGAACCTGCGAGGGCTGAGCTTGCAAGCGAACGAGCACGCCGTCCCGCCGGAGTTCGCGGTTGGCGGCGTCGAATTCGAAGAGTCCGAAGCGAAAACGCATAAAATCTCCCGTTGCACCGCGATTGTCGCACGAACGGTGATTCGCGGCGAGACCAAGCCTCGCGTGCCCGGGCGATTTTCCTTCCCCTTGCTTATTGACAGGAGTCGTCGCATAATCCTGTCAGTTACTAAGGGGAAGCCGCGTGACCAAACCAACAGACCTCGTCCAAGGCACACTGGACCTCCTGATCCTGAAGACCATCGCGCTCGAGCCCATGCACGGCTGGGCCATCGCGCAACGCATTCGCCGTGTCTCCAACAACGTTCTTCAGGTGAACCAGGGCGCGCTCTATCCGGCGCTGCACCGCCTCGAACAGCAAGCCTGGATTCAATCCAAATGGGGCGAGTCGGAGAACAACCGGCGCGCGAAATATTATTCGCTGACAAAAGCCGGGCAGAAATATCTCAAGGCGGAAGAATCGAACTGGGAACGACTCTCGTCCGCGATTGGGCTAGTCCTCAAAACGGTATAGGGGAGACGCATCATGCGCTGGCCACAGACCGTTTCGCATCGCCTACGCTCCCTTTTTCGCAAGCGCGCCGTTGAAGGCGAACTAAGCGATGAGATGCGCTTCCACCTCGAACGGCAAATGGAAGAAAACATAGCCGCGGGAATGACGCCGCAGGAGGCGCGCCGCTCGGCCATGCGCGAATTCGGCGGCGTCGAACAAGTCAAGGAAGAATGCCGCGACGCCCGCCGAACGAACCTCCTCGAAAATTTGCTTCAAGACGTCCACTTCGGCCTGCGCATGCTGCGCAAATCTCCAGGCTTTACCGCCGTCGCGGTCCTGACGCTGGCCCTCGGTATAGGCGCTAATACGGCCGCTTTCAGCCTCATTGATGCAGTCATGTTGCGAACGCTGCCGGTCGAGCGGCCTGACGAGCTGCTGCAATTAAAGAGGCAAGATCCCCGCTACGCCGGCGGAGGTCCGGCCAGCTTCAGCAATCTCCTTTCTTTTCTGTGGGACGGCGGAGCCTCGCCCTCCTTCAGTAACCCTCTGTGGGAACAAGTACGAGATCAACAGAATGTTTTTTCGGGCGTGTTCGCTTGGAGTAATAACCGCTTCGATCTCGCCAGAGGTGGAACAGTACAGCCCGCGGAGGGGTCGTTTGTGAGTGGTGACTTCTTCACGACCTTAGGGCTCCGTCCGGCTGCCGGACGCTTGATTACAGGCTCTTACGACTACCGCGGCTGCCCAGCCGTGGCTGTTCTAAGCTATGGGTTCTGGCAAGGTCATTATAGCGGCGCAAGTAGCGCCGTTGGCAGTGCCCTGTCGCTCGATGACCACCCCTTTGAAATCATCGGCGTCGCTCCGCCTGGCTTTTACGGAATGGACGTGGGTCGAGAGTCCGAAGTCTTTGTGCCGATCTGCACCGTGGAGATCTCTGGTATTCGATCACTGGAATCGCGCTCCATGTGGTGGCTGAACGTGGCCGGCCGGATCAAGCCCGGCATCGCCCGAGCCCAATTGATCGACCGACTCCAGGTATTTTCCCCTCGCATATTCACCGCCGCTTTGCCCCAATACTGGCCTGCCGACGAGCAGCGGAGCTTTGTGAAGGAGAAGCTGGTGGTGACTTCAGCTGCGACAGGCACTTCGGCCTTGCGGCAGCAATTCGACCAGCCCTTGCAGGTTCTGATGGCCATTGTGGGCCTCGTGCTGCTAATTGCCTGCGCAAACATTGCCAGCCTGATGCTGACCCGCGGCGTTGTCCGTGAAAAGGAAATCGCGGTAAGGTACGCATTGGGCGCAAGCCGGTGGCGGCTAATGAAGCAACTCCTTGCGGAATGCATGCTGATTTCTCTGATGGGCGCGATCGTCGGATTTCTTTTTGCGCGCTGGGGCGCCGTTCTTCTGATTCGCAGTATCTCCATTCACAATATCTACGCGCTCGGGAACATGCCTGTGCTTCTCAATCTCTCGCTCGATGGCCGTGTTCTTGGATTCACCGCTGCGGTTGCCATTCTCACCGTGGCTCTGTTTGGCATCCTCCCCACCCTCCGGTCCACAAGTGTATCGCTGATCTCGGCCATGAAAGGTATCCGAACGGTCGAATTGGACCGTCCGGCTCGGTTTCGGAGCCGCAAGTTGATCGTGGCGTCGCAGGTAGCGTTTTCGCTGGTGCTATTGGTGGCCGCTGGATTGTTGTTGCGTAGTTTCGCGAAGCTGGCGACGCTCGATCCCGGCTTTGATCGCAACAATGTCCTAATCGTGTATACCGACTTGTGGCCGGCGAAAATACCTCGAGATCAGCGTCCCTCCGTACTCGACCGAATCGAGAACCAGCTGCGGGCTCTTCCTGGCGTCCTTTCTGCGAGCCGCTCATCCGTGACACCTGCCGAAGTGAGCTACTGGGCACATAACGTTTACACAGAGTGGTCCAAAGGCTTCACGGATGCGGAATCTCTGTCTATGTCCGTCAACGTCTCGCCTGAATATTTTGGAACGTTGCGAATGCAATTCGTGGCGGGCCGGGACTTCAATGGCGGCGACACAGCCACCTCTCCCATGGTGGCGATCATTGATCAGACGGCGGCACGTCGCTTCTTTCCAGACCTGGATCCCGTTGGCAGAACATTCTGGATTGACGGCATTGCGGGGCAACCCGGACCGCCGATCGAGGTTGTGGGCATCGTTCGCGATGCCAAGTACCAGTCACTGCGCGAGCAGATTCACCCCACGGTCTTTTTCCCTGCCACTCAGGCTCCCGACCTCGGTTTGGCGGGTGCGCTCGAGTTGCGCACTGCACTACGACCTACAGCGCTCATCTCGGCGGTCCAGGCGGCGGTAGCCTCTGTGAGTCCCGCGATTACCCTCGAGTTTCACACGCTGGCACAGCAGGTAAGCGACTCCATGGTCCAGGAGCGCCTGCTCGCCCAGCTTTCCGGCTTCTTTGGTTCCTTGGCATTATTGCTGGCGGTCATCGGTCTCTACGGCACGGTTAGCTACATCGTTGCACAGAGGCAAAGAGAGTTCGGAATCCGCATGGCACTGGGGGCGGAGCCGGGTTCAATCCTCCGCCTGGTCATGCTCGACGTTATTTCCGTTGTCGCCCTCGGTCTCCTCGCGGGTATAGCCATATCAGTGGCAGTCACAAGACTGCTCCAGCAACTATTGTTCGGGATAGGTCCTCGCGATACCGTGACTCTCGTCGTGGCAGTAGCGGCACTGTCCATGGTTGCGCTAGTCGCAGGTTACCTGCCCGGTCGACGGGCGACGAAGATCGAGCCGATGGAGGCGCTAAGGTACGAATAGCCCTTCTCGCGCAACTCTTCCTCGGAAGAATCTTGGGCAAACGTCAGGGGAGTTGGTGACATTCCCGGCTATCGTTCCCGAGTGACGGGCAAACCGGAAGTTATCGGTTCGGCGGTCGGGTTAGTACCGACAAACGCGCGTGT
>Ga0209248_10000071_pt1 | contig 32989 bp, 32 predicted proteins | sample BogFormECP04_OM1_FD_188241 | JGI IMG/M metagenome (GOLD analysis project Ga0209248, IMG submission 188241) | Bog forest soil microbial communities from Calvert Island, British Columbia, Canada - ECP04_OM1 (SPAdes) (version 2) | ecosystem: Environmental > Aquatic > Freshwater > Wetlands > Bog ... | reverse complement strand
AGCCGTTCGGTTCGAGACGCGTGACCGTTTGAAGGCGGCCGCCACCGTCGGCTTCAAGCAAAGTGGGGATCGCGTCGGCCGTTCGCGCGACAATTTGTGCAACCGCCGCCGCGGGCAGATCGATCGGCGCCGCGCCTTGCGCACCCGTTTCGCTCGGATCGATAAACGTGCGCGACCCTGCCGGCATCTCGACCCGTGAACCGGCATCGACCACCGTCAGCAGCGCGCCGGGAGCACTGCGCTCCGCCGCGTCGGCCAGCCGCCGCGCGATGGCCAAGTCGCGGGCGGGGGACCACAGGTCGACAAACACGTCCATGATGCCGCCGCAGGTACCGATTTCGCGCTGGTCGAAATCGCCGGTCAGATCGACTTCAGCGAGGCGCGCGCCGCGGTCGTTCTTTTCTTCAAGTAATACACGAGCTTTTCGAAAGACCTCGGCTTCACCGCAGCCGCCGCCGATAGTGCCGAACTGGCCGTCCTCGCGCACGATCATCTTGGCGCCGACTTCGCGCGGCGTTGAGCCGCGGACGTTGACGACGGTCGCCAGCGCGAATGGCTGTCCGCGCTCGAGCGTGCGCAGCGCCTCAGCCCAGATTTGATCAGAACCGCTCATTCACAACCGTAACTAGAACTTACCAGAAGCCGCGCGCGCGATGAATGCGCGCGGCGTGTCATTCGGTGATGTCGCGCAGGTGGCGGAGGATGTCGCGGGCCTGCAGCAGGTCGGTCTCGGCGGAATGGTAATCGCCGGATTTGATCGCGGCCTCGCCCTTCTGCTCGAGCTGGCTGGCGTCGAAGAGCTGCTTGCGCTTGACGGGATCGGTGGGGCCGCTGTCGCGCACGTGCGCAAGTTCGAGCGACACCTGCCGTTCCGTCTCGACCAGATCGGGCGGCGGCGAAGCGGCGATCGCCGGGAGCACTTGAAGGAAAATTCCAAACAGGGCAATCGCCGCGGGAAGTCGCGTGGATGTTTTCATCGAACTGGAATTGTGATCGAAGCGATCCGAAATTTCCAGCTTCGAAGATGGATCGATGCGGACTGTCAGAGGCGGTGCTGGATTGAGGGTCGGTGCTGATTCTCGGCGATTCCGTAGCGCGTGAGCATCCGGTAAAGCGTCGAGCGCGAAACGCCCAGCAGGTCGGCGGCGCGACGCCGGTTACCTTCGGTCTCTTCGAGCGAGCGCATGAGCGTCTTTTTGATCACGTCATCGAGCAGGAGAGGAGGCGCCTCGCCGGCAAAGTCTATGGTGGGCAGGCGACGCGCGACTTGCGCGGGCGTGTGACCGTTGGCCGCCGATTCATCGGGCAGCGGCAACATCAGCTCGGCGCCGGTTCCGTCGACGATCTGCACGGGCAGATCGGATACGATGATGCGATTGCCCTCGCTCACGATTACAGCGCTTTCGATGGCGTTGGAAAGCTCGCGGACATTTCCCGGCCATTGGTACGCGCAGAGAATGTCGATGGCGCGGCGCGCAATCTCGGAAACATTTTTGCCGAACAGCCGATTGTACTGTTCGATGAAAAACCCGATGAAGGCGGGAATGGCTTCGCGGCGTTCGCGCAGCGGCGGGATGAAGATGGCCGAAGCGCTCATGCGAAAGTACAGATCGTCGCGGAACTGCCCCGCGCGCACCATCGCGCGCAAGTCGCGATTGGTCGCCGCGACCAGCCGGAGATTCACTTTGTAGCAATGCGATGATCCGACCGGCTGAACCTCGTGAGTCTCGACCGAGCGCAACAGCTTGGGCTGGAGCTTGAGCGGCAATTCGCCGATCTCGTCGAGGAACAACGTGCCTCCGTTGGCCGCGCGGAAATATCCCTGCGATTCATCGCGTGCGTCGGTGAAGGCGCCGCGGATGTGGCCGAACAACTGCGACTCGGCCAGCGATTCGACCAGGTTCGAACAGTTGAGCGTAACGAACGGACCGTTCGGCGCCGGCCCCAACGTGTGCAGTGAGCGCGCGACCAGTTCCTTGCCCGTGCCGGATTCGCCGGAAATCAGCACCGTCGCCTTGTACGGACTGAGCTGCGACACCGACTTGAGGACCTTGCGCACCTGCGCCGAACGCACCACCATGCCGCCGAGCCGGTCCGCGGCGTGCACCAGGTCGGTCAGCGGCACCATCTCGCTCCCCTGGGCGCCGTCGCCATTGGCCGCGGGCGGAGGTCTCGCCTCCAAGTGATTATCTAGATCCTGCACCACGCTTTCAGAGCAAGTGACGGGCCATCGTGTCGGAATCGACACACTCATTGAATGGCGGTCTGTGCTACGCAGTGGCGCGCAACGATTCGCATACGGCGCTCGATGCGGCATTTCGATGGCGTCGCATTGTCAGAATGCGACATCGGTTTGCCGGTCGCCGACCCTCGAGTCGGATTTGCTTGACCGGGCCAAGTGGGTGTACCAGCCTGCGTAACTATCGATTGCAGGAGGAAAATTCATGGCGCTACTGGTCTCGCTCCTCATCACGCTCGTAATACTGCTGATCTGTCGCGAAATCGTCTGCTGGTACTGGAAGATCAACGAAGCGCTGACCACGCTGAAGGCAATTGACGAAAAGCTCAGCGTTCAGATCGACATCCTGAACAGGTCGCCACAAAGGAATCCGTGAAGAGCATTCGTCACGCCGCCGCTTTGGCGATTGTCGGCTGGTATATGATGATGCCGCCGACGGGACGCGACTACCCGATGGGCAACGTCGACGCGCCGCTCACGCAATGGAGTAAGCGCACGACGACCTATCGCGACCAGGCGGAATGCGAGCACGTGCTCGACAGGATTCGCCGGAATACGAACGCGAAGAACAAGCAGACCGCTGTGAGATATTACAAGCAGGCGCAGTGTGTCTCGGCGGACGATCCTCGCCTCAAACCAAAGTGAGCGGCATGCCGCGTCGAGAACGAAACTAGCCGGCGCGCGTCAGCAGCCTGGGAAGATCGCGGAGGTCGGTCAGCTCGAAATCAGGGATCGGATGCGCGTCGGTCAACGTTCGGTTGTAGCGATTGATCCAGACGGTGCGGATGCCTGCGTCGCGCGCGCCGGCGATGTCGCGGTTGAGGCTGTCGCCAATCATCACCGCCTCATGCGCGGCGACTTTCAGTCGTTCCAACACCAATTGAAAAATTCTGCGGTCGGGCTTTCCGAATCCGTGGCCGCCCGAGATGATCACCGTCTCGAAAAAGCTCGCGAGGTTCGAACCGTCAATCTTGGCGCCCTGGATGTCGGGCGCGCCGTTGGTGACAAGTGCGAGACAAAAATCTTTCTTCAACTCATGCAGGACCTGCTCAGACTCCTCGAAGACGACGTGGCGGCGGCTGCGATCGATCGCGAAAAATTCAGCCATCTCGGCGGCGAGCGCGCGGTCATCGACGCCGAGCTCGCCCAACGCGGCCGCCCACGAGTCCAATCGGTACGTGGGCACCCATTGGCGGAGCTGCGCTAGCGAGGGATCGTCGCCGGCGAATGTGCCCCACAGCGCTTCGCGCGTGCTGATGCCGATGTCGCGGCAGTAGTCGATCATCGGGCCGGCCAGGAACAACTCGCGCGATCGCTTGCGCAACGCCATGAGCAGCGCCACAGGATCGACGTCGTGACGAGCCTGCGCAATCCCGCCGGCGGCGAGCGCGGAGGCGTCGTTGGAGGTCTCTTCCTCGATCAGCGTTTCGTCGAGGTCGAAGATGACGGCGCGGACTTTGAGTGGCGGCGGCATTCGATTACACGCCGAGAACGTCCGCCAGGACGCGCGCCGGATGGTCGCGGGGATCGACCTGATCGTACACGCGCTCGATCAAGCCGTGCTCGTCGATAAGGAAACTCACGCGGTCGGGATATCTCGCGTTGGTTCCCGCGCATGCGCCGTACGCGATCGCGACCGCGTGATCGGCGTCGCTAAGCAGCGGGAAGCCGAACTCATGGCGGCGGGCGAAGGCGGCGTTGTCTTCGGGCGAATCGAAGCTAACGCCGACGACGCGGATGTTGTTTTCGTCGAAGTACGATTGATGGTCGCGGAATCCTCGTCCTTCGAGCGTGCAGCCCGGCGTGTTGGCCTCGACGAAGAACCAGACCAGCACTTTGGCGCCGCGAAGGCTTTTTAGAGAAAGGCTCGAGCCGTCGTGCGCGGCGATCGTGAAATCCGGCGCTTGATCTCCGACTTTGATCATTTAATATCCGTCGTTCAATTCAACAGCGCGCGGAGTTGCTGCAGCGCGGATTCGCACCCGGGATCGCCGGGCGCCAAGGCCAATGCGCCTTCGAATTCGTCGATCGCGCGCTTCACCATCCCCTTGGCGGCGTAGATTCGACCGAGATTCATAAATGGATAGTGGCGCGGATCGTAGCGCGGCGCCGTCTTGGCTTTCTCCAGCCAGGGTACCGCCTCGTCGAGGTTGCCCTTGGCGATCAGATAGGCGCCGATGTCGTTGTATGGATTGCCAAACGAAGGATCGACCTCGATAGCGCGGTAACATTCGGCGATCGCGTCGTCGATTCGGCCCATCCCCTCAAACGCCCATCCGCGAAAGGTGTAGGCCTCGGCGGTGGGAAAAACCTCGATTGATTGGGTGTAGAGCTCGACCGCGCGCTCGAGGTCGCGGTTCATGTGAAAGCGCATCGCCTCGTTCCACAGTTCAAGCGCGCGCGTGCGCGATTCCGAATCGGCCATGATCGATCGGATATTGTGCCGAGCGGCCCGCGTCAAGCGTGGACTGAGGTGAGCGCGCGCATGATTTGAATCATGGCGGGACCGACGATCACGCTCATCATGGCCGGGAGGATGAACAGGACGAGCGGAAACAGAATTTTGACGGTAGTCTTGGCGGCACTTTCTTCGGCGCGCAGCCGGCGCGTCGTGCGCATGGTGTCGGAAATCGAGCGCAGCGCGGGGCCGATTTGCGCGCCCAGCTTTTCGCTCTGCACCAGGGTCGCGGCGAGCGGCTTGATGTCCTCGACCGCCGTGCGAACGGCGAAACTCTTGAGCGCCTGGCCGAGCGTGCTGCCGGCGCCGAGCTCGGCTGAAACGATGGATAGCTCGGTGCCTATTGTCAGGTTCTGGCGTTCCGTTTCGGAGCCGACGATCTTGATCGCTTCACTGAGGCCGAGACCGGCCTCGACGCAGACCACCAGCAAATCCAGAACGTCGGAGAGCTGGTTGGCGATTTCCTGCTGACGCTGGCGCGCTTTGCGGCCGACGTAATAACTGGGGACGAAAGCGCCCACACCCGCGCCGACCAGCATGAGGCCGAGCGGCTTGATGCCGTGAAGGCCGAACGCAACCGATGCGATCAGCGCGACGAACGCGGTTCCCGCCGTCGATGCGAGGCGCGTAAAATGAAATGTGCGGACGGCGCGTGGTCCGGAAAAACCGGCGCGCACCAGCGTCTGCGCCAGCTTCTCGCGCTCGGGCGTGTTCATGGCCGGCTCGGGGAGGCGCTTGGCGACCCACCGAAACAGCGAGTTCGCAAACGAATCGGACTCCATATCGAGATCGGCGGGATTTCCGTAAGCGACGCGCATCTTGACGCCGATGTCAGTGACGCGCTCGTCGAACGGGCGCTGGCTGCCGTAAATGGCGACGTAGATTGCGAAAGCGATCGCGACGAAGAGAATGAACACGGTCAGACTTGCATAGACGGCCGGCATCGCGGGTAGCTCAGTACTTGACCTTGAGCAGCTTGCGAATCGTCAGGAACGCCATCACGTCAAGCACGGCGGCCACCTCGAGAATCTTCTGGCCGCTCGGATCGTAAAAGAGCGTGTTGGTGTAACTCGGCTGGATGATGCTGAATGCGCCCAGCATCGCGATCGGCAGGAATCCGACCAGTATGCCGCTCATCTTGGATTGTGCGGTGAGCGCCTTGATCTGCTGTTGCAGGCGCTGGCGGGTGCGGACGATTTCCGAAAGCCGTCCAATGATTATCGCCAGCGAGCTGCCGACTTCGGATTGAACGCGCACGCCGACGACCAGCAGGCGGAGATCCTCCTGCGGCACCCGCTTGAGCATCTCTTCGAGGGCGCGGGCCAGCGGCAGGCCGAGGCGGCTCTGCTCGATGGCGGAGCGGAATTCGGAGCTGATCGGATCGGCGAATTCGGTCACCACGACCTGCAGCCCGCGCAGCAGCGTATGGCCGGCTTCGAGCGACGATTTGATCAGGTCGAGCGCGTAGGGAAGTTGCTTGGCGAAGGCCTTGATGCGGCGCTGCCTGCGCACGCGAATGTAGATTATCGGCAGCATCGCCACGCCGGCGCCAATTCCAATCGAGATGAGCACCTTGCCCCAAATAGCCTGGCCGACAGCCAGTCCCGCCGCGAACATCAGCAGGATAACCAGCAGGACGTCGGCGATGCGGGCGTAGATGCCGGCCTGCCAGAGATTTTCCTCGAGCTTCTGGAGCAGGTTGAGGCGATAGAACCAGCTGAGGAATTCGCGTCCGCTCAGGCGCGGACGATCGGTCCGGCTGATATCTTCATCGAGCGTTACGCCCGGGCGCGCCATGCGGCGCATGACGGTGCGATTGACCCGAGGTCGATTGCTGCGGCGCATGTACAAGAGCGCGCACAGCACCAGCACGAAACCCGCGACGGCGAAGGGAATCAGCAGGTCGCCGGGGCTCATCGCGCCGCCGTTTTGATGACTTTAGATTCGGTTTTGTAGCCGGCTGTTTCGAGACGTTGGGTGTAAGTGGAACGAATGCCGGTCGATTGAAAATTGCCGTTGATTTTTCCGGCGGCGGTGGTGTCGAGCCGGACAAACTCGAACAAGTCCTGCATCATGATCATCTCGCCTTCCATGCCGCTGAGTTCGGAGATTTTCATCACTTTGCGGGAGCCGTCCGACAGGCGGCTGACGTGAACGATAATGTTGACGGCGGATGCAATCTGCTGGCGCATCGCGCGCTGCGGAACCGAGACGCCCGACAGCAGCATCATCATCTCGAGCCGGCCCAGGCATTCGCGCGGGCTGTTGGCGTGGATGGTGGCGATGGAGCCGTCATGACCGGTGGACATCGCCTGCAACATGTCGAAAACCTCGGCGCCGCGGACCTCGCCGACGACGATGCGGTCGGGGCGCATACGCAGACAGTTCTTGACCAGGTCGCGCTGAGTGACCTCGCCGCGCCCCTCGAGATTGGACGGGCGAGTTTCGAGGCGCACGACATGCGGCTGTTGCAACGAAAGTTCGGCGGAATCTTCGATGGTAACGATTCGTTCGTTTTCGGGAACGAACGCCGAGAGACAATTGAGCATCGTGGTTTTGCCCGAGCCGGTGCCGCCGCAGACAATTACGTTGAGGCGGGCGCGAACGACGGCGAGGAGAAACTCGACCAGGTCCCAGGTGAGCGCGTCCTTTTCGACCAGCGCACCGATGTCGAAGCGATGCTTGCCGAAGCGGCGAATCGAGAGCGCGGGGCCGTCGAGCGCCAGCGGCGGGATGATCGCGTTGATACGCGAGCCGTCGGGCAAGCGCGCATCGACCATCGGCGACGACTCGTCGACGCGGCGGCCGACGCGGGAGACGATGCGATCGATGATCAACATCAGATGCTGATCGTCCTGGAAAACGACGTCGGTGGCGTGCAGCTTGCCGCGCTTTTCGACGTAAACCTGGTTGTGGCCGTTAACGAGGATGTCGGTGATCTCATCGTCGCGGAGCAGCGGCTCGAGCGGGCCGAGGCCGAGCAGCTCGTTCTTGAGTTCCTCTATAAGCTTGCCGCGATCGGAGTCGGTCAGCAGACGGCCGTCCTCGTTCAGTATGTCGTTGATGGCGGCGGTGACTTTGGTGGAGACCATTGCGGGTTCGAGCGTTTCGAGCTTGGCGACGTCGATAGTCTCGAACAGCTTGTTATGAACTTTGACTTTGAGCCGGCGCGAGCTGTCGGCAATGGCGTCCTTGCGGCGGCGCACAGTCGCGCCGATGAGCGAGCCGCCACCGCTGACGCCGTCGGAGGGGCGTACGCCCTTGGTGGCATTCGACAAGCGGTCAGAGAGTCCCATCTTGATACCTCGTTAATTTCAATGCGCGCTGAACGCGGACTTGAGCCGCGACATGAACGTTTCCTGAATGACAACCGTCTCGGCCCGCGGCATCACGAGCGCGGCCAATTCGAGCATCGCGCGCGCGACCGGCGATGACGGTGCGACGGTGAAAAGATCCTGGGCTTTCATCTCGATAATCTCGAAAGTCTTCTCGTCGGTCGGAATTTTGGCGTAGATGGACTTGGCGAGAGTCGCTTCGATTGCCTTGTCGGTCAGCGGATGCGCCGGGTTGTAGCGATCGAGTATGTAGCGCGGCTCGAGCGAGGTGAGGCCGAGGCGCTCGAACAGATCGATGAATCGCCAGGCGCATCGCGCGGCGGCGATCGACTGATCGAGGACGTAAAAGAGCTGCTCGGAGCGCTCCCACGCCGCGACCGCGTTTTCGTCAACATGGTCGCCGCAATCAACGATCACGTAGTCGAACAATTGACGGATTAGATCGAGCACCGAGCCGATCGTGATGTCCGAAACCAGCTCGGCTTCTTCGATGCGCTTGGGCGCGGCGAGCAGATAGAGACCCGACGAGTGCTTGGTCAAGGCGGACTCGAGTTGAATTGAATCGAGCTTATGGTCGAGCCGCACCAGCGGCATGATGGTCACTTCGGGATCGAGGTTGAGAAAAATCGCCAGGCCGCCGGTCTGAAGATCGAGATCGACCAACGCGACTCGTTGATGCAACGACGTGAGCGCCAGCGCGAAGTTGGCGGCGAGCGAGGTCACGCCGACGCCGCCGACCAGGCTGATGACGGAAACGATCACGCCGCCCTCGCGGCGCTCGGTGCGCCAGCGGGCTTCGCTGACTTTCAGCAGCGCACGGGTGGCCTCGCCGGGGTCGAGCGGCATGAACAGAATCTCGTCGGCACCCGAGCGCAGCGCCCGCTTAATCAGCCCGGCGGATCGCGACGAGAGCACGGCCAGCAGGCTGGGGCGAGGCGAATGAAGCGACTGGCTCTGCAGAAAACTCAGGGCAGCCTCTTCGTCGCCGTTGACCATCACGAGCGTGGCGTCGGGCGGCGAAGCTGCATTCTCGGAGAGATTCGAGGCGGTGGCAGCTTCGCCCTCGACTATCTCGAGTTCCGGCTCGCCCAGCGCGGCCAGCACCGTCTTGAGCTGAGTGCGCTGTTCGCCAAGGTCTCCGACCAGCAAGACCTTCATCGTGCTGCGGCGGCCCTCGCCCTTTGATCCGTTAAATGGCACTCGATCTTTCTCCCGTGGGGCGCGCGCCTAGAAGCGCGGCCGGGCCGCATCCGGCGGTTCGAGGCGTTGAGTTCTGATCTCGTCGGCAGTCAAGTCGGGGCGGCTGGTGGGCAGGAAAACCTCGCCGGTCGCGGGCAGCGGCCGGACTATCTGGGGCGTCACGCTCATGACGAGGTCGCTCTCCTTGTTCGACCAGGAGGTGTTGCGGAACAGACCGCCCAGGTAAGGGATGTCGCCCAGGTAAGGCACCTTCTGAATTTGGGAAACTTTTTCGTGGAGAATAAGCCCGGCGATGATCAGCGTCTGGCCGTCCTTGAGACGCGCCATCGTCTCCGCGCGGCGCGTGACGAAGGCTGGAACAGTGAAACCAAACAGCTCGACGCCGTGCGTGTAGTCCGGCTCGGAGACCTCGGGTTTCACGATCAATTCGATGTCGTCGCGGCCGACGACGGTCGGAATGAACTCGACCGAGGTGCCGAAGGTTTTAAAGACAATGGTGGAGTTGAGCGCCTGCGCAATTACGATCGGAATCTCGCCACCCGAGAGGAACTTGGCTTTCTCACCGGAGTTGGCCAGCAGATGCGGCTCCGCCAGCACTTTGCCGAGGTTGTGAGTTTCGAGAAACTGGAAGAATCCCTGCAACATATAGTTCGAGTTTTGTGCGGCGAGGCCATAAGTGAGGCCCGGCGACAACAACAGCGGGATTATGCTGCCGCCCCCGGGCAGAATTCCGGACGGGTTGCTGCTTCCCGAGAGGGAGCCGATGCTGCTTGAACTGGTAAGAGTGCTGGCCGCGTTGTACGGCGTGGCGACCGCGCCCGGCAGAGCGGCCAACGATATTCCGAGCCGGGTAAGCGCGAGCGACGCGTTGACGCCCTGATTTTCAAGGGCAGTGCGGTCGAGCTCGGCCACGACCGTGTTGAGCATCACCTGCTGCCGGCCGCTGGCGTCGATTCGAACGGACCGTTCTTCATAGCTGCCGTCGGAGTCCCAGACCGCCAGCGTCGTAAAGCCCGGCTGATGCGCGATCAGGTTGAGCTGGAAAGGATCGATCACCTGTACGTCGGCAATCTTGGAATCGGCGACCGAGATCCGCGTGATGCGGCGCTGAAAGTCGATTACCTCGGAGGTGCCCATCATCAGTGACACGACCTCTCCCGGCAGGTAGTGCTTTCCACCGGAGACACTGTCGCTCATGTATCCGCTGCGCTCATCCAACACCGACGGATCGTTTCGATACTCTGCCGCTTGTGGCGCAGGTGGCGCGATCGATTGCACCGGGCGGTAGCCTTGCGGAGCTCCGTCCGGGGGCGGCGGCGTATTCCAGGAGGCATCGGCGGACGGCGGCGCCTTGTCGGGGATTGTCACGCTGTACGCCGGAGCCGTCGACGTCGATGGCCGGAGCAACGAGTAGCCTCCCGGAGCAGCGCTCGCAGGCGGCATCGAGGTCGAGGGACCCGCGCCCACCGAACGTGCGCCGAGACCCTCGTCGCTGATTGAGCGCGGCGCCGTGCCGGGAGTCAGGGGGGCGCCGGCCTTCGCCGCCGCGAACGCATTCAGGTCGTAGCTGATCTCGCGATCAGAAGTATTGGTGACGGTAACTATCCAGCGGCCGGCGGCGGCGCTGAGCATGGTCAGCTTTCCCGGCGGCGAGTTGTAGCTGACGAAGGCTTGAGGATTATCCTCGACCTTGAAGGTCGGCGTGGTCCCCGGCTTGATATCATTGATGACGTAGATTTCGCCGGCGGTTACCGAAACCGGAACCCAATCAGTCACGGCTTTGACCTGGGCGCGAGTGGATGCGGCGCCGGCTGCGACCAGCAATCCGACCAAGGCGAGCAGCCGGCAGAATTTTCCTGCGGGCCGAAAGTGTGTGTGTATCGTCCTGCTTGGCGTCATGGCTTTCCCCCTTTTGCCATTTGCGATCACGGAACCTGATAGGTCTTGGGCGCCGGTTCGTAGCCCGGTTCTCCCGGCCTCGGCGTCATCGGATTTATGGATTCGCGACCGTTGATAACGTCGGCCCGGACAGCGGCGAAGGCGCTCGCGGGCGGCTCGACAAACGCCGCCGACCAGGCTGGCTTCGCGGCCGGCCGCGCGGACGAGACCGGAGACTCGGATGTATCGGGCATTGGTGGAGCAGCCGGCATCGGCAGCGCCTCGGCTGCCGGTTCGGCGGGTTGCTCTTCAGGCTCCTGCTCCGCCTGGTACGACGGACGTTTTCCCATGCCCGAATGGACAAACGAAATCGCTTCGGAAGACTTGCCGTCGCGCATCAGTTCGATTCGAAACGTGGAAGGTCCATGCGCGGGACGTGCCGCAGCTACGGGAGCCACCGGCGCGGGCTGCACCTGCATGACGGGCATCGTCATGTCGCCGGAGCCGCCGCCCTGATGAAGCAGCTCGCCGATTCCGATTCCCCGCGTTTCGACAATCTTGCTGTCGCTGTAGTTGCGCATTGCGAGGCGCAGCATTCCTTCGTGGCTGGCGAGGTCGAGTTTCTCGGCGTCGGTGGGAGTCACCAGCAGGGTGACGACTCTGACGACTTCAGGCTCGTCCTTGACGTGCTGAATTTCCTGGGCGACGGCCAATACTTCGATGTTCTGCAAAACGATGCGCGAGAACGATCCTTGATTGGGCCCGGTGCCGGCGACGGCGACCAGGATATCGACGCGCGTATGCGGCTCGACGAAGCCTGCGATATCGGCGACCTCGTCGACCGGCATCGACATCGCACGCATCCCGGGAGGAATCAGCAGGGGCATCACGCCCGAGGTCTTCTCGCCCATGAACAGCTTGCTGCCGACCAGCGGCTCATTGGCGACGAACTCGCCCTTGGCGAATGCGCCGGCGACGGCCTGCGGATCGGTAAAGGCGCCGTCGGGGATGCTGTCGCGCGCCCAGCGGATCAGTTTGACGTCGTCGGGCGCGAGTTTGGCGCCGAGCGGAATGTCCTTGGCCGCGACCACGACTTCGACCGTATGCGCCATCGCGCGCTGCACTTCGGACTCGCGTCTACTGATTGCGGTAAAGACCACAATCGCGGCCAGCACCGCGCCCATTGCTGCAAGGATTACGAACACTATCGGTCGTCTCATCTGTGCCCCCAATTTCCCGCGCGCGACGCGCCCCCTTCAGGACCGCCCGGCGGGCAGAATCCAATCGCTCTCACTCTCCTCGCACGCGGGCGCCGCGCGCGCTGCGTTCAACCGGAAAGGCCGCAATCAATTCCCCGTTTGACTGACTGTTCACTTCGCCTGCGAGCCCCGGAATTTGCGCGGCGGGGCACTCGGTCCCCGCCGCCTGGCCCGCGCGCCTCATCCGACGCAGGGGCTTGGGGGCTATTTCGTCACGCTGCCGACAGAGTCGTGGTCACGCCGGTCGTGACCGTGTTGATTCCGCCTTCGAGGCCCGAGTACGCGATGTACCCGGCTACCGCGATTGCGGCGATAATCAGCACGTACTCGGTCATCGTCTGACCTTCTGGGCTAGCGCGGACACCGACCAGGATTTTAATGATGATGTTCACTGTCGGTGTTCCTCCTGCGCCGGTTACCTCCGCGCATTCGCCCGGTTGCTGAGAGCCAGCGGCCCTTACGCAGCCTTCAGAGTCGTGGTCACACTCGAGATAATCGAGTTGATTCCGCCTTCGAGGCCCTGGTACGCGATGTACCCGGCCACCGCGATCGCGGCGATAATCAGCACGTACTCAGTCATCGTCTGTCCCTTCTTGCTCTCGCGGACTCGGACCATGAGCTTGTTGATGTAATTCATTATTGATGTCCTCCTTTGCGCGTTTGGCAGCGCAATCGATTTTGCTCGCGTTAACCGGGCTGTTGACCGCCGGTCGAGCGTGGCTCCTCAAACTTTTCCGTTCGCGCTATCACCGCGCTTCCTCCACTGGCGCTCCGCCAGTCATCCTCCGCTCTTTATTATTCACCGCTCCTCGCACCACTCGGTGTTTGGCGCCTCGCACTGACGTTAGGTGCAGCACTCATGCCAGCAGCAGTCCGGGACGGAAGCCGACGTAGGCCACCAGAGCAAATCGCGCTCGCCAATCTGTTTCGGTCCATGTCGCGTCGCGTTACATCGAATGATTCATGTGCCCGCGCGGCCTTCGATTGCCCATCTCGACGGTTAGGCGATCGGCCGCCACGTTTGCCATAATCGGCTCATGTTGCGCATCCGCCCTTCATCTATATGGCCGTCGGTTCCCGGGCGGACTCTCAGCGCGGTCGCGGTCGCCATGGTGCTTGCAGTCGCACTCTCGGGATGCGCCCCGTCGGCCCTCACTTCGGTCCGCAGTCAAATTGCGGTCGGCAATTTTCCGGCAGCCCGGCAAGAACTGGTCGCTCTGTCGGCGCGCAGCGACTTGAGCCCGAGCGAACGCCGCGAAGTGAATGACGACCTCTGTCAGTGCGATTTCATGATTGGCCGCCCGACCTACACGCTGGCCGAACAGCGCGTCGTCTGCCTCGAGGCGGCGAAGGAGCCGGGTAGCCAGAGCGGCTCGATCATCGCGCAAATCGACGAGGCCCAGCGCCGCAAGGATGCGCAGCAGGTCGAAGCCGCATTGAAGGCTCACGACCTGGCCGACGCCGAACGGGCAGCGACTGACTACCAGGATATACCGGGTGGGAATCCGGCGACGGTTGCTCGATGGTCGGAGCAAATCTGGACGCTGGCGGATGCGCAGGAATTCGCCGACGCGAGGGCAAAGAAACACTCGCTCAATGCGGCTATCTCAGAAGTGCGCAGGAACCATCCGACCGTCGTGAAAATGGATAGCAGTCAGTTCAAGCAATGGATCGTCAAGACCGCGACGGTCTCGGGCACGGCGTTCGCTTCCAAGGTCGAGGTGAAAGACACGACGCTCGAGCTTTCGGTCGACGACGCGAACCTCAAGCTCGCCGCGCTCAGCCTCGACCGCCTCGCTACCATCAACGACGCGATGGCGGCACGCTGCGGCTGCGACGCGCGCACCAACGTCGCAGTGGCCGAGACCGGCTTCCCCGCCTATTTCATCAGGCTCGATCCCGAGACGCGCATGTCCGAAGTGATGATCCTGCCGCGCGATGGCGCAGTGGCGTCGGCTGTTTCGAACTAGGCTCGCTGCGCCAAAGCTGCGGCGGTTTTCTGCTTAGTCATAAAAAATGTTTTGTGGTACTGATTTCAGCTGATCTGAGATTTCACAACTGCGCTGCCGCGCCGGCGGCCGCTTACTCGGGAGCTGCGAACGATCTTGTACGCACTTGTGCAGCGTTGGTGGTTGACGATTGCGGTTATCGCGTGCGCCCCGGTCGCCGCCCTGGCGAACGACTGGGGAATGGGCGATTCGAACTCGAAGATTCCCGTCAGCAGCATCTTCAGCCCCGTCTCGACTCCGGCCCACGAGATCAACGTCCTCGCATTGTTCACCATCGCGATCACCGCTGCGATCTTCGTGATCGTCGGCGGTCTGCTGACCTATGCCATCGTGCGATTTCGCCGGCGCCCGGGCGAGGATGACCGCGAACCGCCGCAGGTGTACGGCAGCAATCCGATCGAATTCGCCTGGACCACGGTTCCCGTCCTCATTGTATTGGTCCTCATCCTCACCACGGCGCGGACGATATATACGGTGCAGGCGCCGACCCGCCCGCCGGGCGCGATCAGCGTTCGCGTAATCGCACATCAATGGTGGTGGGAATTTCGCTATCCCGACCTCGGCGTCGTCACCGCCAACGAGCTGCACGTGCCGTTGAGCGATCGCCAAAGCCCGACGCCGACGTTTCTCGATCTCGAATCGGCCGATGTCGCGCACAGTTTCTGGGTGCCGCGCCTGGCCGGCAAGACCGACGTGATTCCAAACCGCAAGAACACGATGTGGATCGACCCGCACGTCGCCGGCACCTACCTCGGGCAGTGCGCCGAGTATTGCGGCACCGAACACGGGTTGATGCTGCTGCGGGTGATCGTCGAGCCGCGCGCCGATTTCGATCGATGGGTCGCTGCGCAGAAGCAGCCGCCGGCGCTCGACGCGTCGGTCGCGCACGGCCGGCAGATTTTCGAATCGACCGCGTGCGTCAATTGCCACACCATTCAAGGTACTGCGGCCGTCGGGCGCTTCGGACCCGACCTCACGCATCTGATGGCGCGCGAGACTATAGGCGCGGGGGTTGCGATGAACACTCGCGATCACCTGCGCGTGTGGGTGGACGATCCCAACGTTATGAAACCCGGCGCGCTGATGCCGGCGATGAATCTTGGCGACAAGGACCTCGACGATCTGGTCGCGTACCTGGCGACGCTGCACTGAGCCGGAGAGACGGATATGGCGGGAAGCATCGAGCACGAAATCCCTCTGAGCGCGACGGACGATCTGCAGTCGCTGCCGGTGCTGGGCAAACTCCACGAGTGGGTCGTCACCGTCGATCATAAGCGGCTCGGCATCATGTACATCGCGGGCGGTCTGGTTTTTTTCCTGGTCGCCGGTCTGCAAGCCGCGACGATTCGCCTTCAGCTCGCATTTCCCGACGGCAACATCGTGTCGCCCCAGGTCTTCAACCGGCTGATGACGATGCACGGGACGGCGATGGTCTTCATGGTCGGGATGCCCATCCTCACCGGCTTCTTCAACTACCTGGTGCCGCTGATGGTTGGCGCGCGCGATCTCGCTTTTCCGCGTCTCAACGCCTTCGGCTTCTGGCTCTGGTTGTTCGGCTCCCTGCTCCTCTACTTCAGCTATCTCGCAGGCGACGGCCTCTATGGCGCGGGCAGCGCGCCCGACGTCGGATGGTTCGCGTACGCACCCCTCACCGAGCTTCCGTTCTCGCGCGGCAACAGTACTGACTATTGGATACTGAGTATTCTACTGACTAGTGTCGGCAGCACTGCGACGGCCATCAACATAGTAGCCACTGCGTTCTGCATGCGTTGCGAAGGGATGACCCTCGGCAAGATGCCGGTGCTGGTGTGGCTCGCCGTCGTCGTCGCCTTCATGATGATCGTCGTGTTGCCGCCGCTGTCGGCCGCGCAGGCAATGTTACTGCTCGATCGCTTCCTCGGTGCGCATTTCTTCGACACTCAAGCGGGCGGCTCGGCGATACTGTGGCAGCACTTCTTCTGGATCTTCGGCCATCCCGAGGTCTACGTGCTCGTCATTCCCGCCTTCGCGTTCGCCTCGGAGATCATCCCGGTCTTCTCGCGCAAGGTGATTTTTGGCTACAGCATCATGGTCGCGGCGTCGTGCGGGATCGGGTTCATCAGCATGAGCGTGTGGGCGCATCACATGTTCGCCGTCGGCATGACGCCCGCCGGCAACTCGTTCTTCGCCGCCTCTTCGATGCTCGTCGGCGTGCCGACCGGCATCAAGATTTTCAATTGGCTCGGCACAATTTGGGGCGGAAAACTTCGCTTTCAGGTCCCGATGCTGTTCTGTCTCGCATTTCTTTTTCAATTTTTGATCGCAGGCCTGACCGGCATCATGCTCGCCGTGGCGCCCTTCGACTGGCAAACAACGGATACCTACTTCGTAGTAGCTCATTTCCACTATGTACTAGTCGGCGCGATCGTCTTCATGATATTCGCCGCTATCTATTACTGGTTTCCAAAGGCTACTGGGCGAATGCTCAGTGAGAAGCTGGGGCAGTGGCATTTCTGGCTATTCCTGATCGGCTTCCATATGACGTTCGACACCATGCACTTTTCCGGACTGCGCGGAATGCCGCGACGCATCTACACCTATCAGCCGGGCCGCGGCCTCGAGACCCTTAACCTGATCGAGTCGATCGGAGCTCTGGTGCAAGGCATCGCCGTGTTGATTTTCGTAATCAACGTCATGCGGTCACTGCTCGCTGGCGAGGAGGCAGGTAACGATCCCTGGGACGCGTGGACGCTCGAATGGTCCACGACCTCGCCGCCACCCGAATACAACTTTGCGACGCCGCCGGTGGTCCGCAGCCGCCGTCCGCTGTGGGACCTGAAACATCCGGACGATCCGGATTGGAAGTACGAATGAACCGGAGCACCTCGTAATGGCTGCCGCGCCGACTACCATACCGACGCCCGCCGTGCCTTGGCGCGAAACCCTGCCGCGCAAGGGGCGCGTCGGCATTCTGTCGCTGATCCTCACCGAGTCGGTGTTCTTTTCGATCTTCGTCGTCGCCTACGTCTTCTACCTCGGCAAGAGCCTCGCCGGCCCATATCCAAAGGACGTGCTGTCGACTCCGATTCTCAACACCATCTGCCTGCTCTCGAGCAGCATCACGATTGTGCTCGCGATCCGGTCGTTGCGCGCCGGCGCCATCGGCGCATTTACCGTCTGGTGGTTCGTCACCTTCGCGCTGGGCCTCGAGTTCATGATCGGCACGGCGATGGAATGGCACAAGCTCATCTATCACGACGGCCTGACCATCCGCACGAACCTCTTCGGCACGACCTATTACTCACTCGTCGGCCTTCACGCGCTCCATGTCACTATTGGATTACTACTTATCCTGCTGGTGGGGATTCTGACCATGTGCGGCTACATGAATGAGCGTCACGTCGAACGAACTGATGTGCTCTCTTGGTATTGGCACTTCGTCGACGCGGTGTGGGTAGTAGTATTCCTGACCGTGTACGTAATCGGTCGATGAGACAACGCAATGGCTATTGAGGAAAATACCGACAAGCTAATAGAAGTTCCTGCGCCGACCGCGTGGCCGATGATCATGGCGCTTGGCTTGACGCTCGCCTTCGCCGGCCTGGTGACCAACGTCGCAGTCAGCATGGTCGGCGTGATTCTCTTCATAGCGGGCGCCGTCGGATGGTTCGGCGAGGTGCTGCCGATCGAGCATCGCGAGTCGGTGCACGTCGAGCCCGGCGTCGAAGCCATCGTGCCTGTGGAAATCGGGGTCGACTACCTCCACGTCGGCGAGCTTGGCAATCGCGCTATTCTACCGCTCGAAATTTATCCCTACTCGGCCGGAATCAAAGGCGGCATCGCCGGCGGCGTGGTGATGGCTATCCTTGCGGCGCTGCAAGGTATCGCACTTCACGGGAGTCCCTGGTACACGGTCAACATTCTGGCCGCGACCGCGATGCCCAGTCTCGCTAACGCCAGCACCGCGACGCTCGCCTCATTTATTCCGGAAGCGTTTTTCGTCGCGCTGTTTGTTCACGGCGCGGCTTCGATCCTGGTCGGACTGCTTTACGGCGTGATGCTCCCGATGTTCCCGCGCTATCCGGCGCTGTGGGCCGCCATTGTCGCGCCGCTTTTGTGGACCGGCCTGTTGTGGTCGTCACTGAGCGTGATTAATCCGCTGCTCGACGCGCGCATCGAGTGGCGATGGTTCATCCTGTGCCAAATCGCTTTCGGCGCCGTCGCCGGCTTCGTGGTCAACCTGACCGAGCGCGTCCATACTTTGCAGCATCTCCCCTTCGCCGCTCGTACCGGCATCGAGGCTTGGGGCCTCGTCGAGAAACGCGAGGAATAGCAGCAACTTGAACGCGCGCAGCCTGAAATCGCTTTTCGCGATAGCCTCGACGACGGCAATCCTGCTCGCTGGATGCGATTCGCTCCCCGGCCGTCCGACCCAGGCCGATCTTCCGCTGCGTCCTTCCGCCGTGACCGACTTCGCTGCACTGTACGGCGAAAATTGCGCAGGTTGTCACGGCGCCGACGGCAAATCCGGCGCCGCGATCGCGATGAACAATCCCGTCTACTTAGCGATAGTCGACGATTCTTCGATGCGTCGCGCCATCGCCAACGGAGTCGCGGGCACGCCGATGCCGCCGTTTGCAAAGAGCGCGGGCGGCTCGCTCACCGATCCTCAAATCGACATTCTGATCGCCGGCATTCGCAAAAGTTGGGCAGGTGCTCCAGGCGCCGGCACGGACGCCCCACCCTATTCCGCATCGGCGGGCAATCCGAGCAGTGGCTCACAGGTCTATGCGGCGAATTGTCAGTCGTGCCATGGCGCCGACGGCAAGGGCGGTCCGACCGCAGGATCGATCGTCAATCCTTCTTATCTGTCACTCGTCAGCGACCAGAATCTTCGCACGATCGTAATCGCCGGGCGTCCCGAGCTCGGCCATCCCGATTGGAAGAACGACGTCGCCGGGCAACCGTTGACGCCCGCGCAGGTCTCCGACGTGGTCGCATGGCTGGCCTCGAAACGTCCCGCCTCACCGCTGGCCCAGAGTAATTGAAATGACTCCACCACCTGACGAAACTGGCACATCACCCGAAACGACTACGCGTGAAACTACCACGCGACGCTCGTTTCTGTTCAGCCTTGGAATAGCTATTAACGCAATAGCTATTGCGCTATTCGCAATACCTATTGTCGGCTACGTACTATCGCCCGCGCGGCGCTTCACCTGGCTTGACTGGATACCGCTCGGGCCGCTGACTGACTATCCAGAAAATCAGACGCGCCTCGCCGAGTATGTAAACCCATTCAAGAAAGCGTGGGACGGCGAGACCGCTAAAATCCCCTGCTGGGTGCGACATGTCGCCGGCGACCAGTTCCAGGTGTTCGCCATCAACTGCACGCACCTGGGATGCCCGGTGCGATGGTTCGCCGAGTCGGAACTGTTCATGTGCCCATGCCACGGCGGCGCGTTCTACTCCGACGGCAGACACGCGTCGGGACCGCCGCCGCGTCCGCTGTATCAATATAAATACAAAGTCGAAGCCGGCAAGCTTTGGATTTACGCCGGCCGCTTGCCGACGCTGGGCCAGCCGTCAGCATGATTGAACGACTCAAATCGATCGGTCGATGGCTCGACGCTCGCCTGCAAATAGGCGAAACGATCACCGAGGTCGCCGAGCATCCCGTGCCGCGCAGCTCGGCGAGCTGGTGGTACATCTTCGGCAGCGCAACGCTGGTCGTGTTCATGCTGCAGGTCGTCACCGGCATCTGCCTCGCGACTGTCTACACACCCGCCGCCGATCGCGCCTGGGACAGCCTCATCTATCTGAACTACCAGCAGCCGCTCGGATGGTATCTGCGCGCGCTGCACGGCTGGGGCTCCAACTTCATGGTCGCCCTGATGTTCATACATTTGATCCAGGTGTTCGTGTTCGGCGCCTACAAATTTCCGCGCGAGCTCACCTGGGTCGCCGGATGTGTGCTGCTGTTGTGCACGCTCGGGATGGCGTTCACCGGGCAGGTGCTGCGCTTCGATCAGAACGCATACTGGGGACTCGGCATCGGCGCGTCGATCGCGGGCCGCACTCCGATCATCGGCTTCAAGGTGGTCGATCTGATTTTAGGCGGACCAATCATCGCCGGCGAAACCCTGTCGCGATTCTTCGCGCTGCATGTATTCGTGATTCCCGCGCTGCTGATCGGCTTCGTCGGCCTGCATCTCTTTCTGGTGCTGCGACTGGGAATCAACGAATATCCGATGCCCGGTCGAATAGTCAGACGCAGTACCTACTTGCAGCAATACCAGGAGTTGGTACACGCCGACGGCGAGCCGTTCATGCCGTTCGCGGCGCAAAAGGATCTCGTCTTCGCCGGACTGATTATCCTCGCCCTGCTCGTAGTCGCCGCGGTCGAAGGACCGATCGGTCCCAACGGCCAGCCCGATCCGACAATCATCCAGACGGTGCCGCGCCCCGACTTTTTCTTCCTGTGGCTATTCTCGCTGTTCGCATTGCTGCCGCCATGGACTGAAACCTTCCTGATGCTCACCGGTCCCGTCGCCGTCATCGGGCTGCTGTTCGCCGTCCCCTTCATCTCGGGAACCGGCGAGAAGAGCTGGCGCCGCCGTCCATTCTCAGTCGTGATCGTTATTCTCGCCGTCACCATGGTCGGCACACTCACCTGGCTCGGCACCTTTTCGCCGTGGTCGCCGGTGATGGATGCGTGGTCCGCTGCGCCGACGCCCGTCGATTATGTGAAGGGACGCACTCCGCTCGAACTTGAGGGCGCACTGCTGGTGCAGAGCAAGCAGTGTCGCAACTGTCACTCGCTCGGCGGCGTCGGCGGAATGCGCGGACCCGCGCTCGACGATACCGCTACGCGCCTCACGCGCGATCAGATCGTGCGCCAGATAATTCAGGGCGGGGGCAACATGCCGGCCTACGGCAAAAATCTCACGCCCGCCGAGGTCGACGCGATTGTCGCGTTCCTAGCCACCATGCATCCTGCCGGCGAGCCTCCTGCGCGCGACTCGGCACGGCCCGCCGTACCCGCATCGGAATGAACCCCGCAATCCAAACGGCCCTGGATTCATGGACTCCGCCGCTCGCCACGATCGCGACGCTGCTCGTTACCGCCGCGATCTACGCCCGCGGCTTCCATCGCTTGCATAGCCAGATGCCGCAGCGTTTTCCGACCTGGCGGCTCGCAATGTTCATGGGCGGGATAGCCGCGCTGTTCATCGCAGTCGCCTCTCCGCTCGAGGCGCTCGACGACCTGCTGCTGCAAATGCACATGACGCAGCATCTGCTGCTGATGATTGTTGCGCCGACAATGCTGCTCGCAGGCGCTCCCGCGATTGCAATGATTCGCGGGCTTCCTCCGCGTATCGCCAGGGCAGTCGTCGGACCGCTGCTCCGATCTGACGCCGTGCGACGGCTGTTCGCATGGCTGACGCAGCCGCTCGTCTGCTGGATTGCATTCGTCGCGGCGACCTGGGGCTGGCACATCCCGTCGACCTTTCAGCTCGCGCTGCGCTCCGACGGATGGCACGTGGTCGAGCACGCATGCTTTTTCACGACCGCGCTGATGTTCTGGTACCCGGTCATCCAGCCGTGGCCGAGCGTCGCGCGATGGCCGCGATGGGCGATGCTGCCGTACCTGCTGTTCGCCGACGGCCAGAACACAATTCTCGCCGCGCTGTTCATGTTTTCCGATCGCCTGATTTATCCTTTCTATGCGAGCGCGCCGCGCGTCGCCGGCTTCACTCCCCTTGGCGATCAAATTGTGGCCGGCGCTATCATGTGGGTGCCGGGTTCGCTGTTCTATCTGGCGCCCGCTGTGCTCATCATGTTTCAACTGCTTGCGCCGCAAAATCTGTCGTACCAGGAGCACGAGGATGACCTTCACCGCCGAATCGCCGGCGAACTTCCGGCGGCGCCGCATTTGTAATTTGTAGAAGGAGACCGCAATGCCCGAATCAACCAAAGCTGTTTCGCTCGATCAGCGCCGCGCGTGGAAGGCGCTGCAGGCGCATTATAATGAGATCAAAAGCCGGCACCTGAAAGCCATGTTCGACGAGGACCCCAAGCGCGGCGAGCGCCTGGTGGTCGAGGCCGCCGGCCTGTACTTCGACTACTCAAAGCATCGCGTTACCGACGAGACTCTGCGCCTGCTGCTGGCGCTGGCCGACGAGGTGGGACTCCGCGCGCGCATCGACGCGATGTTCCGCGGCGACAAAATCAACGTGACCGAAAAGCGCGCGGTCCTGCATATCGCGCTGCGTGCGCCGCGCGGCGTTTCGATCGGCGTCGACGGCGACGACGTGGTGCCCAAGGTCCACGAGGTGCTCGATCGCATGGCGGATTTTTCCGCGCGCATCCGCGACGGCTCGTGGAAAGGCCACACCGGCAAGCGCATCCGCAACATCATTAATGTTGGTATCGGCGGCTCGGACCTCGGCCCCGTGATGGCATACGAGGCGCTGCGCCACTACAGCGACCGCAATCTGACCGTGCGCTTCGTCTCGAACGTCGACGGCACCGACTTCGCCGAAGCGACGCGCGACCTCGACCCGGCCGAAACGTTGTTCATCATTTCGTCGAAGACTTTCACCACCCTCGAGACAATGACCAACGCGCATACGGCGCGCGACTGGAGTCTCGCGGCGCTGGGCGATGACAAGGCGGTGGCGAAACACTTCGTCGCCGTCTCGACCAACGCCGCCGAGGTGACCAAGTTCGGCATCGACACAAAAAATATGTTCGGCTTCTGGGACTGGGTCGGCGGCCGCTACTCGATGGACTCCGCGATCGGCTTGTCCACCATGATCGCCGTCGGCGCCGACAACTTCCGCGCGATGCTGTCCGGCTTCCATGCTATCGACGAGCATTTCCGCACGGCGCCGTTCGCGCGCAACCTGCCGGTCCTGATGGGCCTGCTGGGGGTCTGGTACAACGACTTCTTCGGCTCGCAAACCGTCGCCGTCCTGCCTTATGAGCAATACCTGAAGCGCTTCCCGGCCTACCTGCAGCAGCTGACGATGGAATCCAACGGCAAGCACGTCACGCTCGAAGGCGCGCCCGTCGATTACCAGACCGGCCCTATCTACTGGGGCGAGCCCGGCACCAACGGCCAGCACTCGTTCTACCAGCTAATCCATCAGGGCACGAAAATCATCCCGTGCGACTTCATAGGATTCTGCCGCGCGCTTAATCCGCTGGGACGCCATCACGACCTGCTGCTATCAAACATATTCGCGCAAGCCGAAGCGCTGGCATTCGGCAAAACACCTGCGCAAGTAAAAGCCGAAGGCACTCCTGACTGGCTGGTCCCTGCCCGAGTATTCGAGGGCAACCGCCCCTCGACGGTCATTCTCGCCGACGAGTTGACTCCCGAAACGCTGGGCAAGCTCGTAGCACTCTACGAACACAGCGTCTTCACCCAAGGCGCAATCTGGAACATCGACTCCTTCGATCAATGGGGCGTAGAGCTGGGCAAAGTGCTGGCACAACGAATAATCCCCGAACTGGAATCCCCGAAGGAACCGCAGCTAGCTCACGACAGCTCGACCAACGCCCTGATCAGAAGGTACCGAGCCCGCCGCGGCGGCCACTAGCCCGGCTGATCGTTCTCCGTGAAAGCGGAACCGCGTCGCTCGCTGCGCGTTCGCTGGACGACGCGGGGCGTGGCGCGTAGATCTAGCTGTCATGCCGATTGAATCTTCCATCGTCGGGCTTGCGGGCGCGCCTATGGTCAGCGAAGTCGATTCGCGCTGGACGATGGCCTATGCGGCCGCGCTCGGCGACGCTCTGCCCTGCTACATGGACACAACTTCGGGCGTGACTGCACATCCGATGTTTCCCGTATGCTTCGAATGGCCGGTGCAGGTCGCGATGCGCGCGCAGTTCGAGCAGTCCACCTCCCTTACGCGCGGCGAGGCGATGCGCGCCGTGCATGCAACTCATGACACTGTCCTTTATCGCGCGATTCGCCCTCCCGAGCGGCTGACGACACAGCTCACGGTCGCGGGTGTCGAGCGCCTCACGCCGGGCGCCTACATGGTTACGCGTCTCGACACTGTCGACGACGCGGGCAAGCCGGTCTGCACAAGCTGGTACGGCGCCATCTATCGCGGCGTCGAGGTCATCGGGCCCGATGCTCCCGCCCAACTCGCGCCCGCACCGGCAGAGCCGCTCGTCGAAGAAGGCGAGCCGCTGTCGGAAATCCAGGTCGATGTGCCCGCGGGCATGGCGCACATCTACACGGAATGCGCGCGAATTTTTAATCCGATACACACCGACGCAGCGGTCGCACGCGCGGCCGGACTGCCCGAAATCATCCTGCACGGGACCGCGACGCTGGCGATGGCCGTGTCGCGAATCGTCGAAAGCGAGGCCGGGCGCGATCCTGCGCGCGTCGAGCGAGTCGCCGCGCGGTTCGGCGCGATGGTGATGATGCCCTCGACGCTGACGGTCCGCGTGCTGGCGCGCGATGATAGCGGGAAGCAGCCTGTAGTCTTCTTCGAGACGCTGAGCGGCCAGGGCCGGCTCGCGATTCGCGACGGCATGGTAGTGCTCCGAGCTTAGGCCGCTAAGACCTTAGCCGTAGGGTCTATGACTGCATTTCAAGAGACTGCGCTAATCCTCACTGCGATCTACATTGTAATTGTTGTCGTTCGATTTCGCCGCTCGAGCGTTGTGCTGATCGGAGGCCTGGTCGCACTAGGTCTGTATACACTCGTGGCCCTCGCTTACGGCGAAGTAACTCTCAGTGAGATCGGTCTGGGCGCTCATTCATGGTTGCCCACAATTGGATTCGCGCTGGTGTGGCTTGGGCTGATGCTCGCATACAGTCCCTTGGCTGACAGGTTAGCGTCGCGATGGTTTCACAAGCCGCCGACTCTCGGGACCTTCCGTGCGATCCAGGAATCCACCGCCAAGCTTGTCGCCGGCATCGTAGTAGCCTGGATGCTCGGAGGATTCCTCGAAGAACTCGTTTTCAGAGGGATAGTGTTGAAATCGGTCGCGTCCTTGATGAGCGCATGGCTCGCCGCGCCGATTGCGATCGCGATTGCTGTTTGCATCGCGGCGTCAGGCGCCGGCCTCATGCATCTCTACCAGGGCCCTCGAGCGACGGTCATCGTAACTCAGCTCTCAGTCCTGTTCGGCGTGTTGTTCGTAGTCAGTGGCTACAATCTCTGGGCTGTGATCTTGTGCCACGGGATGTATGACACCGTCGCCTTCATCAGGTTCGCAACCGGGAAATCAAAGTACTCAAACCTGGACCGCGACCAAGCATCGTCATCGCAGATTCGAGCTTAGTTAGAACCATCGTTCGCCTTTCGTTCTATTCTTCATCCGAAGGCTTTACAGCTCGGAATTGAATCAACAACAGGATGTCATAGATCGTTTTCAACGTGCCGGCGCAAATCAGCGGCCAGCCAAACGACGAAAGATTCAGCATCGCGCCCGCCGGTAACGGCGCGAACGCCGACGCCAGGCTGCGCGGTACGTTCGTCACCGTCGCCGCAGCGGCTCGCTCCTCGGGCGGCACCACCGCCATCACGTAAGACTGGCGCGCCGCAACATCCATCTGCGAGGTTAAGGCGCGAATCAACAGCGCGCCCATCGCGAGCGGGGCGGTCGGCATGAACGCCGCGACGATCAGCATCGCGTTCGACGGAAGATGGGTGAAGACCATCGTGTTGATGCGGCCGAAGCGCGCAGCCAGCGCCGATGAAACGAATTGTGAAAACGATCCGAGCAGTCCGGCGAAGAAAAAGAACGTGCCCGCCACCTGGACCGAGACGTTGAAGCGGCGGAACAGCCACAGCGCCAGCAACGATTGGATCGTGAAGCCGCCGCCGAACGCGTCGATACTGAACAGCGCCGAAAGCCGGTAGACGATCGCGCGCGACTTCGCCAGCGGTGCCGTCCTGACCGCCTGGCGCTCGACTTCGACCGCGGGCGAGAGACGCCGATAAACCGAGAACGCGATGACCGCGATGATCGAGTATGCGACGAAGCCCGATCGCAGCGCCGACGCGACTGCCCATCCGCGGCGCGCTGCGAGTATCGCCGGTACGCCGCTGGCCAGCGCGCCGAACGCACCAGCCATCGCGCCCGCCACGTTGTATAGCGCGAACATCGCGGTCAGATCGCGCGGCTCGGCAGCCTCCGCCAGCGCTGCCTGTTCGATCGGAAGAAAAAGACTTACGTCGCCGGCCGAAGGATTCAGCGTCCCGACCACGGCGACGATGAACAGCGGCCAGAACGCCGTCGTGGTCGCGAATCCAATTCCGGTCAGCATCATCAGCGCGCACGCGGCAAGCAGTACGCGACGCCGGCCCAGCCTATCGGTCGCGAGTCCCACCCACAGTGTTAACGCCGCCGACCCCAGCAGTGTCCCGAACACTATCGCGCCGACTCTAAGCGGACTGAATCCTATTGCCGTCAGATAGCCTGGCAACAATACGCTGACCGCACCGTCGGCCAGGCCGCGCAGCGCGCGTGTCGCCAGCAGGCGGCGGGCGTCGGCCGTGGCGCTCTGCGGAAACCATCTGTTGATCGGCGTCGGCATGCTGTCGGAGCAACCTAACCTCATGCGCGAACGTGAACAATCGCGAACAGAATGCGACGACGAATTCACCCGCCCAAATCGGCGAGAACGGCGTCCATCCCACCAGCCGCTCTGCTCCCTTCCGCAGGCGCTAGATCTCGTGTCAGAACCGAACGCAGCGTCGCTTCGATTGAATTACGAGCACACAAGAGGTATATGGCTGCAAGTTGCACGACTGCGCGTGGCCCAAATCAGCGGCGGGGGCTGGCTGAGGGCGAGGTTGAGGGTGATCGGGCTGGTGATGAGGCGAGGGCATTTCAGGGGGTTCTCCGGTTCTTCGCTAACTGCGCCTCTCCAGTGGCCGATCGAATGGCTGAGCTGACCGACCGTCTGGGAGGGAAAACGTGAACATAGATCCTAGTCCATTTCGCGCTCGCGCGACGCGCCTGATGCGCCACACGCGGCTAGCGTCCACGTCATGCCTGTTGTTCGCGATGGTCTCGCTGATCGCGCTGCTGCCGACCTCGGCCGCCGCACAGCTGACGGCGCAACAGGCCGCCCTCATCGAACAAGGATTCAAGGTCTTCAACACGCAGACGTTCAAGGGCAACGGTCGTACCTGCACGACCTGCCATCTGCCGTCAGCCGACTTCAACATCAGCCCGGCTGACATTCCGACCCTGAGCGCACATCAGAAGAAAATGCTCTTCGCGCCCAACGTCAAGCCGGGTGCCGCCGGCTCGGGCTCGTTGGAAAACCCGACGATGATCCAGAATCTCGGCCTGTTTAACATCAACGACGGCGTGAGCGGAGCGGCGACCGAAGTAGGAACCGGCACCACGCCGGCCGGTCCGTTTCGCGCCTCGATGACGATTGCGGGGCTGGCCTTCACGACTTCGAATCTTCTGCCCGACTTCTGCTCCTCCAGCTCGCCTCCGGTGCTGGTCGAGAATGGCACCGACCTGGTCCTGTTCAATTGCCCCGACGTCATGCCGTTTCCCTCGAGCCCGGCCGCTATTTTGCTGACCGACGTCTACCTTGATACGGAACCTCCCACGTTCGGGAACGTTTCTCCCGGCGTCGACGACGGCACCCGCAACATCGAGCTGGGCTGGGCCGGCGACGGCGCGATCGTCGATCCGACTGTCTTCGGCCCGAGCGTCACGCCGCAAAACCAGGACTGCGTCGATGCGGTAAATCTCGCCAACGCCGATCCCACGAATCTCACGAACTCGCTGCGGACTTTCTCGCTGGCCGCGGTCAAGACTCACTTCACGCAGAGCCTGAACCGGATGCCCGGGGTTGATTTCCGCTGCCCGACGTCCGACGAACTGGACGCGATCGCGGCGTTCCAGGAATATCTCGGGCGCCGCTTCGAGCTCGCGCTGGTAGAGGGCGTGCCCGACGATACCGATGACGGCCCGAACAGCGTCAACACGGAAACCAATTTCGTGCAGGGGACACAGACCGATCCGTCGCAGCCGGTAGTCACCTTCAACGACCCGGTGGCGGAAATGGGGAAAGACATTTTCCTCGACGGAAATGCCCAGTGTAATCTTTGCCACTTCAACGCCGGCGCGAACGACGCGACCGGCCTGACCCACGCACCGAGCGTGAACGACCCCTCTGCTCCTTTTCCAGGGCGCAACTTCGCCTCGAAGAGCCTGGTCGAGATGATGCGCTGCGCAACCGTGAGCGGATCGCCGAGCACCTGCGCCAATGGCGCCACTGCCACCACCACCGGCCTCAATACCGTCGTCGCACCGGTAGTCTTCCCGCAGGATCAGGGCGATAAGATTCTGAAGGGGCCGGCTGGCGAATCGGTCAAGGACAGCGATTGTAATAACGGGATAAACAATGGTGGCAACAACTCATGTGTCAGCGGCACCGGCCTGCTGGTCGGATCGTTCAACGTCCAGTCGTTGATCGAAGCCGCGCGCAAGAAGTCGTTCTTCCACAACGGCGCATTTGGCACGATCGAAGATGCGGAGGCTTTCTATTTTTCGCCCACTGCCGACAACGTCAAGGCCTTCACGGCGCCCCGGAAAAACGAGACCGGCCAGCAGGCGCTCGCCACGCTGGCAACCACCTACTTCAACGACCCGACGCAGACGCAGCAGGTGCTGGGCACGATGGGATTTTTCCTGCGCTCGCTGAGCGCCGTCTACGCCATCGCGGACTGTGAGCGGCTCGTAAACGATACGATGACGCTGTCGGCGATAAAGAAACCGACCGATGTGCAGGTGCTGCTGTGCAACGGCGAGCTCAACGATGTGGACCGCCTGATAGCGGGCGCCACGGTGCAGCCGACCTTTGCGTCCAACTATCTATTGGTGCAGGAGGAGGCCCGCAGCCTCCAGCCCCAACTGAAGCATGCAGCCAAGCACCGCAGCCAGCAGGGCCTGGCAGCTGTCCTGACAACGCTGAAGTACATGCAGCAGCTAATCGCAACGATCAGCCCCGATTTACCCGATTAGTCGGAGGGCGGGTTGCGTCCCGATGTGTCGGAGATTGCGGGCTGCTCTCCTGACTCTCGGGATCGTGCTGTCAGCTTCGTCCGTTCGCGCGCAGGTGGTCTACAGCGGGCTGGGCTCTCAACCGCAGGAATGCTGCGAAGGGACGGGGCGAAACGCTACGGCCCGGAGCTGGACATTCGCCGCGGACTAACGGCCTGCGTTGCCTTCGCACTCGTATTCCTGCTCGTCGGATGCTCGATTGAAGTGCGAAAACTGCCGATCACTTACGTACCGCAGCAGAACGTGCAGGTGATCAAGGGTGCTGATGCCGTTCCGGTTGAAGTCACGGTTGAGGACCTACAGCCCGAGGAATATCAGTCGCTGTCGGATACGCAAGCGAGACGATTCCACGTCGAAGATGCGGCCAGCATCGTGAAGGAGGCGGCCGAAACCGAATTGAAAGCGCGCGGGTTCAAGATTGCAGGGGGCGGCGCGTTGGTCAGTATCCAGCTCGATCGATTCGCGGGACGGATTGAAGCAAACGGGGCGCTGGGACTCACCTCGACTGCGCATGGGTTTCTTTCGATGCGGGTTCAGGTTCGCGCACAAAGCGGCAAAGTTCTGTTTTCAAGAAATGTCGGAGACGAAGCCGAGCCGACCAGCGGATCTCCTTTTGCGTTGGGGCTGCATCCAGTAACGCACGAGCTTCAGGAAACGCTCGAGGAAGCGTTCAAGGGACTATTTGCCGATTCTGCGTTCACTGCTGCGATCCTAGCGACGCTTCAGTCTCCTGCAAACCCGGTCACCAGTCCCGGCCGTATCGCCGGGCGCTTTCGCCACAATGTCGAGGCAATCGGCGAAATGTCCGCGTGGATTTAGAAGTGAGCCGGCCGGGACTTGAACCCGGGACCCTGTGATTAAAAGTCACATGCTCTACCACCTGAGCTACCGGCTCGCCCGAGAGCGTTCCATGCTTACAGGTAATTCGCGGCGTTGGAAATAGTCGCGAGCGCTCCGCCGTTCGATCAGGTGCTCGGCGGCGTGCTGAACAGCGGCATAAATGCGGCGCGATAGTACCACGCCAGGAACAGCTCGATCGCGGCCACCACGATCGCCATCACCAAAAGATCGGGCGATAGAAAAAGGTGGAAGCAGAAGATGTTGACGACGACCGGCGCGAGGATCACCAGCGCGAACGGCACCGCTATCCCCAGCAACAGCAGCGCTCCGCCGAGGACCTGGGTGCCGAAGATCAGGAAGAACATGTAGCCGGTGTTGATCAACGCAACGAAGAATGCGCCCGCGGCGGGAGTGGGCGGCGGATTGGGCATGAAATGAAAAAATCCGTTCAAGCCGAAAACGAAGAACGCGAGGCCAAGGAGAACGCGGGCGATGACGACTGCGATTTTCATGCTTCATTTTCCTCCCGCGTAATTCATAGCAATCGAAGACGCTGGCGACTATCTAAAATGTAGGCGTATGCCCATCTTTTGAACGCTGTCTACGCGATCCTTTCGCCATCGATCAGAGCATCAAGCCTGTGCATAAGCGCGATAATCGGTAATTTTTTCAATGAGTTAGGAGCCGACAGCATCGGTCAATCGCCGCCGGAGAAAATTACAAAAGAAAATGCAGTTGTGGAAAATTTGGAATATCATTTCCACCGTATAACCGTCATGATTACGCCACGCGCGCCACAATGGAACCTACGACGACAAAACGTGCAGGGACTCGCCTTTGCTAGAGCCAGACGGTAGAATTCGGGCACAACGACTTGACACACGAGCCACTGCTCGATTATATCCTGTAACCCTACAACTAGTAGAGAAGATTTAGTTACTGAATGTAGGTCGGAGATCAATCGGGGAGAACGAATCAAAGATGCGCCTTCAAGAATACTCGGCGAACGGATCGCCGGTCACGGCTGCGATGAACAATCTTCGCTCCGAGCCGGTGTCTGACGCGTGCGAGTGGTTGAACCTGGAGCATCTTGCGCTCGGGTCGGAGCGGGTTGGGGGGATGGTGGTGCGGTCGGCGCAAGTGCGCAAGGTCTTGAAAACCATTTCACGCTTGAGTCCTTACAAAGCCACCGTGCTGATTCATGGCGAATCCGGCACCGGCAAGGAGCTGGTTGCGCGAGCGCTACATTCGCTCGGCTCCGCGCCAGGTGGCCCCTTCGTCACCTTCAATTGCTCCAACCTGGTCGAGACGCTGGCCGAATCGCAGCTCTTCGGGCATGTGCGCGGCGCTTTTACCGATGCGCGCGAGGATTCGCTCGGCTATTTCCGCTCGGCCAACGGCGGCACCCTGTTCCTGGACGAAATCGGCGAACTGCCGCTGCGCCTGCAGCCCAAGCTGCTGCGCGCGGTCGAGACTCACGAGATTCAGCCAGTGGGCTCGTCGCGCTCGTACTCGGTCGATATCCGGCTCGTCGCTGCGACCAATCGCGACCTGAAGGCGATGGTCAAGGCGGGGCAGTTCCGCGACGACTTGTACTATCGCCTCAATGCGGCCGCCATCCTGGTGCCGCCGCTGCGCGAACGGCGTGAAGCAATCCCGGCCTTCGTCGCCCATTTTATCGAGCACTTCAACCGCCTGTTCGGTAAGGACGTTAAGCAGGTCTCGCGCACCGCATTAGACGCGTTGTGCGCCAATCAGTGGCTCGGCAACGTCCGCGAGCTCGGCCATGCGATCGAGAGCGCGGTCCTGATGACCGAGACCGACTGTATCGACATCGACGACCTGCCGTTTGGCCACGGCGACATGGCTGCCGACGCGGTCGGCATCACCGCCGAGTCGATGCTGCCCGAGGCCACGCTCGACCTGGTCGAAGGCGCCGAGAACACCAACACCAAGGAATGGCCCTACTCGCTCGACGCCGTCATCCGCGAGGCCTCGAAACTCGCGCTGATTCGGGCGCTGCAGGCGACCGAGGGCAATTGCCATCGCGCGGCCGAGTTGCTGGGCGTATCGCGCTACACGGTCTACCGGATGCTGAATCGATTCGGACTCGCCGAAGGCCGCACTTACAGGACCTTCCGCAAGCCGACGGCGCGCCGCGCATGAGGCTCGCAGGGTACATTTGAACTAGCTTCCTCAGGTCAGAATCGCCAAACTGGAGCTCCAGAGATCCTGGAGCTCCAGTTTTTTTATGTCCGAGAATAGATTTGCGCGCGCAGCGCGAAGCGCTGTAACGGGCCTCAACGCCCTCCGATGCCTGGTACTGCTGTCAGCGCTGCTCGCCGTCTCGATTACAGCCTTCGCACAAAGCGCGACTCCTACTCTGACACCGACACCGACGGCGACGGCGACGCCGACGCCGATGCCCAGCGTATGTCCTGTCACGACCACGCCGTCGCCGGCACCCTCGTCGACGCCGACCGTTAGCGCGATCATATTCGATCCCCCGGTCGCCGTGCTGCAGAATCTCGGCATGCCCGGAAACAAAAAGCACAAAGGCTCGTTCCGATTCCATCTAACCGCTTACGACAACAACGGAAACCCGATGGAGCCGAGCCAGCAGAACCCGATGACGGTTCAGATCGACGGCGCCTCGCCGGGAGTGTTTACGCCGACCTTCAGAAAGGTGATTTCGGGCAACCGCGCCGAATTCCAGTATTCCGGCG
>Ga0209248_10000070_pt1 | contig 33038 bp, 29 predicted proteins | sample BogFormECP04_OM1_FD_188241 | JGI IMG/M metagenome (GOLD analysis project Ga0209248, IMG submission 188241) | Bog forest soil microbial communities from Calvert Island, British Columbia, Canada - ECP04_OM1 (SPAdes) (version 2) | ecosystem: Environmental > Aquatic > Freshwater > Wetlands > Bog ... | reverse complement strand
TGCTGCACAAGCTGTACGACGCCCCAGCTGGCATCGACAACGAACGCCGGTACAGTCCCGCTGTCTGCACCGGGATCGAGGTTCGCGTGGTGCAGGGCCACCCCCAGGCTGGCGCTAGCTTCAACGTCGTACGTGGAGCGCCAGAATTTGACCATGCGGATGGGTATGCGCCGGTTCACCAGGCTCACCAACGCCGTCAGCAAAAAGGTGGAGAACCTGACGCACGCCGTTTCGCTGCACTACATGAACTACAACTTCGCTCGCCCGCACGCCACGCTTACGAAGGATGCCGGCGCCCGGCCGACCACCCCCGCAATGGCCGCCGGCATTGAACGGCGCGTTTGGACGCCCCGCGACATCGCCGCACTGCTCGACTAGACCTGGGTCCGCGGTTATATGCATGCTTTTGCCATCCAACCTAGAGCCGTATGGCCCTAGGGGCTCACGTAACGTAAGGCACATCGTTGAGGGTGTGAGCGACCGAGGCTATGACGGCGGACTGGGCTTGGCGCAGCCCGCCGCAGGCGCTCAGCGATTAGATAGTGTTGAGGCGATACGGTTGCTGGCCAGCGTCAGCTATGGGCGCGTCGTCTTCACTCTCAACGCGCTTCCGGCGATCCGCCCAGTCAATCATCTGCTGGACAAAGGCCGGATAATCATTCGCACCCGCCTGACAGCGTCGATCTCCGCTGCCGTGCGATCCGGTGAAGGCATCGTCGTCGCCTACGAAGCCGACAGCATCGACCCCCAGACTCGGACGGGCTGGAGCGTCGTCGTCACCGGACACGCACACACCATCACCGATCCCGATGAAGTCTCGCGCTACGAGCAACTACTCCATCCGTGGGTCAACCACGCCGACACCGCCGTCGCCATCGAGCCCAAGATCATCACCGGCTTCCGCATCATCGCCGCGGAGCCAAACTGACCCACTACCCACCAGTCAGATCGGAACAACATAACCCCCGTTAGGCCATCAGCCCGCAGGTCGCTGTTGCGTGAACGGCGGATCATTTAACTTGCGGTGCGCGCATCGGACATGCGAGCACTAACCACAGATTTCGGGTCGAACGCATTGTGGCCCTGGGTGACGGGCGCTTTTGTTCTGGCAAGCGGCCTGATCATTGTCGCACTTCACCAGCACTGGCGAGGCGCCCCGGCAGTCATCGTTTCCTTGCTGGGCTGGCTTTTGGCACTGCGCGGGCTGTTGCTGCTGGCCTTTCCCGCGGCCTTCATTGGGAGGGCCGGTCGACCAGAGGACGAATGCCGGCAGTCTTGAGTGACTTTTGGCCCCGGAATCGACGGATTCCCGGGCTCGCTCGATAGGCTTGCGCTCCATGACGTCGTCGCTCGCCACCGGGCTCACCGACGCCGAAGTGGCCCAGCGGGTTGCCGAGGGCAAAGCCAATGACGTGCCAAGCCGGGCGACGCGCAGCGTGGCCGACATCGTGCGGGCCAACGTGTTCACCCCGATCAACGCGATCCTAGGTGTGCTGTTCGCCATCGTGCTGGCGACCGGTTCGTTGATCAACGGTCTGTTCGGGGTTTTGATCATCGCCAACAGCGTCATCGGCACGGTGCAGGAATTACGAGCCAAACAGACGCTGGACAAACTCGCGATCGTCGGGCAGGCCAAACCACTGGTGCGCCGCACAAACGGGACACGTGAACTCCTGCCCAACCAGGTAGTGCTCGATGACATCATCGACCTGGGCTCGGGCGACCAGCTCATTGTCGACGGAGTGGTGGTCGAGGAATCCGGCCTCGAAGTCGACGAGTCGCTGCTCACCGGCGAGGCCGACTCAGTCCTGAAGGGCACCGGCGACGCGGTGCTGTCCGGCAGCTTTGTCGTCGCCGGCACCGGCGCGTACCGGGCCACGAAAGTCGGACACGACGCCTACGCCTCCCGGCTCACGCAAGAGGCTAGCCAGTTCACCCTTGCGCGCTCCGAACTGCGCACCGGGATCAACAAGATCCTGGCGTTCATCACCTACCTGATGATTCCCGCTGGGCTATTGATCATCTACACACAGCTGTTCACCACTCATGCCGGCTGGCAGCAGTCGGTGCTGCGCACGGTGGGGGCGCTGGTCCCGATGGTTCCCGAAGGCCTGGTATTGATGACGTCGATCGCGTTCGCGGTCGGGGTCGTTCGCCTAGGACGGCGCAAATGCTTGGTACAGGAGTTGCCCGCGATCGAGGGCCTGGCGCGGGTCAACATGGTATGCGCCGACAAGACCGGCACCCTGACCGAGAACCGGATGCAGGTCGCCGACGTGCGGCGGCTCGACTCCGCGACCGGCACGGACACCATCGTCGATGTGCTGGCGTCGATGGCCGCCGACGATGCCCGCCCCAACGCCAGCATCCAGGCCATCGCCGAGGCCTACCGCAACCCACCAGGCTGGACCGCCACGGCGACCGCTCCGTTCAAGTCGGCGACCAAGTGGAGCGGCGTCTCCTATTCCGGGCGGGGCAACTGGGTTCTCGGGGCGCCGGACGTGCTGCTGGACCCATCTTCAGGGGTCGCGGAGCAGGCCGAGCAGGCCGGATCCCGCGGGCTGCGCGTACTGCTGCTGGGGTCCACCAATCTGCCTGTCGACGATCCCGACGCGCCGGGCGACGTCATCCCCGCCGCCCTGGTCATGCTCGAGCAGAGGGTTCGGCCCGACGCCCGCGAGACGTTGGACTACTTTGCTGCGCAGAAGGTTTCGGTGAAGGTGATCTCGGGCGACAATGCAGTATCGGTGGGTGCGGTAGCGTCAGCATTGGGCTTGTCCGGGGAGGTGCTCGACGCGCGGAAGTTGCCCACCGATCCCGATGAGCTAGCCGAAACACTCGAGAAATACACCGCTTTCGGCCGCGTCCGCCCCGACCAGAAGCGTGCGATGGTGCGCGCCTTGCAATCACGGGGCAATACTGTGGCGATGACCGGTGACGGTGTCAACGATGTACTGGCCCTGAAGGACGCCGACATCGGCGTCGCCATGGGGGCGGGGAGTTCGGCGGCACGGGCCGTCGCCCAGATTGTGCTGCTGGACAACAGGTTCGCCACACTGCCTTACGTGGTGGGCGAAGGACGCCGCGTGATCGGCAACATCGAACGGGTATCCAACCTGTTCTTGACCAAGACCGTGTACTCAGTGCTGCTGGCGCTGCTGATCGGTGTCACCGGTCTGGGTGCTAAGGCGTTAGGCGTCAACGCGTTGATGTTCCCGTTCCAGCCAATCCAAGTCACTACAGCCGCGTGGTTCACCATTGGCATTCCCGCGTTTATCCTGTCGCTGGCACCCAACAACGAACGTGCGCAAGCCGGTTTCGTGCGGCGGGTGATGACGGCCGCGGTGCCGAATGGTGCAGTCGTCGGGATCGCCACCTTCGCATGCTATTTGTTGGCCTTCAGGGGCGCTGCGGCCACCCCGGCCCAGCAGATGCAGGCGTCGACATCGGCGTTGATCACCCTTTTGGTGATCGCAGTGTGGGTGCTCGCGGTGGTGGCGCGGCCGTACTCCTGGTGGCGGGTCGTGTTGGTCGCGCTTTCCGGCACCGCGTACGTGGTGATCTTCAGCATTCCGTTCGCGCGGGAGCAATTCATGCTCGATCCCTCGAACATCGCGTTGACCGCCACCGCGCTGGCGATCGGTTTGTTCGGCGCTGCGATCGTCGAAGCACTGTGGTGGTTGAGAGGCTCGTCGGGCGCCGCACCCCTTCGTTTATGGCGCCAGCCGAACGATTGATCAGGTGGCAGCCGGCTCCCCGGAGGGTGCGAATCAGGCGAATGTGGATTCCGGGCTGGGTTCCGGACCGAACCGGAAACGGCGGCCGGTAATCGAGACCGGGTGAATGCGAACGTAATTTTGCTTCAAGGTCGCAGTCCAGGGCAGCAACTGCGCCCGCTCAGCCTCCTTAAGCTCCTCATTGGTACGGAGCATGCGTGCCGTGCCCTTCACGATCACGCTCCAGCCTTCGGCGGCATCGTGATCGTCGGCCTCGAAAAGAACACGATTGTTGATCGCGGCGCTGACCAACTTGGTGCCCTCGGCGGTGCGAAAAAGCACGGTGCGTCGCTGGACGACGAAGTTGACTGGAAAGATCTCGGGCTGGCTCTCGACGCTCGTGACGAGACGCCCTAACGCCACGCTTGCCAGCAGATCCCAGCTTTCGCTTGCCGAGAGGATGGTGACGGGTTCAACGCTTGTCATCTGATTCACGATAGGACCGCTCTGGGCGGCTTTGCAGCGTCGTTCGTCCTTCAAGCGAAGGACTTCCGACCCTCCTCATGGGCGCGCTCACGTTCGTGATGGGCCGCCGTGGCATCAAAGCCGGATCTGACGGCCTGTTTACCGACCTTTACGAGGTCCTATCCGGCGGACGATTCGGGCCGACTTCTGAATTCCACAGCGAATCACGTTGAGAAATGGGTTAATACTGCCGGCAAGCCGCCTCCTCGAGTGCTCCAGACCTAGCGCTGACCGCGACGTGCGGCTTCGACAAACGCATCGCCGCAGGGCGCCCGGCGACTACCGGTCGTGAAGGAGAGGGTGCGCCCGACTTATAGAAAGGGCCTTTCGGCCAGGCGGGCGGGGACTTCTTGCCGCTGACCCACAACGGTAGAACTTCTAGCGTCATTGACGTACCCGGTTGCTGACGTTGCTACTGCAACGGTTCGGCAGCCGGACGATCAGATTGGAGTGGTCGTGATGGGCCAAAGCGCAACAGTTCTAGCGGCTTTCGTGGTGATCCTGGTGGTGCTGTTGATGACCGCCTCGATTCGGGTGGTGCAGCAATATCAGCGTGGTGTGCACTTTCGCCTGGGCAGGGTCATCGCGGTTCGCGAACCCGGGCTGCGGTTGATCATTCCGGTAATCGACCGCCTGTGGCGGGTATCGATGCGCATCGTGACCATGCCGATTCAGTCGCAGGGCATCATCACCCGCGACAACGTCAGCGTGGACATCGCCGCCGTCGCCTACTTCCGCGTCATCGATGCCCGCAAATCGGTCGTCGTCATCGAAAACGTCCATGCCGCCATTGATCAGATTGCACAAACCACTTTGCGCAACGTCGTCGGGCAACATTCCCTCGACGACGTGCTCGCCAAGACAGAAGTGATCAACGCCAACATCCGGCAGATCCTCGACACCACCACCGTGGAATGGGGTGTGGAGGTCACTCTGGTAAAGCTCAAGGACATCCAACTTCCGGACAGCATGAAACGCGCGATGGCCCGCGAGGCCGAAGCCGAGCGCGAGAAGCGAGCCAAAATCATTGCCGCCGAGGGCGAAGCACGCGCCGCCGCGGCGCTCGGCGACGCATCCGACACCATGATGAAGCACCCGCTGGCCTTGCAGCTGCGAAATCTACAGACCCTGGCCGAACTCGGCGTGGAGAAAAACACGACTGTCGTCTTTCCTGCCCCATTAATGAGCGCGATCGGAGAACTCACCAGTTTCCTGACGCGCGAGTCGACCGCATCGAGGTCCATCCCGCCCAACGGTCGGCCCGACGAGGCACTCAGACATGCCGCGACGGCGCACTGAACGAGGCCCTGGAAACACGGCTTCACCTACGCGAGTGGGAGTTGCGATGGAGGCAGCGAGCCTCGCTAAGGTCGGCGTGCGCGATCGCGTGATGGTCAGCGTTGAGCCGCGACAGGTCCGCTGGATCGGCAGGCTGGCGATAGCCGGCACGTTGGGGTGGCTGATCCTGTTGGTGGCCCGCGACCATCACGCTGCCGATTGGCACACCCCGGGCCGGCTGACATGGTCGCTATCACTGTTGATAGCGGTGATACTGGCTGCGCGCGGCAGCCTGCTGGGTCGGCCCGTGACTGTTTCTCACGCCGCCATCGCAGTGGTGATGTTTTTGACCGGCCTGGGTGCGCACTCGGTTTCGCTCGACCTGCTCGGCGACGGGCTGGTCGCGGGCGCCGGCGCAGTACTGATGTGGCCGACGGCGTCGCGGCGGGACCCCAGTGCGCTGCCGCGAGTGTGGGCACTCATCGAGGCGACCCACGGCGACCCTCTTGCCCCGTTCGCGATGCAATCAATGAAGAGCTACTACTTTGAAGCCGATGGCACCGCGGCGATCGCCTATCGCACGCGGCTGGGCTTTGCGGTAGTCAGCGGCGACCCCATCGGTCAATGTGACCGGTTCCCGAAGTTAGTGCGCGAGTTCGCCGTGATGTGTCACAGCCGCGGCTGGCGCATCCTCGTCCTCGGCTGCGGTGAGCAGTGGCTTGGACTATGGCGTAATGCCGATGTGATCGGTCAATCGCTGCGCCCCATACCGATTGGGCGCGACGTGGTAATCGATGTGTGTCGCTTCAACATGGCTGGGCGGAAATACCGTAACCTGCGCCAGGCAGTACAGCGCACGCATAACGTCGGGATCACCACTGAGGTAGTGGCCGAACAGGAACTCGACGATGCGCTGACGGGCGAATTGGCAATGGTGCTGCACGCGTCACACCGTGGGGCCCATGTCCAGCGCGGATTTTCGATGATTCTCAACCATGTGCTCGAGGGCCGCTACCCAGGTATCAAGCTGATTATCGCGCGGGACCGGTCTGGCCGGGTGCAAGGATTCCACCGGTACGCAACGTCGGGCGAGGGCAGCGACGTGACTCTTGACGTGCCGTGGCGCCGTCCCGGGGCACCAAACGGGATCGACGAGCGACTGAGCGTCGACATGATCAATGACTGCAGAGAGCAGGGCGGCCAACGGCTTTCATTGGCGTTCGCCGCGTTTCCTGAACTCTTTGACAACAAAAATCGCGGACTGATTGAAAGCACCTACTACATGCTTGTTCACCTGGGTGATTCACTGATCAGACTTGAGTCTCTATACCGCTATCTCCGCAAGTTCCACTCATTCGGCCAACACCGCTACGTGCTCCTGTCGATGCGACACATACCGGCCGCGCTAGTAATTCTGCTGTCGCTGGAATTCATGCCGCACCGACGTGCTTTGCGGCCGGAAGGTCGAGCCGACACAGGGCGGGCCGGCCCGGTCGCTGACGGTGGTCCGGTGAAAGGTTCAGATCGAGGTATTACGTCTGACCGTCCCCCTCGGTGACTTCTGGCCCTATCCGCAAACTATGCATCGCCGAATGATGACATCACGGCAAAATCTCTCGGACGCAAAGGAACCGTTATGGCAACTAGCGGCGGCGATCCACCGTTGTTGTCTCCCTGGCGACTTTGCTCTGCGCTGCAGCGATTTTTCCTTGCTCGTCGTCAGGTGATCTTGGCGAAGTCGCGGCATGGCTGTCACCCAGACTCGTGAGGTCCTCATCGAGGCAACGCCCGATGAGATCATGGATGTATTGCTCGACCTTGAGTCGTTGACCGAGTGGTCCTCGGCCCATAAGAAGGTCGAAATCCTCGAGCGGGACGACCAAGGCCGCCCAAGCAGATCTCGGCAGGTCGTCAAAGTTGTTGGCGTCAGCGATGAGCAGGTGCTCGCCTACTCTGTGCACGACGACGGCGTGAGCTGGACTCTGGTCAGCGCCAAACAACAACGCGCGCAGGAAGCCCGCTACAGGTTGACTCCCGAGGACGATTGCACCAGGGTCCGCTTCGAGCTCACCGTTGACCCTCTGGTGCCGCTTCCGGGATTTCTGATCAAAAAAGGGGCCAAAGGTCTAATGGAAACGGCCACCGAAGGCCTGCGCAAGCGCGTGCTCCAGGTCAAGAACGCTGCGAAGTAAGTTCTACCTCGGGCTTGGGGTCCGCCGCGAAAGCGCATGGCCACGCCGCACGCGGCGCTTGATACCAAGCAACACACTCCGCGTGATCAGGGCGATCGCCGGTCTCGCGAGCTCCATGGCAAACACTTCACCGGGGTGCCGCAAGCCAACCCGTGCCCGTGCAATTAGCCGGCTACGGTCGTCCCAATGCGGCTGAAGATGGAATGACCACACCGCCCGCGGCAGATTCGGTGACGTGGCTCGCAGCACGATGCTCCTTTCGGGCGTGATCGCGTCAACGCTCAACGTCAGCCCATTGCGCAGCCCCATCCAGCCTCGCGGGGCCAGTCGCACGACATCACCCACTGCGAGTTGCTGCCATCCCGGATCCACTCGATCGGCGTTGTCGAAGCGGAGGCCGATCAGGTTCGCCAGCGCCTCAGAGTAGAGACTGCCGCGGTCCTGGCCCATCTGTAGTAGCCACGGCCAGACGGCGGACGGCGAAGCGTCGATCCACACCGCCTCAGTCGCCTGGATGACAGGGTCGCCAACCAACTGGTCGCCTGGCAACCGCATCTGACATTCCTCCTTGGTAGCGCCCCAATTGCGGTAGTACCGTCGCGCTGCGTAGAGCGCTGCAATGCCAGCTGCGATCTGGGCGATTCGTTTCGCGGGAGGTGCCATAGTGCCAGTCTGAGCGACTCGGCGCCGCCGCTGCCAGGGCCATTGGTCCCTGGCGATCCCGCCGATTTCCCGACACACAACGATCACTTAGCCCAGGCGACTTCCATCGCGGAAGCCGCGGTACCGAGAAGGGCCAGCAAGACGGCGGTCGATCGAAACACCCGAGTCTGCGATCGACCAGATGAAAGCATCCGGGCTGCAGATGAATTCGATCGTCGTTGTGCTACAGGCGGCAACCGTTATATCAACAGAGAGGTGTTCGGCCATCCCGCTGGGCCTACCCTTGGTGAAGACCACAGGCGTGCTTTGACATTCGACATGAACCGAACGGAAGAAACTGAAGTCCCGACCCGTTGAGGACGTTGGTCGTGAATCCCATGTCACGGCACTGCTTCTCCGTGCTCACAGGTGTTGACCACGGACGACGAGCACCGAAGGATTCGCATCGAGCGGTGCCCTCGACCTGGTTAGTTCAACCAATTGCGCGACTTCCTCGTGGTGCTCGGCGCCTAAAACCACCGATTGAATAGAGGTTTCGTGCGCTGCCACATACCGGAGGAGCTGGTCGGTGTGCACTACGCACATGTCGATGCCGGGATAGCGTCGCGCCCAGTTCACAAGTGACTCGTCGACCGCAGCATCCGTCTGAACATCTCCGGCGTCTGCCTGGCCACCCCGCAGATCGGTCGCGTTGGGGTGGCTCGTCCTCACCACACGCAGGGGAAGCTCGCGTAGCTGCGCTTCTTCCATGGATTGCTGAAGGACGTCGTAGTCGGCAGTCGACGAGTTCAGAAAAGCGGCCACCCAACCGGTTCGCGTCATCGCCGGGTACTGCGCGGCGGGGACGATAGCCACCGAGCAGTGCGCCGAGGCAGCCATGTTGGCGGCCAATGAATCACATGGCCCGTGGGGAAGCGCTTTCGGAGCACCGACGCACAGCAGCACCGCTGACCGTGACTCCTCAATTAGAGTTGTACCCGGATCCCCACTGACGGTTTCCAATTCGAGTTTGACCGGCTTCTGCGTTGCTTCGACCGCGGCGTGCGCGTCCTGCAACGCGGCCTCCGCCACGAAGTGCTGGGCTTTGACAACGCCCGGTGTGAAGGCCCGATTACGGTCAATCACGTAGATCAACTTCAAGACGACATCGCGGTGGAGCGCCTCGCCAGCGCCCCACGCGGCCGCCGCCACTGCCGCCTGGGAGCCATCAATACCTACCACAACCGCCTTTGCGGAGTAATCAGCAATCACGTTGTCTCCCTTGAATTGTTTCGCTTGGTTCGTGCGCATCGCCACAAGAGCCTCGGCGAATTACCGTCCAGTTCTTGGTCTTAGGCGTCGACTTGTCCTGTTCCATCTATCGACCTCCGGTGTGGATCGGCCTCGCCGATTCACTTTCCAATCATCCGTTGCCCGGTCGCGGCCGGTCAGGGGAGCAAGTCACCTCCGAGATGGCCCAAAGTCACTACATCGCTGAAAGCGCGGATGGCCAGGCTCGCTTCGAACCGTGCGATCGCATCAAGTCGTCACACATAGAAGGAGTCGAGGAGTTCCTTATTCCGCTCGGCCACCACGCCCGCTTGACCTTAAGCGACGGTGTGAGTTCGCCGCCCTCGACGGTCAGGTCGCGCTCCAGCAAGGCCCACTTCTTGATCGTTTCCCATCGGTTGTAGTCGGCCGACTCAGAATCCCGCTTCGTCGACGGCGGGAGCTGCCGGCAAATCAGGTCTGGGTCGCATACCTCGGTGTTACGCCGCTGCTAACTCCAGCCGTAGGGCCGAAGGTCACCGTGAACGCGGCCGACGGTCAAAACCCCTTTAAACCGCGGGTGTACCCGACCGCCGAATGCCGCATCGTTCCGTTTGGCCAGGTCGCGACCAGCGAAGGCGGCGTGGGCTGCTCGAATGCAGTACAGCGGTCAAAATTCACTCATGGTTAGCAATGTTCGCTTCGTTCGGGCGTACGCTTGCACCGGGCAACGGGGGTCGCGGAGGTTTCGCGTCTTTGACCAGCGATGACAGCGAATCAACATTTGCGGGATTGGGCCAGCGGGCACTGATCGGCCAGATGCACGAAGGGCTCGACAAAATGCTGGCGGCTCGCGACCAGATGGAACAATTGTTGCGCGCCATCGTCAAGATCGGTTCCGATCTCGACCTGGACGAGACGCTGCATCACGTCGTCACCGCAGCGCTGGAATTGACCGGCTGCCGCTACGGCGCGTTGGCCACCTGCGACCCGGACGGCAACTTGACCTCGTTCGTGCACGCCGGAATGGACGCTGACACGGTGCAGCGGATCGGCAGTTTGCCGGGGGGCAAAGGCATCCTCGGAGTGGTGTTGAACCAGGCATCCGCGCTACGCCTCGACGATCTCACCGCGCACCCGGCGGCGGTCGGGTTTCCCGAGAACTACCCTGCGATGCGGGCCTTTCTGGGCGTGCGGATCGTGGTCCGGAAGAGCGTGTTTGGCGGCCTTTATCTGACCGACGACCGGCCAGCGTGGACATTCGCCGAGTCCGATGAGGTCGCCGTTCAGGTGTTGGCGTCTGCTGCGGCGGTGGCCATCGATAAATCACAACTGTTCGAACGCAGTGAGCGGCGGGCGAACTGGATGAAAGCCAGCCGCGAGATCATCACCGAACTGCTGACGGGTATCGACTCGCCGCTACGGCCCCTGCAGTTGATCGCCGAGCAGGTACAGAAGCTGACGGACGCCGAGCAGGCGATCGTGCTCACTCCTACTGACGCGGACTTGCCGGCCGAGGAAATCGACACGCTGATCGTATCCGCCGCGACTGGCGTGCACGCCAACGAGGTAGTCGGGCAAGAGGTTCCCGTCGAGGGTTCGACGACGGGCCATGTCTTTCGCTCCGGGGCACCGCTGATCACCGAATCGTTCCGATACCCGATCCAGGCATTCACCGATGCGGGTGAACGCTCCGCGATCGCGATGCCGCTGCGCTACGAACGCACAGTTATCGGAGTGATCGCCGTCGCCCGCAGCAGGGACCAGAGACCATTCGATGCCGGCTATCTCGAGGTGGTGGGTGACTTCGCTAGCCAGGCCGCTCTTTCGCTAGCCCTCGCCGCAAACCGTGAAAACGCCCGCGAACTCTCGGTCCTGGCCGACCGTGAACGCATCGCGCACGATCTCCATGACTACGTCATCCAACGGCTATTCGCCATCGGCATGGATGTACAGGGGACCATCGCGCGCGCGCGTTCACCGGAAGTTGCCGACCGGCTCAACCGCACAATCGATGATCTGCAGACCACGATTGAGGACATCCGCACGACGATCTTCGAACTGCAGTGCCCGACCGCTACTGGTGGCGGGTTCCGTCGGCGGATACAGAAGGTGGTCGCCGATCTCACGGAGAACCGAGGCATTATCACGACGCTGCACATGTCCGGTCCGATGACCGCTGTGGGTTCCGATCTGGCTCAGCACGCCGAAGCTGCCGTCGCGGAGGCGGTCAGTAACGCTGTTCGGCACTCTGGCGCGGCCCACTTGAGCATCGAGGTGACCGTCGCCGACGCGCTCAGTATCGACATCATCGATGACGGCTGCGGCATTCCCGCCGACAACCAGCGGCGAAGCGGTCTGGCCAATCTGCGTCGACGTGCCGAGCAGGTGGGCGGCACCTGCCGCATCGCCTCACCGCCAGCGGGGGGAACCCTGGTTCACTGGACGGCACCGCTGGTGGATTTCTGAGTGAGATCAACGGCAATCACTGGCACGTTGCCGACCCCATCTCCACTAGGACCAGTTCGGTATTCCCTTGCGCTCAAGGGCATCTCATTCATTAGCCGTCTCGTAGCCCACATAATTGCCCGCCTGCTGGCCCCAATGGCTATGCCGAGCCTCGGCCATCTTGGCCGCTGAAGCGAATACGAGAGCGACGCCTAGGGGCAAACTCTCGTCCCTGCGGCGCCATTCGTAAGGTCCGCGGTCACCCGACGAGCCGGCGGCCTGACCCCCGCCGGTGCGCCGACGTTGTGTTCAGCGACGGCTGTGCGGCCCATACGGTCGAATTCCGGCCGACGTGAAAGGCCGTAGGCCACCTGCGCTAGGGACCAATGCCTCCTACCCGACGACCGCTTCCGCTCCTAGCGTCAAAAGCACGCTAGCGGGTGCCGCATTGTGTGCGGGACTTGGTCGTTAAGGAGGGACAGCCAAATGGCTGACTTGGAAAAGCATTTCGGCATCGTAGTCGGGGTCGACGGGTCCGGGTATTCCGATGAGGCGGTGCGGTGGGCTGCACGTGAGGCCGCAATGCGCGAGCTGCCGCTCACGCTCGTGCAGGCTGTCGCCATTCCCGCGCCCGCCTGGCCCGCGGCGCCCATATCCGCGGAGTTGCACGACCTTTACGAAGCCGATGCGCAGGCGATCCTCGACGATGCGGTCGAGATCGTCGAAGACACCATCAAGGAGGGCGGACCGGCTGACATCAAGCGCCAATTGTTCTTTTCCGGGCCGGTACCGACGTTGGTCGACATGTCGAAAGACGCGGACATGGTCGTCGTCGGCGCTCGCGGGCTGGGAACCGTGCGCCGGGTGTTGCTGGGATCAGTCAGCACCGGGCTGATCCATCATGCCCACTGCCCTGTAGCGGTAGTACATGACGAGCCTTCCCTACCGTCGCGGACCGGCCGGGCACCGGTGCTCCTCGGCATCGACGGATCACCGGCATCAGAGCTGGCCACCGCGATCGCGTTCGAAGAAGCGTCGTTGCGAGGCACGGGATTGGTGGCCCTACACGCCGTCAGCGACACCGAGGTGGCGCACATCCCGAGCAAGAAAGCGGGGCTATCTCTTGCTGGAGAAATCCTGGTCGAGCGCCTGGCTGGCTGGCAGAAGCGTTATCCCGACGTCAGCGTCCACCGCGTCGTGGTGGACGACCGGCCAGCCGCCCAACTTCTCGACCACGCCGAGGCAGCCCAGCTGGTTGTCGTCGGCAGCCACGGCCGGGGCGGGTTCGCCGGAATGGTGCTCGGATCGGTCAGCAGCGCGGTGGCGCAGGCATCCCGCACACCGGTGATTGTTGGCCGCACTCACTAGCGCCGAAAGGATTCCGGCGCTGCGGCGCGAACTTTACTGGGTTGCACAAGATCTGGAGGTTGATTGTGAGCGAGCACATACGTCTCGGGACGGTGGCGGGTTTCCGCCTAGGTGTCCACTGGAGCGTTTTGGTGATCCTGTGGTTGTTCACCTGGAGTCTAGCCAGCACCCTACCCAGCAGTGCGCCCGGTCGTTCGGCACTGACGTATTGGGCGGCCGGGGCTATCGGCGCGGTGGTGCTTCTGGCGTCCCTATTGGCACACGAGCTGATGCATGCCGTCGTCGCCCGCCGCGCCGGCATACCGGTGTCGGATGTGACGCTGTGGCTCTTCGGGGGCGTGACTCGCTTGGGCGGCGAAGCACAAACCGCAGGAACGGAGTTTCGCATCGCGATATCCGGTCCGGTGACAAGCCTGGCACTGGCGGGAGTCTTTGCGGCGCTGGGTGCGGTACTCCGGAACTTGGGGGCGGCGAATGTCGCTGTGGGCGTGGCATGGTGGCTGTCAGGCATCAACCTGCTACTGGGTCTGTTCAACCTGTTGCCCGGCGCGCCGTTGGACGGCGGCCGCGTTCTCAGCGCTTACTTGTGGCGCCGCCATGGAGACAAGGTCCGCGGCGAAGTCGGTGCAACGCACGGCGGGCGCATCGTCGGATACGTGCTCATCGCGCTGGGGCTGTTCGAGTTCATGGTTGCATCGATCGTGACGGGCGTCTGGACCGTGTTCATCGGTTGGTTCCTGCTCACCGCGGCGCATGCCGAGGAACGCAGGATTCTGACCCGCCAGTCTCTTGCCGGGGTACGCGTCGCAGATGCAATGACCGCTCAGCCGCGTACCGCTCCCGGCTGGATCACCGTGGAGGACTTCATCCAGTCCTATGTGCTCGGCGACCGACACTCGGCCTATCCCGTAGAAGGCCCGGGCGGCACCATCGTGGGACTGATCACGCTGGCACAATTGCGGCTGGTAGCGCCCGAGGAACGCGGAACCACCCTGGTGCGCGATGCCGCAATGCCAATGGATCGAGTCGTCACTGCCGCCCCACATGAGCCGCTTACCGTTTTGCTTGAGCGCCTGGCGTCAAGCGACGGCAATCGAGCGCTTGTGCTGCAGCACGGTGGGGTGGTGGGCATCGTCACCGCAAGCGACATCAGCAGATTGATCGACGTCCGCGCGCTCGACGTATCGAAACGTGCTGATCGGGCGTTGTGATACGCAATCGATTTCTCGGCCGGCCTCACAGCGCCATCCGACACCCCGACTCACGGCGCCGACACAGCGCATCAGCGCTATACGCCGGCCACTCGCTCGCCGATCACCCGGTCGCGGCGCAGGGCATCCAGCTCATCGCGGGATAGTCCCAGGCCGCTGAGGATCTCGTCGTTGTGTTGGCCGAGTGTCGGCGGGGCGAAGCGGTGGTGCCGCGTCGGCCCGGGAGTGATGCGGAACGGCCACCCGGGATAGCGGTGCCGGCCGGTGATCGCACGCTCGTAATCCTCGTAATAGCCGCGCGCATCGAGCTGCGGCACGTCATACATCCCCTCGGGTTTGATGACCTTCTCCGCGGGAATATCGCGTTCCTGAAGGGCCGCAACAATATTCGACGGCAACTGAGTCCTCGTCCAGGCGGCGACGACCTGGTCGAATAGGTCATGGGCGGCCGCGCGGCGATCAGGCGTTGCCAACCGGTCGTCCTCCAGGAGCCGCAAGTCACCCATCGCGTCGACGAGCTGACACCAGTCGTGGTCGTCACGCACCGACAGCGCCACCCACACATCGTCGGCGTTGGTCGGATAGACGCCCTGGCAGTAGCCACGCTGCCGGTTGCCATCGCGCGGCCGGACGAGCCCGTTCATCGAATACTCGATCACCGGTTCGGCGGTGACGGCCGCGGCGACTTCGATCTGCGCCACCTCGATCAGCCGACCTTCACCGGTGCGGCGGCGGTGTTCGAGCGCGGCAAGCAATGCGACGCCTGCGTGCACCCCGACGATCGGATCTGCGGGCCCCTGCACGTTGCACGGCGGACCGTCGGCGTAGCCGGTCGCCGCCGACATGCCGGAGACCTGTTCGATGTTCAGCGCCCAGCCCACGTAGTCCCGCCACGGGCCTTCGAGGCCGAATCCCGGCATGCGGACCATGATTACGTCTGGGCGCAGCGCTGCCAGCGACGGGTAATCCAGCTCGAACTGCTCCACCACCCGCGGTGAGAAGTTCTCCACGACGACGTCCGCCTGCGCGGCAAGCCGTCGCGCGAGTTCGCGGCCGGGCTGCGAGGTCAGATCCAGGGTGATATCTCGCTTGTTCAGGTTGGTGGCCTGCCACAGCGCGCCGCGCTCGTACCAGTCGTCGCCCTCGTGCGGAAATGCCCCGGAGTAGCGAAAACCGTCGGGCCGCTGAATCGACTCGACTTTGACGACATCGGCGCCCAAGGCACCGAGGTAGCAAGTGAGGTATCCACCCGCCCAAAATGTGGTCAGGTCAAAGACTTTCAGCCCGGCGAAAGGCAGCGACGGATCGGCGATCTCGACGCCCGGCCAGACCCCTCCGGCCCGTGCACTGGCCGACATCGCCGGTGGTTTCGAGAGGCGAAACGCAGGGCCCGGCCGACGAAAAGACCAGCCCTCGCCCCCGGCATCGACGAAGAATTCCCGCTTGACCCATTGCGGACATTCCAGCACGGTCGCGCCGTCTGCCACCGGTGCCGCCGGAATACGAAGTGCCTGACTGAGTTCGACGATTTCGGTGACCGTCCGCTCGCTCAGCCAGGGCTGTGCGGCCGCAAAGAATTCAGCACGCTCCGCACCGCCCATCATGATGGCGTACTGCTGCTCGCCGAATTCCGGCAGTCCGAGCATGGCGCACACGTCGAGCCAGTGCTGCCCGGTCAGGCAGTTGATCCCGACCCAGCCGTCGCCCGCGCGGACGACACCCAGCATGGGAGCCTGACGCACGTTGGTGGGCAGTCCCAGCGTGCGCATGCGCTCGGCCTGAAGCATCGGGTATGGCAACGTCGACAGCAGCGACTCGAGCACTGAGACGTCAACCTCGGTCACCCGGTTGCTCGATGCGATCCGCAGTGCCGTCAGCGCGCCTAGCGCGGCGTAGCCGCCCGCGACGTACTCGGCGATCCGGGCGCCTGCCTGTACCGGCGGGCGGTCCGGATCGCGCGCCGTGATCCAGCCGGACGCCGCCTGCAGCGTCAGCGGCGTGGCCACTCGATCGCGAAACGGCCCGTGCTGCCCGAAGTTTGAGATGCGCACCACGACCAGGCGCGGGTTGATCTCCTGCAATGCGTCGACGCCGAACCCGGAGTTGTCCAGGACGCCGGGTGCCAGCCCATCGATGAGGACATCGGCGTCCGCGATGAGCTCACGCGCAACGATCGAGTCGACGACCTCGCAACGCTTGCCGGCGTTGAGGTACTCGAACAATCCGCAGCGATCGGGATCGGGTTCGCCGCCGGGATAGGGGCCCCACTGACGCAGCGAATCCCGTTCCGGTCCTTCAATTTTGGTGACGTCAGCGCCGATGTCGACGAACAGTTTACCGCAGTACGGACCGGAGATCTCGTTGGCGATCTCGACTACGTGAAGCCCATCGAGGGGCCCTATCAACTGCGCCACTCCTCAATACCGGCTGCGCCGGCGTCTTCGTCGTCGGCGCGTCACGCCGGCAATCCCATGGCCTTTGGCTCCATGTACTGACGAATTCCGATGATCCCGCCGCTTTCTCGGCCGATCCCACTCTGGTTGAAGCCGCCGAACGGCGCACCGCCGGGACCAAAACCGTTGACCGCGATCTGCCCGGTGCGCACCCGGCGAGCCACAGCGACCGCACGGTCCACGTCGGCTCCCCACACCGCACCGGAAAGACCATACTGCGAGTTGTTGGCAATCCGCACCGCATCGTCGTCGTCGCTATAGCGCAGCACCGACAGCACCGGTCCGAATACTTCTTCTTGGGCGATGGTCGCATCCGGCGTGACCTCGGTCAGGATCGTCGGTTCGAAGTAGAAGCCGGTGTCCAAGCCGGCCGGCCGGCCGCCGCCGGTCACCAGCTTGGCGCCGTCGTCGAGCGCCCGGTCCACGTGGGCCTGAACGCGTTGCAGCTGTGCGGCGCTGATCAGTGGACCCATTTGCACGTCGGGATCGGTTGGGTCGCCGACCTTTACGGCGCGGGCCAGGGCGACCAGCCGATCGACCACCTCGTCATGGATGGAGTCGGGAAGCAGCAGCCGGCTGTGCAGGATGCAGGCCTGTCCCGCGTGGAAGGAGCAGGATTCGAAGAGCATCCGCTGCAATGTCTCGTCGCTTAGTGCGAAGTCGTCGAGCACGATGCTGGCCGACTTGCCACCACACTCCAGCAGCAGCCGCTTCATACTGCCGCCGGCCGCTGCCATCACGTCCCGTCCGACCAGCGAGCTTCCAGTGAAGCTGACCATGTCGATGCGCGGGTCGACGGTCAGCAGCTTGCTGGACTCGATATCGGACGGCGTCACGACATTGACGACGCCAGGCGGAATGTCGGTGTGCTCGTCGATGATCCGCGCCAGCGCAAGGCCGGCAAGTGGGGCCAGTGGCGAGGGCTTCAGCACGACGGTGTTGCCCGCCGCCAGCGCGGCGCTCACCTTCATGACATTGAGAATGTGCGGGAAGTTCCACGGCGTCAGAATCGACACCACCCCGAGTGGCTCATAGCGCAGCAACGTGGTTCCGGCCGCGCCGTACGCGTCGATCTGCTCCTCGACGGGATGGCTGGCCAGTTCTGCGATGTTCAACGTCGTAAACGCTGCCCCGTCGATGTGGATGACTCGCTCGTTGGCGGTGCAACCCCACTCCAATTGACCCAGCGCGTAGAACTCGTCGGCGTGTTCCAGCAACGCCGCGCCGAGCTGGTTGAGCCAGCCCGCCCGCTGCTCGGGTCCGGCGTCGGCCCACGGCCCGGCCTCGAACGCGGCCCGGGCGGCCGCGATCGCGCTGTCTACCTGGGCCGGACTCGGGTCAGGTGCGGAGGCGATAACCGCCTCGGTGGCCGGATTGATGTCGTCGTAGCGGCCGTTCTCGGGTTCGACCCACTGCCCGTCGATGTAGACCGGGTAGCTGTCGATGAGTGAGCGTTGTTCAGCCATGTTGATTCCTTCGGACGGTCTGGCGGCTCAACGTTTGGTGTACACCTGTCTGCCTGCTGTCGTCAATGGTCAAGATCGGACTCCGACTACCGTGTGCCTATTTCTGCTTGACGGCAAGCATATTGACATTACCGGTACCGCCAGAGTAAACAGAGTGCATCGGACAGATCGTGCGCAAATGTATGATCGCCGTCGTGTACCGAGGGAGGCCCGTGCACGCGAAGTCTTCGTCGGCCATCCCGCTGCACTCCCCCGACTTCTACGCCGGTGATCCCTATCCGGCCTACCGCGAGCTGCGCGCGACGGCGCCCGTGTGCTGGAACGATGTCACCAAGTTCTGGGCCTTGCTCAAGTACGAGGACATCCGCTTCGTGTCGAGCAGCCCGGCTCTGTTCACCTCGACCAAGGGCATCACCATTCCGGATCCGGCAATGCCGAGCCCGGTGCAGGAGGGCAACCTGATCTTCAGCGACCCACCGCGGCACCGGCAGCTGCGCAAGCTGATCAACTCGGGATTCACCCGGCGGCGGGTGGCCGTGCTCGAACCGAAGATTCGCGAGATCGTCCGTGGGATTCTCGACGGCATCGAACCCGGCTCGGTGCACGAGTTCGCAGAGGAGATCGCCGCTCCGCTGCCCACTCGCATGATCGCCGAACTGATCGGCGCCCCGCCCGACGACTGGGAGCAGTTCCGCGCGTGGTCGGATGCGGCTACCGGAACCGCCGACCCCGAGATCGAACTCGACTCGTTCGTGGCGATGGGACAGCTCTTCGAGTACTTCCAGAAGCTGATCGCAGCACGCCGGGCCGAACCGCGAAACGACCTCCTGTCGGTCCTGGCCGAAGCCGAGATCGACGAACACCGGTTGACCGACGAGGACCTGCTGAATTTCGCGTTCCTGCTGCTGGTGGCCGGCAATGAGACCACCCGCAATCTGATCGCGCTGGGCACCCTGGCGCTGATCTCGCACCCCGACCAACGCCGCCTGCTGGTCGAGAATCCCGCGTTGATCCCGGGTGCGGTCGAGGAGATGCTGCGGTGGAACGGCCCGGTGGTCCACATGGCACGCACCGCAGTGGCCGATGTGGAAATCCGTGGCCAGCGGATCGCCGAGGGCGACGTGGTGGTGATGCTGTACGGGTCGGCCAACCGGGACGAAGACGTATTCGGTAGCGATTCAGAAGAATTCAAGGTAACTCGGCACCCGAACCCACACATCGCGTTCGGGTGCGGTGAACATTCGTGCGTCGGCGCGCAATTGGCGCGTCTGGAGGCGACGGTGATGTTCGAGGAGCTGCTGGGCCGCTTCCCCAAGCTCGAGCTGGTCGGTGACGTCGACCGGATGCGGGCCACCATGGTGCCCGGGGTCAAGCGGATGCCGGTCCGGCTGGGGGCCTAACCGATGCGACTCGACTACACCCCCGAGCAAGAGCAACTGCGCGACGAGATCCGCGCGACCATGGAAAAGGTCATGACGCCGGAACGGCGGGCCGCCGTCAGCGAACGCATGGAGGGCGGTCCCGCGGTACGCGAATGCGTACGCGCTCTGGCAGCTGTCGACTTGCTCGGTGTCGGTTGGCCCAAAGAGTTTGGTGGACGCGGTTTCTCGGCGATCGAGCAGTTCATCTTCGCCGAAGAGGCCAGGCGAGTCAACGCGCCTATCCCGCTGGTTACCCTCAACACGGTCGGTCCGACCCTGATGCACTTTGGCACCGAGGAACAAAAGCAGACGTTTCTGCCGGCAATCCTGGACGGCAGCGTCGAGTTCGCGATCGGCTACTCCGAGCCGGAGGCCGGCAGCGACCTGGCCTCGCTGCGCACCAACGCGGTCCGGGTAAGCGACGACTTAGGGGAAGGATGGGTGATCAACGGCCAGAAGATGTTCACCAGCGGCGCCGCGTACGCCGACTACATTTGGCTCGCCGCACGCACCGATCCAAACGCCAAGAAGCACAAGGGCATTTCCATCTTCATTGTGCCTACCTCGTCGCCCGGATTCTCCTGGCAGCCGCTGCACACCATGCCGGGCATCTCCACCTTCTACTCGTTCTACGACAATGTGCGGGTCCCGGCGAGCGCGATCGTCGCCGGTGAAAACCAGGGCTGGCAGCTGATCACCACCCAGTTGAACTTCGAACGGGCCGCCCTGGGCAACCTCGGCGCACTCGAGCCATTGTTCGAGCAGACGCTGGAGTGGGCAACCAGCACTGAGCTCGACGGCGGTCGCGTCATCGACCAGCCCTGGGTGCAGTCGACCCTGGCCCGGGTCGAGGCGCAGGTCGCCGCCTACAAATTGATGAACCTTCGGGTTAACGCCGCGATGGCCCAGGGCGGGGGAAACATCGGGCTGAAGATGGGAGAAGCCTCGGCCGTGAAAGTATTCGGTACTGAGCTGACCCAGCAGGTCGCCGGCCAGCTGCTGGAAGTGCTTGACCACAACGGGTTACGGCGCGGCGCCGACGCGCCCCTGCGTGGTGCGCTGGAGTCGGCCTACCGGGTTGCGGTCATCAGCACATTCGGCGGTGGCGCCAATGAGATTCAACGCGACATCATTGCGATGGCCGGATTGGGCATGCCGCGGGCACCACGTGACCTGCGCGCGACGGACAAGTCAGGAGGACCAACTCAGTGACCGACTCAGCTACCGAGTTCCGTAACAAGCTGAAAGCGCTTGTCGGCCAACCCACCGGCGGTGCCGGAAAGCCGTCAGTGGCGCCGGATCCGGTCAATCAACCGATGATCCGGCACTGGGCGTACGCGCTCGCCGACATGAATCCCGTCTACCTCGACCCGGAGTTCGCGGCCGCGTCGCGGTTCGGCGGCATCGTGTCACCGCCGGTCATGCTGCAAACCTGGACGATGCCGTCGCCGAAACTGGAGGGCATCGGCGAGCGCGGCGGTGCGCCGATGGAGATCACGAACAATCCCACGGCGTTCCTCGATGAGGCCGGATACAGCAGCACCGTGGCGACCAATTCGGAGTTCGAAATCGAGCGCTATCCCCGGCTCGGCGACGTCATCAGTGCCACGTCGGTGTTCGAAGACGTCTCCGACGAGAAGAAGACAGCGAAGGGGACCGGCTTCTTCCTGACCTGGTTGATCACCTACACCGATCAGAACGGTGAAGTGCTGGGGCGCCAGCGATTCCGCGTGCTGCGATTCAGGCCGGCGAGCTGATGGCAACCCGACTCGCTCCGACGATCAGCCCGGACACCGAATTCTTCTGGAACGGGCTGCGCGACCACAAGCTGCTGATCCAGCGCTGCAGCGGATGCGGAACGTTACGCAACCCGCCGCGGCCGATGTGCCCGAATTGCCGCTCCCTGGAATGGGAACCCATCGAGTCGTCGGGCCGGGGGACTGTCTACAGCTACGTCATGCCACACGAGCCACGATTTCCCTTCTTTGACTATCCCTACATCGTCGCGCTGGTTCAGCTCGCCGAAGGCGTCCGGCTGGTGTCGAACCTGTGTGATATCGACCCGGCCGACGTCACGGTCGGGATGCCGGTCGAGGTGTTCTACCGGACTTTCGACGGAGCCGACGGAGACCTTGTGCTGCACCAGTTCCGGCCCGCTGCCGAATGACCGGGTGAGCTTTCCATGGACTTCACGTTCACCGAAGAGCAAGAGAGCATCAGCAAGCTGGCCCGAGACCTGTTCGAGCGTCGAGCAACCCCGGAACGACTTACCGAACTCGAAGCCGGCAATTCCCGGTACGACGCCGCGCTGTGGAAAGAACTCGCCTCCGTCGACCTGCTGGGCATCGCATTACCGGAATCGGTCGGCGGCTCATGCGTTTCAGGCGATGGCTTCCTGAAGCTCGCGGTGTTGCTGGCCGAAGTGGGCTGGAGCGTGGCGCCGGTGCCCGTTTACCCGACGCTGCTGCTGGGCGCCGACTCGATCGCCCGCCACGGGACCGTCGAGCAACAGCAACGCTTCCTGCCCGGCGTCATCGGAGGAACCCGCATCCTGACCGCGGGTCTACAGGAGCCGGGCCGCTCCGACCCGACGAACCCCGCCGCCACCGCTCGTCGCGACGGCCCGAACTGGCGGCTGGACGGCACCAAAGAGCTGGTGCCGGCGGCCCAACTCGCCGACACCGTGCTGATTCCCGCCGCCATAGATGACGGGGCTGTGGGCCTGTTCCTGCTGACGACCGACGCCCGCGGCGTCGACATCCGGCCGGTGGCAACCACCACTCGCGAGCCACACGCCGACGTATTCCTCGACGGTGCAACGGTTTCCGCTGCAGACCGGCTCGAAGGCCCCGGCGACCTAGTCAATTCGCTATACACCCGCGCGCTGGTCGGCCTGTGCGCGATCCAGCTGGGCGTGTCCGACCGCGCCTTGCGGATGGCTGCCGAATACACCACCGGGCGTGAGCAATTCGGTCGTCCAATCGGCAGCTTCCAGGCGGTGCAGCAGCGGATGGCCGACGGATTCATCGACGTCGAGGCGATCCGGTGGACTACTTGGCATGCGGCGTGGCTGATCGCGGAGAGACGCCGCGCAGACCGGGCGGCTCGGATCGCGAAGTTCTGGGCTGCCGAGGCCGGCGCCCGGGTCGCGGCCACCAGCCAACACGTGCACGGCGGCATCGGGATCGACATCACCTATCCGCTGCATCGCTACTTCTTATGGGCCAAACAGAACGAACTCACCCTGGGCTCGGCTTCCCAACAGCTGGCTCACCTCGGCAGCACATACCCGGAAGGACGGCTATGACGACGGCCAAGACCCGTGCCATCACCCTGCAGTGGAGCGACATCGAGGTCGGTGACGAGGTGACCCCGCTCGAGATAGCGATCACCACCACAATGATCGTCGCCGGCGCGATCGCATCGCGTGACTTCATGCCGGTGCACCACGACCGCGACTACGCCAACAAACAGGGGTCGCCCAACTTGTTCATGAACATCCTGACCTCCAACGGGTATTGCGTGCGTTTCCTCACCGACTGGGCCGGACCCGAAGCGATGGTCACGAAGCTGTCGATTCGCCTGGGCGTGCCGTGCTTTCCGGACGACCCGCTGCGCTTCACCGGCAGTGTGACCGGCAAGAGCGAAGGCTTGCGGGCGGGAGACCGCGAAGGTTTGATCGAGGTGACCTTCAAGGCGTCCAACAGCCTTGGCGATCACGTCTCCGGCACCGCCGTTCTCAGCCTGCTCGACGGAGCCGGCGCATGAGCGGTTCGCTGCCCGGCAACTGCGCGATTGTCGGCATAGGTCAGACCGAGTTCTCCAAGGAATCCGGGCGCAGCGAGCTGCAGTTGGCGTGCGAAGCGGTCACTGCCGCGCTCGACGACGCCGGCTTGGCACCCGGCGATGTCGACGGCATGGTCACCTTCACGATGGACTCCAGTGACGAGATCGACATCGCCCGAAACGTGGGCATCGGTGATCTGAGCTTTTTTTCACGCGTACATCACGGCGGCGGCGCGGCGGCCGGCACGGTCGTGCACGCGGCGATGGCCGTCGCGTCGGGCGTCGCCGATGTGGTGGTGTGCTGGCGCGCCTTCAACGAACGTTCCGGCTTTCGCTTCGGCGGCAGCGGACGGACCAGTGTGGAGACCCCGCTGTTCATGGCCCACTATGCACCGTTCGGATTGCTCACTCCCGCAGCGTGGGTCGCGATGCACGCGCAGCGTTACATGTCGACTTACGGAGTCACTAACGAGGACTTTGGCCGCATCGCCGTCGTGGACCGTCTGCACGCGGCCAAGAACCCCGACGCGTGGTTCTACCAGCGTCCGATCACACTGGAAGACCACCAGAATTCCCGTTGGATCGTCGAACCGGTTCTGCGACTGCTCGATTGCTGCCAGGAAAGCGACGGCGGCGTCGCGCTGGTGGTCACCAGCGCCGAACGCGCCCGCGGCCTGCGGCAGCCGCCCGCGATCATTACCGCCGCCGCCCAAGGCGCAGCCGCAAACGGTGAAATGATGACCAGCTACTACCGCGATGACATCACCGGGCTGCCGGAGATGGGCGTGGTCGCGAACCGGCTGTGGCGCGATTCGGGGTGCAAGCCGCAAGACATCCAAACCGCCTTCATCTATGACCATTTCACGCCGTTTGTGTTCACCCAGTTCGAGGAGCTCGGATTCTGCGGGCGCGGCGAAGCCAAGGACTTCGCCACTGTCGAGCGGCTGTCGCTGGGTGGGGAACTGCCGATCAACACCAACGGCGGACTACTCGGCGAGGCCTACATCCACGGGATGAACGGCATCACCGAGGGCGTGCGTCAAATACGCGGAACCTCATGCAACCAAGTCGACAACGTCGAGCACGTACTGGTCACGTCGGGCACCGGGGTACCCACCAGCGGTCTGATTCTCGCGCCGGATAGCTAGGGAAGACCGTCATGCCCAAGATCGCATTGCTGACCGCAGTCGGCGGACCGATTGAACTCGCCGAGTTTCCGCTCACCACGCCCGCACCGGGTACCGCCGCGCTGAAACTGCGGATGGCCGGAATCTGCGGATCCGACTTGCACATCTTCCGCGGCGAGCTCCCCCTGTTCTACCCGTTCGCGATGGGCCACGAAATGGTCTGCGAGATTGCCGAACTCGGCGAGGGACTGACCACCGACGCGACCGGCAAGCCGCTGGCGGTGGGTGACCGTGTCGTCACCCCCTACTTCTGGACGTGCGGGCAATGCCACGCGTGCGCACGCGGCCGGCCGCACGCGTGCCAGAACCTGATGGCGGGCGAATTCCGGACCCACGACCAAGCCCCACATTTCGTCGGCGCGCACGGCGAGTACTACTACACCACCCGAAGGCAGCCGCTGTACAAGGTGCCTGAGGACCTCGCTGACGAAGCGGTCGCGCCGCTCAATTGCGCTCTGTCCCAAGTGCTCTTCGCGCTGCGCGACGTGCGGCTGGGCGATACCGTCGTCATCCAGGGCGCTGGCGGACTGGGTATCAACGCCGCCGCCGTCGCGCACACCGCGGGCGCGGCGGAGGTCATCGTCATCGACAAGATCACCGAGCGACTCGACGTCGCATCGGATTTCGGTGCGACGCACTGCATCGACGCCAGCGATATCTCGACCGCGGAAATCACCGAACAGATCCACCGGCGCACCGACGGCGTCGGCTCCGACTGGGTACTCGAAGTCGTCGGCGCTCCGGGCGTCATCCCCGACGGTATCGGCTTTCTCAACAACGGCGGAACGTTGCTCGAGGTCGGAAACATCGGCACGGGACGCACCTTCGAACTCGACCCCAGCGTTCTGGTCTACGGCAACAAATCGGTGCGTGGTGTGATGCTCTACGACCCGGTCACCCTGGCGATCGGCTTGTCGTTTCTGCAACGCACCAGTTTCCCGTTCAGCCGACTGATGCCCAAGCCGTTCCATCTGGCCGACGTCAACGCCGCGTTCGAATCAGCCAATGCCGGGCAGGTGCCCCGAGGCGCTTTGGTTCCCTGATGACTCAAGCCACCACGACCGATACCCGTGAACTCATCGTCGAGTCCGCGTACGCCTGCTTCCGCAAGCAAGGACTGCAGAAGGCCACGATCGTGGATATCGCCAAGATGGCGGGTGTCTCTCGCAGCACGATATACGAGTACTTCCGCGACAAGGCCTCCATCGTCGAAGCGTGCGCCGAGCACGCTTCCGAGCAGTTCTATCGCCAGATGTCCACGGCGATGGATCGCGGCAGCTCGCTCGAAGACAAGCTCAGCCGCGCAGCGGTATTCGTGACCCAAGCGCGACGAGTCATCGCTTCCGAGAAGTACTTCGACGAAGAGGCGATCAGCCTGCTGCTGACCAAAGATGCCGCCGTCTTGCTGCGCGAATGCGTGGACTTCCTCGCTCCCCACCTGGCCGCGGCCAAGCTCACCGGCGAAGTTCGCAAGGATCTCGACATCCAGTCCGCCGGCGAATGGTTCGCGCGCATACTGTTCTCGCTGTTCAGCACGCCGTCATCGACACTGGACATGGACAACCCCGATGTGGTCGCCGGCTTTGTGCGGGCACACCTGGTCCGGGGGTTCGCCGGCGAACGACCACGACCCCGGCGCGGTCAGTGACGGGGGCGGGTGATGTCCCCGCGGGTAGGAGTAGTATTGGCGGCAACTGCGGCGAGAACGGGTGGAGTGGCCATACAGAGCTGGGGAGACGCGCCCGAGATTCATCCGTCACAAATCCGGGTCGGTGACGTCATCGGCACCTTGGACCCGACCGACGTGCGCTACGCGGTCAAGATGATCAGCGGGCCGCAGAAAAGCCCACAGCGGTGGACCTTTTTCGGCCGCGACGCCCAGGGACGGCAGCAAACCCTCACCTTCGGGGAGGACGACTTAGTTCGCAGGTACGCCAAAGCGTCCTGACAATCTCAGTGACCGCGCTCGGCCAGCGCCCGCATGAAAAATGTCAGGTTGGCCGGTCGCTCGGCCAGTCGGCGCATGAAGTACCCGTACCACTGCGTACCGAACGGCACATAGACCCGAACGCGGTTGCCGGCGGACGCCAGCCGTAACTGCTCGCCGTCACGGATGCCGTACAACATCTGGTATTCGAAATCGCCTGTACCCCGTCCGTATTCCCTCGCCAATGCAGACACCGCCTCGATGACCACGGGATCGTGCGAGGCCACCATCGGATACCCCAAGCCTGCCATCAGCACCCGAAGGCAACGCAGATACGAGTCGGTCACCGCGCCGGCGTCGCGGTAGGCCACCGATGCCGGTTCGTCGTAGGCACCTTTGCACAGCCGTACCCGGACCCCGGATGCGGCGAACTGTTCGCAATCGCCGTGGGTGCGCCGCAGGTATGCTTGCAAAACCACACCCAGCCACGGGAAATCAGTGTGCAGATCGGCGGCGATCGACATCGTCGAGTCCGTGGTGGTGTGGTCTTCGGCGTCCACGGTCACCCACGCGCCGGCCTGCTCGGCCCGCTCGCAGATGGTGTGCGCGTTCTCCAACGCGATCTTCTCACCGTCGCGGTCCAGCGCCTGTCCCAACGCCGACAGCTTCAGCGATACCTCCAGCGGGCGCACACCGTCATGCAAGGCATCCGGCCGCCGGCTCAGTACGGCGAGAAGCTGAAGATAGGCATGCATGGTGGTATTTGCGCCGTCGATGTCGGTGACATCCTCGCCCAGGTAGTCGATGCTCACGAGCCGATCCGAAACTCGCAGGCCCGCAACACTATCCAGCACCCGATCGAGCGAAGCGCCCGGTACAAACCGGTGCACCACCCTGCGGGTGAACGGCAGCCGTTCCGCGGTGCGCCGCAAACCGTCGGAGTGGCTGGCTGCGAGGATCGCCGGGCGCAGCGTCTTGGCGAACACGCCCGCCATCACCGCACCGCCATGTGCGGATAGTTGTGATCGGTGGCCGGGACGAACGTCTCCTTGATCGAACGGGCCGACGTCCAGCGCAACAGGTTCAGCACTGATCCGGCTTTGTCGTTGGTGCCCGATCCGCGGGAGCCGCCGAACGGCTGGCGGCCCACCACCGCGCCGGTCGGCTTGTCGTTGACGTAGAAGTTGCCCGCCGCGAACCGCAGCCGGTTCTGCGCAGTCAGTACGGCGTCGCGGTCGTCCGCGATCACCGCACCGGTCAGCGCATACCGTGATCCGGTGTCGATAACGTCGAGGATCCGCTCGTACTGAGCATCGGGGTAGACGTACACCGACAACAGCGGTCCGAAGTACTCGGTGGCGAACGCCTCGTCGGTCGGGTCGTCGGATAACAGCACCGTTGGGCGGACGAAATAGCCTTTGCTGTCGTCATATTCGCCGCCGACCGCAATCGTGACACCGGCCGCACCTTTCGCGCGTTCGATCGCGTCGACGTTCTTGACGAAGGCCCGCTCATCGATCAGCGCGCCGCCGAAGTTGGAGAAATCGGTGACGTCGCCGAACGGTAGCTCGGCGACGGCGGCCAGGAAGTCGTCGCCCATCTGCTGCCAGACCGAGTGGGCGATGAATGCCCGCGACGCCGCCGAGCACTTCTGGCCCTGGTAGTCGAACGCACCACGAATCAGCGCGGTGCGCAGCACATCCGGTTGCGCCGAAGCGTGTGCGAGCACGAAGTCTTTGCCGCCGGTCTCACCGACCAGACGCGGATAGCTGTGGTAACGCTCGATGTTGGCGCCGACCTCGCGCCACAGTCGCTGGAACGTCGCGGTCGATCCGGTGAAGTGGATCCCGGCCAGCCGCGGATCTGCCAGCGCCACATCCGAAACCGCATAGCCGTCGCCGGCGACCAGGTTGATCACACCGGGCGGCAACCCGGCTGCCTCCAGCAGTTGCATGGTCAGGTATGCGGCGAAGGTCTGAGTCACCGACGGCTTCCACACCACCGTGTTACCCATCAGCGCCGGCGCGGTGGGCAGATTCCCGGCAATCGCTGAAAAGTTGAACGGCGTTATGGCGTAGACGAATCCGTCCAATGGGCGGTAGTCGGTGCGATTCCACTCACCGCGTACGCTCAGCGGCTGCCGCGCCAGGATCTCGCGCGCAAAGGCGACATTGAATCGCCAGAAATCGACTAGCTCGCACGGAGCGTCGATCTCAGCCTGGTAGGCGGTCTTGGATTGACCCAGCATGGTCGCTGCCGCGATCGTCTCGCGCCACGGCCCGGCGAGCAGGTCGGCGGCCCGCAGAAAGATCGCGGCGCGTTCGTCGAACGGGGTCGCCGCCCAGTGTGCTCGGGCGCTCATTGCCGCTTCGACGGCGGCGGTGGCATCGGCGTGGTCCGCGTTGGTCAGCGTGCCCAGTGTCGCGGCATGCCGATGTGGCTGCACGACGTCAATCCGCTCACCGTTGCCCATGCGATGCGCACCGCCGATCACATGCGGCAGGTCGATCGGGTCATCGGCCAGCGCGCCGAGCGCGACCTGCAGCCGGCTGCGTTCGGGCGAATTCAGTGCAAAATCGTGGACCGGCTCGTTGGCGGGCAGGGGAACATCGGTGATCGCGTCCATGCCCTCAGGATGACCGCCGACGACCCGCCAGGGCTTGACTGATTGGACAAGGCTGAGCCTGATCGCTAGTAGAATCGGACAACATGCGAGTGGCGGGTGTCGGACTGGGCCAGTTGCTGTTGGCGCTGGACACCACCGTGGTGAGCCTGGTCGAGGCTCCCCGCGGGCTGGACCTGCCGGTGGCGTCGGCGGCACTGATCGACGCCGACGACGTGCGGCTGGGCTTGGGAAGGGGCGCGGACTCGGCCGACGTGTTCTTTCTGCTGGGTGTCGCCGACAGCGAAGCGCAGCGCTGGCTTGCGACCGGCCCGGCCGATCGCGCGGCGGTGGCCGTCTTCGCCAAGAATCCCTCGGACGCCATGGTGGAACGGGCCGTCGCAGCCGGGACGGCGGTAGTGGCGGTGGAGCCGCAGGCCCGCTGGGAGCGGTTGTACCGGCTGGTCAATCACGTCCTTGAGCACCACGGACCCGCCGATCCGCGTTACGACTCGGGCACGGATCTGTTCGGTCTGGCGCAGTCGCTGGCCGACCGCATTCATGGCATGGTCAGCATCGAGGACGAGCAGTCGCACGTGTTGGCGTATTCGGCATCCAACGACGAAGCCGACGAGTTGCGCCGGCTATCGATCCTGGGCCGCGCCGGACCGCCCGAGCATCTGAAGTGGATCGACCAGTGGGGGATCTTCACTGCGCTGCGGGCCAGCGGCGAGGTGGTCGGGGTCGCCGAGCGTCCGGAGTTGGGTCTGCGGCCACGGTTGGCCGTTGGTATTCATCACCCGGCCCCGGATGCTCGCCGGGCGCCGGCCTTCGCCGGAACCATTTGGGTGCAACAAGGCTCGCGGCCGTTCGCGGACGACGCCGAGGAAGTGCTGCGCGGAGCCGCCGTGCTGGCCGCCCGCATCATGTCGCGATTGGCGGCCAGGCCGTCGACGCACGCGCTGCGGGCCCAGGAGCTGCTGGGTTTGACCGACGGCGGATCGGTCGATGTGGACGCCATCGCACGAGAACTCGGGATTGCGGCCGACGGCAACGCCGCGCTGATCGGTTTCTGCACTCCCGACCACCACGCCCGGCTGGCCGACGTGCTGGCATTGAACGCCAACGCTTTTCGGGCTGATGCACAAGTAGCATCGCGCGGCTCTCGGGTCTATGTGCTGCTGGCGCATACCGCGAAGCCGTCGTCACTCGCGTCCTGGATTCGCGGCACCATCGGCGCGCTGCGCAGTGAATTGGGACTGCAGTTGCGGGCGGTCATCGCCGCGCCGGTCACCGGACTGGCCAGCCTGCCGGCGGTGCGCGCGGAGGTGGACCGGGTGCTGGATAGCGCTGAGCGCCATCCGGATTCGTTCGGCCAGGTGACGTCGCTGGCCGAGGCGCGCAGCACCGTGCTGCTCGACGAGATCGTCACGATGGTCGCCGCCGACGGGCGGCTGGTCGATCCGCGGGTGCGCGAGCTGCAAGCCCGCGACCCGGCGTTGGTTGCGACGCTGCGGGCCTATCTGGACAGCTTCGGCGACGTTGCCGCCGCGGCGCAACAGCTGCACGTGCATCCCAACACCGTGCGCTACCGGGTCCGCGGGATAGAGAAGCTGCTGGCGACGTCGCTGGCCAATCCCGATGTGCGGCTGTTACTTTCGCTGGGATTACGGGCTACCGAGCGATCCGGCTAGCCGCGGTCGTGCGTTCATAGATCTCGGCCAGGAACTGCTCGACGGCGACCGCCGCATGGGCGGCGCGCGCCGACCCGAAGATGTCGAACGCGTGCTGCGCGAACGGCATTTCGGCGTAGGCAACCGGCTGGCGGCTGACTTCGCGGAGCCGTTTGGCGAAGGCGCGGCCCTGTTCGACCGGAATCAACGAGTCGTTGCGGCCATGCAGCACGAAAAACGGTGGCGCATCGGCAGACACATGCGTAATCGGCGAAGCGATGCGGAAAGCATCGGCGAGCTCGGCTCGTCGCAGCTTGAATACGTGCTTCGCCAGCGTCGGCACCATCAGCGGGTGCATCGCATCGTCGGTCCGGGTGAAGTCGTAGAGGCCGTAGAACGGAACCGCGGCCCGCACACTGGTGTCGGCGTACTCGAAGCCCGGCTGAAACTGGGGATCGTTCGCGGTGAGGGCGGCCAACGCCGACAGGTGCCCGCCGGCCGAACCGCCGGTGATCGCGATCCAGTCCGGATCACCGCCGTATTCCGCGATGTGCTCCTTCGTCCATGCCAGCGCCTGCTTGACGTCGACGATCTGGTCGGGCCAGGTGGAGCGCGGACTCAGCCGGTAGTTGATCGCGACACACACCCAGCCCAACTCGGCGAGGTGACTCATCAACGGATAGGCCTGCTGGCGTTTGCTTCCCACCATCCAGGCGCCGCCGGGAACCTGCAGCAACACCGGTGCCCGTCCGCCACGCTCGAGGTCAGGCCGTCGCCAGATATCGAGGTAATTGCGCGAGCCGTAATCGCCGTAGCTGATGTCGGTGTCGTGCGCGTAGTCGCCGTAGATCCGCGCCATGCGGATCACGCCGGGCGTCTTGGCCGTGCCCGCGCCGGCCGGCCGCTTCCACAGGTCGCCCGACTCGGTGCGACGATCGGTACCGAGCCCGGCGTCGAGCGCGGCGGTGAGCGGCAGGTTGGCCTGATGGCCGAGGCGGTTGAGGCCGAGCAGTCCCAACCACGACAACGCCGACACCAGCCAGCTGAACCGGCGCAGCCGTGGCGAAAGCCTGCGGGTTATCGCGGCCAGCAGCGCAAACTGGCCCGCGAGCATCTGCAACGGCAGTTCCGATGCGAACACTCCGAAGCCGAAGGCGTAGAGCGAGGGATAACCGCGCTTGCTGAGCGGCTGGTAGCCGTCGACGGTGATCGCAAGTCCGGTTAGCGAACCCAGTATTGCTGCCAGTTTCTTCACGACTGTCACTTAACCAGTTACTGCCCTGGCAGTCGGCGGGCGGGTTGCCTGGGAGCGGCGAATCACTCAAACCACTTGTGTCACTGTAGTTTTCCCTGTGGATAAGTCGCGGCTGTTGTCGGAGCGTTTGGTTACACTTCGAACATGCGTTCGAGTAGCCGTGAAGTGATCGTCGAGGACTTCGACGATCTGCACGAGGTGGTGTCACGTCTGCTGAACCACTCCTACGATGCGTTGACTACACCCGAGTGCTTGTCCATGTTGGAAAGACTCGAACGGGAGACCCGTCGGCTGCCGGTGCCGGGGCATGCGTTGATCAACCGGGTGAGCCGTCACGCCGGCGAGGTCGAGCTGGGCGGGAAGCTCGGCCATGCATTGGCGAATCGGCTGCGGATCAGCCGCGGCGAAGCGTCTCGGCGTATTCACGAGGCTGCCGATCTGGGCGAGCGGAAAGCGATCACCGGCGAGCCGCTGCCGCCGAAGTTGGACGCCACCGCCGAGGCGCAGCGGGCCGGCGACCTCGGCGCCGCCCATGTGGCGGTGATCCGCGGTTTCTGGCATCGGCTGCCCGACTTCGTCGACGTCGAGACCCGAGCGAAGGCCGAGACGCAGCTGGCCC
>Ga0209248_10000068_pt1 | contig 33333 bp, 31 predicted proteins | sample BogFormECP04_OM1_FD_188241 | JGI IMG/M metagenome (GOLD analysis project Ga0209248, IMG submission 188241) | Bog forest soil microbial communities from Calvert Island, British Columbia, Canada - ECP04_OM1 (SPAdes) (version 2) | ecosystem: Environmental > Aquatic > Freshwater > Wetlands > Bog ... | reverse complement strand
TGATCGACGCCGCAATCGACCAGGCGCTCGCTGACGGGTCGCGCCAAACCGAAGCCGGCGAGGACGGCGATCCGGCAGCGCTTGCAAAGGTGATCGACGGTTACGTGAGCAAGGCTCACCGGGACAACCCGGAGGTGGGCTGCGGCGTCGCGGCGCTGCCGGCGGACGTGTCGAGATCTGGCTCTCGAGCGCGCGACGCGTACGCGCGGCAGGTTCGGCGCTACATCGACCGCCTCGCGAGTCTCATCCGACGCCCCAAGGCGGATGCCAAGCGAGACGAGGCGGTGATGATGCTTTCGGCACTGGTCGGGGCGCTGTCGATGGCACGCGCCGTTGAGGATCCGGAGCTCTCCGACGAGATCCTCGCCGGCACGGCACGAGCGCTTCACAGACGAATCGACGAGGACGCGGCTGGAGCCTGATCGCGACGGTGGGCGGCTTCGTGCTGTGCACACGTGCTTCTCGCGTCGCGTCGTGACCGACCCTCAGCGTGCGATATGCGCTAGGCGCCCGATTCGAGTAAGCCCATCCCATCAACTCCCCGGGGAGTCAAGACGATCCTCTGGGAAGCAATCGCCGAACGAAGGCCGGCCGCTGCGCGACGCGCCCCGCGAAGCCTCGTCCTCGATCACGTCCCAATGCTCAGCCAGTAGCCCCTGCTCTATACGCACGATGTCCACCACGATCCGGTCGGGGCGACCGTCGCCATAGCCCCACAAACGCCCTTGCGCCATGACAAAGTCGCCCTCGGCCACAATCACTCCCATCTCACGCTGGTGCGTCGAAGGAAACGACTTGACCAGCTCAAGCAGGCCTTCGCGGCCCGGCGGGATATGGGCGCTGTGTTGGATGTAGTTCGGCGAGAAGAACGCCTCGGCCACCACGAGGTCTCGTTGGTTGAACAGTGCCTCAAACGCGTTACGCACGATTGCCTTGTTTCGCTCCTCAAGCGAACCCGTCATGGTTGTGTCCTCTCGTGTGCTCGATAATTCGTCTGGTCGCCCAAGAGCCTCGCCTGCGTTCCGGTGCTACCTCTGCCGCGGCCCTTGCGGCGCAGGCGGGAACTTCTTCGACGCGCACTCAGCCCACAGCGCCAAGGCTCGCATCGCCTCACCCCCCACACATCGCACGAATGCGCGATGTGTAGGGAAGTTTCATAAGTAGGATCGCACCATGAACGTGGTGGTTGCAGGTGCCCACGGGAAGATCGCGTTGCGGCTGACGCGCCTGCTTGCCGCTGAGGGCGACCGTGTCACCGGGCTGATCCGCAACCCGGATCATGCGACCGAGGTCAGCCAGGCTGGAGCATCTGCGGTCCTATGCGACCTGGAGCAGGCGACGGTCGAGGAGATCGCCATGGCGACCGACGGCGCCGACGCCGTGGTCTTCGCGGCCGGCGCCGGACCCGGTAGCGGAGCGGATCGCAAGCTGACCGTGGATCGCGACGGAGCGATCAAGCTTCTTCGTGCGGCCGAGACCGCTGGCGTCCCGCGCTACGTGATGGTCAGTGGCGCGGGCGTTGAGGACCCGCCGGACGGCGACGAGTTGTTCGACGTCTATTTGCGGGCCAAGGCGGAGGCCGATGCGGCGATCGCGGCGAGTAACCGGGAGTGGACGATCGTCAGGCCAGGCGGCTTGACCGATGATGCCGGCACCGGGAGCGTCCGCATTGACGCCGCCCCATTTCGCGGATCGGTGCCGCGTGATGATGTCGCGAACCTGCTCGCCCGCTTGCTGGGAGATTCGCGTAGCACCCGCCGCGTCCTCTACGTGAACTCGGGGGAGCAGCCGATTGAGCAGGCTCTCGACGAGGTTCTGGACAGCTCCAGCTAAGCAGTGCGCCGCGGCGGGCGGCCAGGCGCAGGCATCCGCCCACGCTGCGGCTTTTGCGCCGTTGGCGTGCACTCTCACCGGCTGATCGGATTGGACCCGCTGGTGACCGCGTCCGCGCTGCCGTCCTTCATCTGCCACGCGGGCCGGACGCATAGGTCCCGCCGGAGAGCACCTTAGGTGAACGCTATCTCGCTGAGTTCGATCGATACGAGTACGGATTCGTCGAGTGACTGTCCGTCCGGTGTTCGCTGCACGATCGTGTGCCGCGTCGGGACCATGATGCCGGCGAACTCCGTGTAGTCGCTGAAGTAGTGCGCTCCCGGGGCGTTGGCCTGGATTACGATGTCGTAGTCATGTCGCCGGAGCAGGCCGTCGGCGCCGACATACAGCGTCTGTTCGCTGCTGTGTGTGGCGACGTTGTTCGGCCATACGAGGTGCAGGCGGCGCCACTCCTCGCCTTCCTCCTGCCATGGCTCGAGCTCGCGTATCTCGAACCCAGGGAGGGCGTATGTGAATGGCTGTGTGAGGTATGTCCACATCGAGATGCCGACGAAGTAGGCCAGCTGCGGCGTGGACCAAGGGGTTTCCGGGGTGTGGCCCTCAAACGACGCACGGGGTTCATCGAGCTCCTCGAGGAGGTCGCCGGTCGTGCTCTCGATCGCGACGTGCTCGGGGGTGAAGGCGCTTCGACGGTCGGGGGCCCCAACGGGGTGATGCGAGACGCGCTGTTGGTGAAGCGTTACCCTCACGAAGACGTCGGCGAGCGCTCCCGCCTGGCCCTTTAGAGCCCACTCAGCGCCGTCCTGGAGCAGTCGAGCCGAGACCGCGTCGAGTTCGTTCCAGCGCTTACGGCCTCCGTGAGCGTCGATCGTCGCTTTGAGTAGTTCGTTCATCTCAGGTCTCCCGGTTCGTGGGGTCGTCGGGTTGCAAAGTCCTGACTGCGTGGAGCGGCGGACCACTGCCCGCTTCTCGTCGAGTGGCTCAGATCCGCACGCGGGGTCAAGGCGGACCCTGCGAACTCCGGACGCGGCCCGAGCTTCGGAGACCTTCGCCGTTCAGGCCCACGACGACATCGCGTGGTCGTGCCATGTCTTGCTTCTGGGGTTGGTTCGGCTTACTGCGTTCGGTGCCCGTGCCGTCGAGCCTTCGGCATCAGATGGCCCGTTCGTGCGATGTCCGGATCCATGAGGGCAGCGAACCTGGGGTGACATGGCGGCAGAACTCTCTTGGGACGTGTACGTCACAGCTGAAGAGCCGGTGATCAGCGATGAAGTCCCGCCCGACGCTGACGGCCGGAAGTGGCCGCCGATCTCGGCCACCCTCATCTCGGGGGAGCGTGATGGTGTGTTGGTCGATCCGTTGATGACGATCGATCAGGCCCGCGACCTTGGCGAGTGGATCAGCGCTAGCGGGAAGACCTTGAAGGCCGTTTTCGTGACGCATGGGCACGGCGACCACTGGCTCGGCCTGAGCGTGATCCTCGAACGTTTCCCAGATGCCCAAGCGTTCGCGCTGCCCGGCGTCGTGGAGGAGATGCGCCGTTCCTCGACCCCGGATGTGATGGCCGGCTGGAACCGACGGCTGCCGGGCAAGATTGGCGACCGCGTCGTGCTGGCCGAGCCGCTCGCGGATCATGCGATCGACCTCGAGGGCCATCAGCTGGTCGCGGTCGACCTCGGGCACACCGACATGGACGCGAGCAGTTGCCTTCACGTCCCGACGATCGACCTCATTGTTGCGGGAGATGCGGCCTACAACGATGTTCACCTGCACCTCTCGGAGTCCGATCACGAGGGCCGAGAGGCCTGGCTCGCAGCTCTCGACACAATCGAATCGCTTCGACCGAGGTCCGTCATCGCCGGCCACAAACGGGTCGACCGCGAGGACGACCCGCGGATCATCGAAGAGACCCGAGAATACATTCGCGACGTCGACCGCATCGCCGCGAGCACCAGCACCCCGGTGGAGCTCTACGAACAGGTTCTCGCGCTTCACGAAGGTCGCCTGAACCGAGGCGCGCTTTGGTCCACGGCCCTGGCCAACAGGCGCTGAGCGACCGGCGTAGAGATGCGGGTGCGATAGGTCCGTTTAGCCAGTACCGATTCTCAGATGATGGTGGGAACGACGGCCTCGATCAAGTGGGGCCCGGGCTCGGTCAACGCTCGCGTCAGGTGCTCTGCGAGCTCCTCGGCGGTGTCGGCGTGCGCCCCGTCGACGCCCATGGATTGCGCCAGTCCGACGTAGTCGAGCGGTGCTCCGCCGAGGTTGATCAGGGGGCTGTCGTGCAGCTCGTTCTGGCCTTGCTCCTTGAGGAGTTGCCACTCCTCGCGGAGGATTCCGTATGAGCTGTTCTTGAGGATGATCGTGGTGGTGTTCAGCTGCTCGCGTGCGTGTGTCCATAGGGCAGAGATCGTGTACATCGCGCATCCGTCGCCGTCGAGAAGGATGACCGGCCGGTCTGGTGCGGCGATCGCGGCGCCGGCCGCGAGCGGCAGTCCGATTCCCATCGCGCCTCCGGTTAGGGTGAGCAGATCGTGGCGGGGGGCGCCTGCTGTCGCCGCTGTGAGCGCCAGGCCAGAGCTGATCGACTCGTCGACGATGATCGAGTCCTCCGGTAGGAGCGCCCCCACTACCTGTGGCCACGACTTCAGGGTGAGCGGTCCGGATGGCATCGCGGGACGCGCCACGGCAGAGAGTTCCGCCGTGGTGGTCGGCGCGACGATTTCGGCCAGGTCGGTGAGCGCGCGGGCGGCGTCCTCGTGCACGTCGGCGAGCGTGACCGTGTCGGCGTCGGCGGGTACCGGCGAGCTCGGCTGGTTGAGATAGGCGAAGAAATGCGCCACCGGCTCGTGGACGCCGGCGACCAGGACATGGCTGGTCCCTTCGAGCTGCGCCGCCGTCTGCTGGGGATAGAACCCGAGACGCGGGAAGTTGGGCAGACCGGCGCCGCGCTCGAGGCGCGCCGGGAATGTCTCGACGAAGACGCGGGTTCCGGTGGCCGTGGCGATCCGGCTCGCCGCCCGGAGGCCGTCCTCGCGACAAGCGGCGCCGCCGAGCAGCAGCGCTGCCTGCGTGCCCTGGCCGAGCAGGGCAGCGATGCGCTCGATGCGCTCCCCCGGCACGATGCTCGCCGGCGATGGCGGCATCGGAGCGGCGATCGTCTCGGTCTGCGACCAGGACACGTCCGCGGGCATGATGACGGTGGAGATGCGTCCGGGCGTCGACGCCGCGTCGGCTACAGCCGATGCCGCGCAGGAACTTACCTGCTCGGCGATGAGCGGCGTGCGGACCGCGCTGTCCAATGCGCCGGCGACGGCGGGGATGTCGGACTCCAGCGGCGGGTCGAAGCGCTTGTGGTAAGTGGCGTGGTCGCCGATCAGGCTGACGACCGGCGTGCGCGCGCGACGCGCGTTGTGGAAATTAGCCCAGGCATTGCCCTGACCGGGCCCGAGGTGCAGCAGCGTGGCGGCGGGCCGGCCGGCAATTCGGCCGTAGCCGTCAGCGGCCCCGCTCACGACACCCTCGAACAGGGCCAGGACTGATCTCAGGCCGGGAGTCGCTTCCGCTGCCTCCACCATGTGCAGCTCGGTTGTTCCCGGGTTCGCGAACAAGGTCGTAACCCCTGACTCGACCAACGTGCGCATCAGAGCGCGGGCACCATCCACGGTATTCCTCCTTTCGTGATCTCTGTTCGGTCAGCTCTTCACTACGCCGTGACGGCTCGATCTCCGCAAGCAAGCGCAGCATCGAGGATCAGCGCAGCGGCCTTATCCGGATGGGAAACCATCGCCACGTGACTGGCGGGGATCTCGACGGTGGTCGCCCCCATGCGCTCGGCGAACATGCGCTCCGCTGCCGGCGGGATCGCTTCGTCGTTCTCGGCCACCAGGTACCAGGACGGCAGATACTTCCAGGCCGGTACGCCCATCACGTCGCCGAAGGTGTTCCCGGCCAACGGCTGCTGCACGGCGTGCATAACTTTGGCCTTCGCCGGCTCGACGTCGGCGGCGAAGTGGTTGACGAAGTCGTCTTCTGAGAGCCACACAAAGCCCTGCTCGTCGGTGGTGGAGTGCAAGAGCGCGGGCGTTGGAGGGCCCTGTGCGGAAAGCCCGCCGAGCGTCTCGCCCTCGTTCAGCGCGAAGGCGGCGATGTAGACGAGCCCGACGACGTTCGGCGCGTCTGTGCCGAGGGAGGTGATGATGTGGCCGCCGTAGGAGTGAGCTGCGAGGACTGTCGGACCGTCCTGGAGCGCCAATACCTGCCGCAGGCGAGCGACGTCGTTTGCGACGGACGTCATCGGGAACTGCGGCGCAGTGACCTTGTAGCCAGAGGCCTGCAGGCGCTCGATGACGCCGGCCCAGGAGGAGCCGTCGGCCCAGGCGCCGTGGACAAGAACGATGTTCGGTTGATCGGCCATGTGAGTTCCTCTCAGTTGTGTGTTGAGCGCAAGAGGCGCGCTAAGACTCCGAGTCGTCGCGACCGCGAGTCGACCGCTGGTCCTTGTTGTGGCGTTCGGTTTCCCACGTCGGGCTTCAATTCAGCCTGACTATTGCTGCGGCAATGCCAACCGACATCACGTGATCAAGCCATATCTAGGACGCGCTCGCGATTGCCAGTGACAAGGCGAGCCAACTGTTTGCCGACCGGTCCATGGTGACGAGCGGTCGCTCCTATCCGAGCGCGTCGAGCTCGTCTAGTGTGTCCTCGCCCGGGCGTGGGCCACTTGCTTTCAGGATGGCTCTGGCGCAATCGGCTCGGGTGGGTTGCGTGGAGCGTCGATGCGACCGCACGTCCAGGCTGCCCACCTCGCTTCGCGCCCTCCTGCCACGGTCGCAACGTCAGACGGATCCGGCCGCAAGAGAACCACGCTCAAGAGGGTGCCGGCGAAGCAGATCGCCGCGGCGAGCCCGAACGCCAGCTGGTAGCCGCTGGCAAGCGCTCCAAGGCGAGATGCACCGCTCGCCAGCTGGCTGGCTGTGTGAGAGTCGGCGAGGGTACTCAGGACGGCGAGCCCTAGTGCTCCGCCGACCAGGCGCGAGGTGTTGATCAGCCCGGACGCGAGCCCGCTCTGCGCGGGTGGGACCCCTTGTACTGCCGTGATGGTGAGCGGTACGACCGTCATGCCCAAGCCCGTACCGGCGATCACGCCTCCGGGCAGCACCACCGCGAGGTAGCTTGCACCCGGGCTCACGCCGCTCAACAAAGCGAGACCGACAGCGGAGCTCAGCATGCCGGCCACGATGGCCCGGCAAGCTCCGACCCGGGCGACCATGCGCGGTGCGTACGTCGCGGCCAGGGCGACGCTGAGGGTTATCGGCAGGAACGCAAGCCCCGCCTTCAACGCGCTGTAACCGAGCACGCCCTGCATGAAGAGGCTGAGGAAGAACCACATCGAAAACACTCCTGCGTACAGCAGGGCCATCACGAGGTTGGCGGCGCGCAGCCGCCGCATTCTTAGAACCCCGAGAGGCAGAAGCGGCACGGCGGCAAGACGACCCTCGACAAGCGCAAACGCCCCGAGTAGCGCGATGCCGAGCGCGATCGACCCGAGAACTCCGATCGAGCCCCAGCCCAGGCTCTCGCTGCGAACGATCCCGTAAACAACGGCGACCAAACCGAGCGTGACCAGGATCGCGCCGGCGACGTCAAAGTCCCGACTCAGATCATCGCGCCGGCTTTCGGGAATGACCCCGCGTCCGACCGCGATCACCGCCAACCCGATGGGAGCGTTGATCACGAATATCGCGGGCCACCCGAACACCTGCGTGAGGATGCCTCCGAACAACACACCGGACGCGCCACCCAAGCCCGCCATCGCGCCCCACACCCCCAGCGCGCGGTTGCGCTCCGGGCCCTCCTTGAACGAGGTCGTGATGATCGAGAGGCTCGCCGGCGAGAGCACCGCTCCACCGAGGCCTTGAAAGGCACGCGCCCCGATCATCAACCCCCGGGAGCCAGCGAACGCACAGAGAAGCGACGAGACGCTGAAAAGCGCCGTCCCGGCCAGGAAAACGCGGCGGCGTCCGAGCAGGTCGGCCGCGCGGCCGCCAAGCAGCAGGAAGCCCCCGAACGTGATCGTGTAGGCGTTCACCACCCACTGCAGCCCTGTGGTGCCGAAGTGCAGACCACGCTGTATCGACGGCAGTGCGACATTCACGATCGACACGTCGAGGATGACCATGAACTGCGTCACACACACGAGAGCGAGGAGCAGTCCTGGCTGCTTGGGCGAACTGACCGCCGTTCCGGCTCGAGGGGTCTGCGTTACGGTCGCACCTCCTCCGCCGCACTCATCTCGCTCCCCATCCCATTCTCCGTCAACCTTGGCTAAGTCCCGCCTGGCTCTTGTGCAGCGACGGTGGTACGTCGACGCCGAGGGCCTCCAGAAGTACCGCCAGCTTCCTGTCGAGCTCGACGCCCACCTTCGCGACCTCTGGGATGCCGAAGCTATCGAATTGCGTGCTCGGCTGGTCGGCAGTGAACCACGCCTGGCCGGACGAGTCTTCCCAGATGACGGTGTGCAGAGGCGCATACAGCATCGCTCGAGGGTCGTACCGGAACATCTGCTCGGCAATCGTGTGGTTGCCCATCAGGTAGGCAATGCAGTTGGCGTCGTCACCGGCGAGCTGCATCACTGGATGCACATCGTTTCGAAAGTAGATTAGGAACCCGTAGGGAGCGCTGTCCGCGATCAGATCGAGCATCTCCGACCACGGTGCGGCACGGTCCACCAACGCCGTGACCTGCTCGAGCGGGAGCGCCGGGACAGCTTGCTCGTAGCGCTCCTGAAACTCGCGTACGCCCGGCACGGCAACGGTTAGGCGCTTGACCGTGTAGGTGGTCTCTGCCTCTGACGTGCCGGAGATCACGACTCTGCTTTCGCGGCGAGTTCGGCCCGCGCGGATTGTGCGATGTCGGCACCTGTGTTGGCGTGCCCGGCTATCCCCCAGCCCCCTTCGGGGGACTCCGTGAGCAATACCCAGGTCCGTTGGGCGAGGCTTGGGTCGCCGGCGGCAGCTGCCACGATCTCGGTCAGCTCTTTGACGACGCCGATCTGCTTGTCGCGGTCGAGCGCACCCGTTGGCGTGAGCACCTGCACGCGAACATAGTTGCTGTCGCCGTTTACGTTCGCGAGTGAGCTGTCGGGTAGATCGTGCACGAACCCGGCGGTGTTGTTGCGGAACAGCGGCAGGTCGGGCACCTGCTCCCAGCGCATAACCGCTCCGGCGAGATTGCTCGCGAGCGTGTGCTTGTCGGAGAACGTTCCTGCGACTGCGTAGACGTCGATCATCGGCATGACGAGACCTCCTGGGTGATGTTGTAGCCCTTCTCCTGGAGGACGCCGGCGGCGGCGCTCCAGGGTGAGCTATCCGCCCACATACCGTGGACCGGGCCGTCGTTCAGTGGCTCGCTCATTTGGGCTCCTCGGGTCGGGGTGGATGCCAGCGATCACGCCTGCAAGGGCGACTCGAGTCGAGTCACCGCTCGTTGTCGTTGCTCTGGCGCTACAGATGCTTCCGATAGCCGGTCGGGTGGACATCACACGATCGAGTGAGGTGTTAGGGCGTTGCCTGGTTGCCACGCCTCGGGGCGTGCCTGCGCCCTGCTCGGCATCTGGGGTACTATGGCGTCCGTCATAGAACATGCCTCGTAAGTCCAACGCACGCCAGAAAATGATCGAGAGCGCCGCGCTGTTGTTCAGCGAGCGCGGCGTCCAGGGGACCTCGTTCACTGATGTCCTCGCCCACAGCGGGGCGCCGCGCGGATCTGTCTACCACCACTTCAGCGGCGGGAAGACCCAGCTGGTGGAGGACGCGACCCGCTGGGCTGGCGAATTCACGATCGCGGGGGCCGTCGCCGCGGTCGAGCGCCGCGATCCCGTCGCCGCAGTTGGTTCCTTCCGCAGGTACTGGTCGAAGATCCTGCGTGCCAGCGATTTCGGGGCCGGCTGCCCGGTAGCCACGGCCGCGCTCGAAGGGTCGCACCAGCCCACCGCGCGGGACATCGCCGGAGAGGTTTTCGCCGACTGGCAAATGGTGATCGCCGATTCATTGCGCAGAGGCGGCCTGCCGGTGGCGCGTGCCCGCTCGATCGCGGCGCTTCTGCTGGCGTCGATCGAGGGCGCGATCGTCCTTTGCCGCGCGCAGCGGAGCCTGCGACCGCTAGAGCGTGTCTGTGACGAGCTGGAGCTCGTGATGGCCTCGGCGCTCGACGCCGAGCAGCCGCCCCGTGTGGCGAGACCGTCTATCGAGGCGTGAGGAGCCAGCCAATGGAGCAGACGGTGTCCCGTCGTCATCTGCTTCGTGGCCGGGATGCCCCGCTCACGGTGCTGGGCGACACGCTCGATCGCGTGCGCGCCGGCGATGCCGGCGCGGTCATCCTGCTCGAGGGAACCGCGGGGATGGGGAAAACCCGTCTTCTCGACGAGGCCGCGAGGATGGCATCCCGAATGGATTTCGTGGTCGGCCAGGGCGGCGCCGAGCCGGGTGAGGGGGTCGAGCTGGCGCCCCTAATGGACGCCCTCTTCCAGGGCGATCCACCACCGCTTGAGCCCAGAGCGCTCCGCGAGCTTCCCGCCGCGCCCGAGCAGCGCTACTGGCTGCTCCAAGAACTGCAGGCACTTCTCGAGCGAGCCGCGCTCAGGCGGCCCATCTTCCTGGCGCTCGACGACCTTCAATGGGCCGATGCCGGCACCGCGCGCGCCCTGCGGCTTCTGACCTCACGCCTGAGCGGCCTGCCGATCGCCTGGGTCATCGCGCTACGGCCGCCGCAAGGCTCGTCGCCGATTTCGACCACCGCTCGGTACCTCGACCGTGCTGGCGCCGAGAGGGTCGTCATCGGTCCGCTGGACCAGGTCGCTGTGGTTCAGATCGGGCGAGACCTCACGGGCGGTGCCCCTGCCGACCCGTTGGTTGCCCTGATGGCGCGGGCGCAAGGAAGCCCGTTCCTACTGACTGAGCTGTTGAACGGGCTTCTCGACGAGGATCTCGTCAGAGTCGAGGACGGGGAGGCCCGCCTGGCCGATAGTCGCCTGCCGGCCCGGGTCCAGGCGAGCATGCGCGAGCGCCTCGACGGCCTATCGGACGCCGGCCGCCAGTCGGCGGTCCTCGCGGCCTCGTTGGGGCGCACCTTCTCGTTCGGTGAGTTGGCAGCGATGCTCGAGCGACCTCCATCTGGCGTCCTTGCACCAGTCGAAGAGTTGATTAACGCGTCGATCGTGGTGGATCGTGACGGGGACCTGGGGTTCCGCCACGACATCACGCGCGATGCCGTCCGCGCGAGCGTGCCGTCTTCGGTGCGACGTGCGCTGGACCGCCAGGCGGTGGATGTCCTGCTCGAGAACGGCGCGACGTCCGGCGAGGTCGCCACCCAACTGGCCGAGAGCGCGGTCCCCGGCGACGAGGCGGCCGTCGCGACCCTCTCGAGTGCGGCGCAGGTGCTCGGCGCGAATGATCCGAGCACCGGGGCAAACCTGAGCCGCCGAGCCCTGGAGCTCGCACCGAGGTCCTACCCGCGTCGCGCCGAGCTGGTGGCCGAGACCGCGCTTCTTCTTCATGCCGCCGGCCGGGGCGAGGAGGGGCGTACCTTCGTCGAGACCCACCTGCGAAGTGCGCTGCCTCCCGAAGAGGAGGCGCGCGTGCTCCTCACTATCGCGGGGATGTTCGCCCTTTCGCCCGACGTTCGCATCGACGCCGACCGCCGAGCGTTGGCGCTCGAGGGCGTCTCGCAGACGGGGCGCGCACGACACCACGCAGCACTGTTCCACAACTTCCTGGTCGCCGGCCGATTCGACGAAGGACGCGCGGTGCTGGAGGTGACCCGGGAGGTAGTTCGAGCGAGCCACGACGGCGTTGCAGCGTTCAGCCTCCTAGTAGCCGAAGCCGCGCTCGAATACGTCGACGGCAACTTCATACGATCAGTCGAGCTGATGCAGCAGGCCACGCGCTCGCCGGCCGCGGCGGAAGACCCCGCCCGCGCGCGCCTCTCTCAGCTCATGCGATCCGAGGCACTCATGGTCGCCGAAAGGTTTGATGAGTCGGTGGAGGTGACCAACGAGGGGATCGCTGACGCAGAGCAGCACCGTCAAGGATGGGCCCATCACATGCTGGAAACCTGGCGAGGCGTCCAGCTCTTCCAGCTTGGCCTACTAGACGACGCCGTACCCGTGCTCGAAGGCCAGTTGGGTCCGGAGGAAGAGGATCGCATCGCGGGCCTGCTCGACGCTGCCGGCATCGTCGCGCTGGGTCGCGTCGCTCTGCACCGCGGCGACGACGCTCAGTTGCACAGGACGGCGACTCTGGCGCGGACGATGGTCGGCGAAGGCCCGCCCGGTTTCCGACGCCACGCCGCTTGGCTCCTGGCTCTAGGAGAGATGGCTGCCGGTGACCGGACGTCGGCCCACGCTTGGTTGTGTGCGTTGGGCAGAGAGGAGCGCAAGTCCCTCCTCCCGTTGTTTCCGTCCGACATCAGCGATGAGGCGCAGCTGGTGCGGATAGCCGTAGCCGCAGGTGACGAGGAGCTCGCCGTGGCGACGGTTAACGCCGCCGAGCGGCGCGCTGAGCTGAGTCCTACCCTGGCGGCGGTCGTCGGCACGGCGGCTCACGCGCGCGGTCTCCTGGGCGGAGGGCTGGATCATCTCAAACGGGCGGTTGAACAGTTCGAGCGAGCCTCAAGGCCCCTTGCGCTCTCCTCCGCCCTCGAGGATCTCGGGGTTCGGCGGATCGCGGTGGGTCAGGAGAACGAGGCAATCGAGGACTTGGAACGTGCCCTCAGGATCTATACAGAGGCGGGGGCGGCTTGGGACGCCAGGCGCGTGAGGGCAAAGCTCAGGAACCGTGGCATCCATCGCCGCCTGGTGAGCAGTTCCGGTCGTCCGGAGATCGGGTGGGCCGCGATGACCGATTCGGAGCTGGCAGTCGCACGCCTCGTTGCCCAGGGGCTCACCAATCGCGATGTCGCCGAGCGACTCTTCGTCTCACCACACACCGTGAACAGCCACCTGCGTCAGATCTTCGCGAAGTTGCAGATCAACTCTCGCGTCGCCCTGACGCGGCTCGCGAACGACCACGACCGGTCCGTCTAGGCGATACCGCACGTTCGCGGGATGTCCCGCCCGACAGAAGCCGCGAGTCTTTTCCGCACGTGTCCTGTTCCCATCGCGATCACGTCAAGCTGTCGGCGCTGCCGGAGAGCGTGCCGGGTTGCGAGGAGTGCCTCGCCTCAGGGGAACCGTGGCTGCATCTGCGCATCTGCCTGGAGTGTGGCCATGTCGGCTGCTGCGACGATTCGCCAAACCGCCACGCCACCGCGCATGCCAACGCAACACGGCACCCGTTGATCCGTTCGCTGGAGCCTGGCGAGACATGGGCGTGGTGCTACATCGACCGCGTCGCGATGCTCGTCCCCCATGTCAAGGGATCCACGCAGATACCACCCTCGCCGCTCGCCGCTCGAGAGCGGATCAAGGAACCCGGCCCGCGCGACGGGTCTCGGTCACTGTGAAGTTCGCTCGGTCAGGGGCGCCGCAATATCGCGCGATCGAGTGATGTCGCGCCAGCCGCGGCGATGCAGATTCCCAAGGCTGCTCGGACGAGCAGCCCATCGGTCACGGACAAGAGGAGTGATTCATGTCGAGCAGCGCTGTGAATATGAGCCCCCGGCAGCGCGAGGCCGACGGCCTACAGATCAGGTACGCCGAGACCGAGGGAGTCGGGGATGACACGGTCCTGCTGCTGAATCCCTGGCCCGAGAGCCTGTTCGCCTGGAACACAATCTGGTCGCGCCTGGCCGAAAGCGCACGACTCATCGCCATCGATCTCCCAGGCTTCGGTCAATCCGAGCGCCAAGCTGAGCTACTTTCCCCACAAGCCATGGGTGGGTTCCTGCTGCGGTTGATCGACGAGTGGGACCTCGGACATCCGCACGTGGTGGGACCGGACGTCGGAACCGGCGCCGTCCTGTTCGCCGCCGCCGAGGACGTTGACCGGTTCCCCAGCGCAGTTGTCGGCAGCGGCGGCGCGTCCTTCCCGCTTGAGGTCACAGGCGCTCTGAAGCAAATCATCGACGCTCCTGACCTCAGCGGATTCCAGGCAATCGATGGACGCGACATCGTCGCCCAAGCACTCGAAGCCATCGAGCGACACACGCTGCCCGAGGCAATACGAGAGGACTACCTGACCTCCTACGCGGGCGAGCGCTTCGCCGAGTCAGCGCCCTACGTGCGCAGCTATCCGTCAGACCTGCCGGTCTTGGCACAGCGGCTCGGCGACATCCGGACGCCGGTTCAGATCATCGCCGGCCGACACGACTCGCTCGTGCCGCCCAGTAACGCCGAGTTCCTGCACGCACGACTGCCCGACAGCAAGCTTGACATCCTCGAGACTGACCACTTCGCGTGGGAGGACGGCGCCGATGACTACCTTGAGCTCACGAGGTCCTGGATACAGGCCCACAGCACCGCAAGTTCGACAGGGTGAGCACGCGCCGTGACACCAAGGTCTGCGTAGCGTCGTGAGCGCTCCCGAAACGCACATGATCGTGCTGCCCGGCGGAGGCTACGCCGAGCACGCGGCCCACGAGGCCGAGCCGATCGTGGCCTGGCTGAGCGGACTGGGTCTCAGCGCCAGCGTGTTTCGCTACCCGCTGTTGGTGCGCCACCCCGTACCGATGAACGCTCTTCGCGCTGAGATCCACCGGCTGAGAGACGGTGGCACGAATCGCGTCGGGCTAATCGGCTTCTCCGCGGGCGGGCATCTCGCCGGCCTGGCCGCACTCGCGCCGGGCGGTGATCATGGCGACGCGGTCGATTTCGCGGTACTTGGCTACGCGATCACCTCGATGCAGACAGAGACCTATCGACCGGCCCGCGTGATCCTGTTGGGCGAGAACGCGACGCCCGAGCTCCGTCGCGCGACGTCGCTGGATGCGCTCGTGACCGAGTCCTCGCCGCCGTTCTTTCTGTGGCACACCGCCGAGGACGCCTACGTCCCACCCGAGCACACCTACCGCCTGGCGAAATCTCTCGCCGCCCACGGGGTCCCCCACTCCGTCCATGTCTTCGCCCACGGCCCCCACAGCCTCGGCTTGGCACGCGACAGCGGCGACGCTGAAGGGTGGCCGACGCTGGCGGCATCGTGGATGGCCGAGCAGAGCAGCCGTCAACCGTAGCCTCAACCCAGACACCATCGAGCTTGATCCATCGCAAACGAAAGGAAAGCATGAGCGCAACCGCCGCCGTCGACAGCTACAGAAGCGCCGAGAACCGTCGGATCGAGGCGGCAAACGGGATTCGCTTCGCCTATCGCGACGTCGGCAGCGGCGAGGTGCCGCTCGTCCTGTTCCAGCATTTCCGCGGAAACCTCGAGAACTGGGACTCCGCGCTGATCGACGCGCTCACACCGAACCGGCGCGTCGTGACGTTCGACTACGTCGGTGTGGGCGGCTCGACCGGGCAGACGGACCACACCATTGCCGAGATGGCGAGGGGCACCGTTGCGTTTCTCGACGCCATGCAGCTCGCCGAAGTCGACCTCCTCGGCTTCTCGATCGGGAGCTTCGTTGCGCAGGAGATCACGCTGACGCGGCCGGCCCTGGTGCGACGCCTTGTTCTTGCGTCCTCTGCGCCTCAGGGCGCGGCGGGCATGCACGGTTGGGCGAAGGAGGTGATGGACGGTGTCGGCATCCCCCAACCACCTCCCGAGGGCGTGCTCTCCGTGTTCTTCGCGCCCTCCGCCACGAGCCAGGACGCCGGCAAGCAGTCACTGCAGCGAATCTATGGTGCCCGCAAGCAGGACCGTGATGTCGACACGACGTGGGCGACCCGGCTGGCACAGTACGACGCAGTGTGCTCGTGGGGTGAGCCGAACCACGCGCTGCTCCAGCGGGTCAGCGCGATCGACTGCCCGGTCTTCATCGCCAACGGCGACAGCGACCCCATGATCCTGCCGCACTACTCCCACCTACTCGCGGGCCTGATTCCGCAGGCCAAAGTCAAGATCTACCCTGACTCCGCACATGGCTTCCTCTTCCAGCACGCGACAGAGTTCGCCGCAGATGTCGAGGCCTTCCTCAGCGGCGCCAGCTAAGGACGGCAAGCAATGGATCAACCAGCAACGACAGCCCTGGAGCTTGTCAGCCCCGCGCAGCTCGCCCACCCATGATCAGGCCGCGTCCTACCACGGGCTCTGTGTCGCGAACGTCGAGCTCCTCGCCGCACTCGGCGCAAACGACGCGCGCGGTCGTACGGTGTCCGCACGGCTTGTGCAGGAGTTCGACCGGTGGGGCCGGCAGATCGGTCCATTCGTTGCCCCACTGCATGAGCGCCGTATAGACGGGGAACAGGGCTCTGCCCTTGTCCGTCAGCCGGTACTCGTTCAGTTCGCGGCTTGCGTGCTCAGCGTATGGCCGGCGCACAAGGATGCCGTTGTCGACGAGCAGATTGAGCTTGTCGGCGAGGATGTTGCGTGCGAGTCCGATGCCTCGCTGGAAGTCCTCGAAGCGTCGCGCGCCGTTGAACGCCTGGCGAAGGATTACCCACACCCAGCGCTCACCAACAACCCCCGATGAGCGGGCTATCGCACAGTTCTCGTCAAGCAGCCCAGAGTGCTTCATCTCGTCAGGGTAGCGCCCGTAGGTTGCGTTTCGCCACGGGACCTGAGGCTCATGCGGCCGTCAGGCCACCGTCGACGATCAGCGTCGTCCCGGTCACGTATCCCGCGGCGGGGCTGGCGAGGAACAGCAGCGACGCCGCGAGCTCCTCGACGTCGCCCGCTCGCCCGGCCGGCACGTTTGGGAGCTGGGACTCGATGTACCCGGCGGGCAACAGCTCGGTCATCTCGGACGGAAAATAGCCGGGCGCGAGCGCGTTGACGCGGATGCCCTTGCGTCCGGTCCACTGCACCGCGAGGTCGCGGGTGAGACCGATCAGGCCGGCCTTGCTGGCGGAATAGGCGGCTTGGGGAAGGCCGCCGCTGGTGAGTGCGGCGACGCTCGAGATGTTGACGATGGCACTCCCGGGCTTCATCACGCGCGCGCAGGCTTGGGCCATCCAGTAGCAACCGTTGAGGTTGATGTCGATCACCTCGCGGAACTGCTCAGGCGTCTCTTTCGTGCTGGGCACGGCAGTGCCCTTGCCGGCGTTGTTGACGAGGATGTCTACGCGCTCGAAGTGCTCGATAGCTGCATCGATCACAGCCTGCGCCTCCTCGGGCCGCGAAACATCTGCGGTCACGACGAGCGCGCGGCGGCCGCGCTCCTCGACGATCACACGCGTCTCCTCCAGTCGGTCGGTTCGGCGTCCTGCGAGGACGAGGTCCGCTCCCGCCTCCGAAAGCGCGGCGGCGAAGGCGACGCCCAGCCCGGAGGACGCGCCGGTAACGACGGCGACCTTGTCGTCGAGCCGGAAGCGGTCGAGCACTGAGGTTGGCATGCTTCTCCCTTGGTAGTGGTTAGCAACGACAGTTGGGTCCCGTTACCCGCGCCTTCGTGCACCGGTCCGGCGGGACAGGACGCGGGCTCCGACCGCAGATCATTCGCCGCGGTAGACGGCGTGCCCTGCGCCGGACTCAAGGAACGATCTGATGCCCTCCTGGGCGTCGAGGGTGTCGAAAAGACCGACGGCTGCGTCGAGGAGGCGCTCGTCGGCTCCGGGCACCCCCGCTCGGGTGTATGCGGCGGCGATGTCCTTGATGGCGGCGTAGGCGACGGTGGGTCCGTCGGCGAGCTTGTGCGCGAAGCGCTCCGCCTTCTCCCCAAGCTCCGCTGCGGGCAGGACGCGGTCGATGACGCCCCAGGTAGCGAACTCCTCGGCTTTGTAAAGGCTGCCGCCGAGCGCGATCGTGCGGGCCCTGCCGAGGCCGGCGCGGGCCGCGACCCGCTCGATGCCGCCGGCGAGCGGGACGATCCCGAGGCTCGACTCGGGCAGTCCGACGACGGTTCCCTCCGCGGCCCAGATCAGGTCGCAGAACAGCGCGAGCTCGAAGCCGCCGGCCATGCAGATGCCGTGCGCCACCGCCAGTGTCGGGAACGGGAGCGCCTCGATGCGCCTGCCCAGATCGAGGAACGACGCGATGAGTGGCCGCATCTCGTCCGCGCGCCGGCCGACGAATAGGTCGACTTCGGCGCCCGCGCTGAAAACGTCACCGTCGCCTTTGAGCATCAGCGCCCGCAGGCCCTGCGCCTGCTCGACCTGGTCGACCGCAGCGATCAGGTCGCCGATCACCTCTTCGTTTATCTGGTTCATCGGCGGGTTGCGAAGCGCGACGGTTCCGAGGCTTCCGTCCTGCGTGAAGGTGACCTTCGGTTCAGTGGTGCTCATCGCCCGGTGAACCTCGCCTCGCGGCGCTCCACGAACGAGGCGAGCCCCTCGCGACCGTCCTCGCTCTCGAACAGCCTCACCATGTCGGGCTCCAGGCGCGCGAAGGCTGCCTCTTCCCCATCCAGCCGCGCACGGTGAGCCGATTCGAGCGTCGTCTTGACCCCCAGCGGCCCCGACCGCGTGGCGATCGCGTCGGCGAGCTCGATCGCTCGATCGAGCTCGGTGCCGGTCTGTACGACCTCCTGGACGAGTCCGATCCGGTATGCCTCGGCGGCGTCGTACACCTCGCCCGTGAGCAGCCAACGCATTGCGTTACCCCAGCCGGCGTCGCGCGGCAGACGGATCGTCGCACCGCCGAACGCGTAGATGCCGCGGTTGATCTCCATCTGCGAGAAGCGGGCGTTCTCGGCGGCTATCCGGATGTCGGCGGCGAGCAGCAGCTCGATCGCAAGCGTCATCACCCAGCCCTGGACGGCCGCGACGATCGGGGTCGTCCAGATGCCGTCCTTACGCCACGGGTCGCGGCGCCCGTCGCCCGTCATTTTCAGCTTGCCTTCCCGGATGACCGGCCCGACCTCGGCGAGGTCCAGGCCGCCGGTGAAGTGGTCCCCGTGCGCGTACAGGACGCCGCAACGAAGCTCCTCGTCCTCCTCGAGCTCGTGGTAGGCGACCGCGAGTTGGTCAATAAGCGTGAGGTTGAACGCGTTTCGCTTCTCGGGTCTGTTCAGACCCATCAGGAGGACGTGCCCCTGCCGCTCGACCGTCACAGCTGTTTCGTGTGTCGTGTCTCGGTCCGCCGTTGCGCTCACGTCGCGTCCTCCTCGCTGTCAGTACAGAGGCGGCGATCATAACGCTTCTAGTTGCATTTCGCTATCACCGTGAGGCACGGACTGCGATGGGCTAGTCGTTGGCGGTGGCAACGTCCAGGAGCTCCGCGAAACGCTCCTTTGCGGCTGCGCGCCTGGTGGGTATGTGTTCGGTTGGCACTTCTCCGGCTGGCGGCGAGTAGCCGTGCAGGATCTGGCGTGCCACGGACTGGCGGTGGATCTCGTCGGGCCCGTCGTAGATTCGCCACGCTCGGGAGAACCGGTACATGCCCTCGAGTGGCATGTCAGTCGAGTAGCCGAGCGACCCGTGCGCCTGGACGGCGCGGTCGATGACGCTGTGGAGTGCACCGGCCGCGTAGAACTTGATCAGGGAGATCGGGACCCGCGCCGCCGAGGTGCCGTGGGTATCCATCACCCACGCTGCGTGCAGGGTCATCAGCCGGGCGGCCTGGATCTCTGCCGCGGAGTCGGCGATCCAGTTCTGCACGGTCTGGTGCTCTGCGAGCACCTTGCCGTGGGTTTGACGGTAGGTGGCGCGCTCACACAGCATGTCGAACGCACGACCGGCGACGCCGAGCCAGCGCATGCAGTGGTGGATCCGTCCGGGATAAAGGCGCTGCTGGGAGAGCAGAAACCCCTCGCCGTCGGCGCCGAGCCTGAGCGACGCCGGTATTCGCACGTCTTCATAGAGGATTTCTGCGTGCCCGCCCAGTTTTCCGAACTCCTCGGCGGGGTGCTCCATCGTCGCGACGTCCCGAATGATGTTCACCCCGGGTGTGTCGGCGGGGACGATGAACATCGTTGCGCGCTGGTGAGCTCGTGCGTCCGGGTCGGTGACGGCCATCACGATCAGGAAGTCGGCTATCGAGCCATTGGAGGTGAACCACTTGCGGCCGTTGATGACGTAGTCGTCGCCGTCGGGGACGGCGCGGGTTTGCAGCAGGGTCGGGTCGCTGCCTGCGGTGTTCGGCTCTGTCATCGAGAACGCCGATTTCAGGTCGCCCGCCAGGAGCGGGTGCAGGAAGCGGTCCTTTTGTTCGGGGGTGCCTGACAGCGCGAGGATCTCCGAGTTGCCAGAGTCCGGAGCCTGGCAGCCGAATGCATTGGGCCCCAAGAAGGACGTGCCGAGGATCTCGTGCATCAACCCGAGCTTGAGTTGCCCAAAGCCCTGGCCGCCGAGCTCGGGGTCCAGGTGCGCAGCCCACAGGCCGTGTTCCTTGACCTGTTCCTGAAGCGGCGCGTAGATGCGGTCGAGCGTTGCCTGGTCGAGCTCGCCGAAGATCGTCTCGAGGGGCCAGATCTGCTCGCGGACAAATCCGCGCATCCACTCGAGCTTCTCCTCGAAGTCTGGCTCGGTTGAGAAATCCCATGCCATGGCAGTCCTCCTGTTCAGTTGCGTGATACGTGTACGGGGCTCGCTGGGTGAATTCGCCGGCGCCATGCGGCTCTCAACCAGTTGCATTAGGCAACGACGAAAGGTACCAGGGGTCGTTTTGATCGGCGTGCCTGGTTGGAGAGAGAAAGAGCAACACACCCGGCCTGCGCAATCCAGCGCGACAATCGTTAGGGCTATGCCAACCGGCATGGCGGGATCGCGCGATATCTAGCGCTGAGACGTACGGTCCGGGTCTTTACGGTGCCGGTCGGGGTGAGGAGTCGGCTGAGGGAGTTGCTGGCTTCGATGCCCGCTTGCCGGCGTGATCAGCGGCGATCCGTGCGAGCTCGACGCGAGAGTTGATCTTGAGCTTCTGAAAGACGTGGCGCATGTGTGTGCTCACTGTGTGCGGCGAGAGGAACAGATGGGCGGCGGCCTCGCGATTGGTCATGCCGCTCGTTATTGCCTCGACGACGGCGATCTCGGACGGGGTGAGCGCCTCCCAGCCGTGGTCGGGTCGTTCGGCCTGTCCGAGGCGTCGCCGGACGCCCATGTCGCGGAGCCTGCGGCGTAGTCGAGTCGCGTCCCATGTTGCTCCTGTCTCGGCCGTTAGCTCCAGCGCGCGATCGAACGAGTCGATTGCGGCTTTGCTGTCACCGTTCGCAAGCGCAGCCACGCCCTGATCCTCCAGCGCAGAGGCGAGTGCCGGCCGGCGAGGCCCGCGCTCGAAATGCTTGACTGCGGTGTTCAGGAGCGCGAGGTCACCGTCGAGTAGCCCGCGGGCGTGCGTGGCGGCGCCGTTTACCGTGTCGATCGTCGGGTTGAGCGACGCGCGCTCAGATGCGAGCTCGACTGCTCTCTGGCCGAGCGTCTGGTCGCCGACCGAGAGGGCGAGCCTGACCAGCCCGATCTGGTCTGTGACGTCGACCGGGAAGTAAGGGAGCAGAGGCTCGTTGTCGGGGAGGGTCGGGGCGACATCGCGGAGCAGGCGAATCGCGCGCTCGCAGTCGCCTTCGGCTTGGGCGATTTGCGTGCGCACCCACCCCGCGTGGCGCCTCAGCTCCGGAGTCCCACGTTCGAGCATCACCGCTGCGAGCTCGCTGCATCGGCGCATGAGCTGTCGGTCGCCGACCCGGATCGCTGTGGCAGAGAGCGCGCTGATCGCCGAGGCATCGTTGGACCCGAAGGTTGAGTCCGCGTCCTCTGGGCGAAGGATTCCCTCAAGGGCAGCGATCGCATCCGAGTATTCGCCGAGCTGGTAATGCTGGCGTCCGCGCCACTGCTCCCACAGGTGGATCGCCCATGCCTGAGACTCCCTTCGCGCCGACTCGAGACCCTCGATGGCCAATGGCACCGCCTCATCGAACCGGTCGACGGTCGCAAGGACCTCGGTGCGCCATTGCATTGCGATGCGAGCGCGTGCGTCCTCGCCCTCAACTGATCCCGCGCGGACGGCCTGCTCGATCTTCTCAAGCGACTCAGCGAAGCGCCCTTCCTCGTAACAGAGTCCGCCGGTCGCTAGGCCCAGAGAGAAGACTGTCGCCTCGTCACCGATCCCCGCGATCTCCTCGGACACGTCGGCGAGCAGCCGCTGTGCCTCTGTCCTCCTACCGCCGGCCAGCACGTTGTGAACCAGGCGCGCCTGATGACGTGCTCGATCTTGCCGGCTCAGGCCGGGTAACGCGAGCGCGCGTCGTCCGGCGTCGGCTCGCATGTCGGCCGACAGGCTGAACATGCCGGCGATGCTGAAAAGCACCTTCGACTCCTGCGCCGGCGGCAAGAGCGGTGTGAGTGCGGTCTGGGCAAATGATGTCGCCTCATCCAGGCGCCCAGCGGCATGCAAAAGGATCGCCACTTCCGCGACCAGTGGCCCGCGCCGTGGGTCGTCGCGAGGTGTCAGCTCGAGCGCCCGCATTGCGAGGTCGGCTGCCGCGGCCGGATCAGATGTGCCCAGCGACTTGGCCGCGGCGAAGAGGACATCGATCGCCTCGGAGTCTCCGGGTTGAGCGCTGGCGGCGAGCTGCTCTGCGACCTCCGTCGGCGGTAGCCCCGCGGCGAGCAGCGCACTGACCGCTTCGCGCTCGAGCGCCGTGCGGGCGGGCGCGGGCATCGAATCGAGCACGGCTTCGCGAACAATGTCGTGCCGAAACGACAGGTGATTGCCCTGGTCCACGAGTATGTCCGCGCGGATCAGTTCGTCTACGGGCTCGAGCAGGGACGCGGCGTAAGCTCCCACCATGGCGGCCATCACGTTGAACGGGAACCTTCGCCCGAGGGCCGCACCGACCGACCCGACCTGACGTGCGAGGGGCGACATTCGCTCGAGGCGCTGGTGCATGGTGTCGCTCATGCGCGCCGGCAGGTGCATCGTCGCTGTGCCCGCGCGCCCGTCACGTGTTTCGAGCAGCCCCTCTTCACGCAGGCCTGTCAACAGCTCCGTGATCCAAAAAGGTATGCCGTCTGCGCTGGCGGCGAGATGGAGCAGTGAGTCGTCGGGCTCAGCGCCGGCGAGGTCCCCGACGACTTGCGCAACCGCGTCGTCGTCGAGTGGCGCAAGAGACAGCCGCAGCGCTCCTGCCGCCTCAAGGCGCCCCAGCGCCTCACCGACCTCCGGCGGGATCTCGGCCGGACGCCACGCTACAAGCCAGGCGATGGGAAGCCCCGCCAGCCGGAGCGCGAGGCCTTCAAAGGCACCTATCGTCCCGCCGTCTGCCCACTGGAGGTCGTCGATCGAGACTAGGATCGGCGTTGCGCTGGCTGCCCTCTCGAGCATCGCCTCGATCTCCTGGACGAGCCAGTAGCGCAGATCCGGCACGCTCTGGACGTCGCGAAATGCCTCGCGGGGAAACAGCGGTTCTGAGCCACCTGTAAGTGAGTCGAGCAAGGCCCCCATCGTCACGACGCGGTCGCCGCGCCTTGCTCCGCCGGCGCCAACGCGCACCCCCAGCCGGCCGGCGATGTTGGTCGCCTCCGCAACGAGTCGCGTCTTGCCGGCGCCGGGTGATCCCTCGAGCACTGTGATCGACCCATGTCCTTCGCTGAGGACTGCAAGCTGCGCCTCGAGCACCGACACCTCGCGTTCGCGCCCGCGGATCGGGCTAGGAGTCGATAGTGGTGTCACCGTCGTCCCGCGGAGAGCCTGTTGTCAATGCATGCGGGGTTGTCGACCGGCGAGTGCCATTGGACCACCGCCGAACATACCTGAGCGCCGCGAGGCCCGCGTGAGGACGTTCTGGTCGGCGAGGTCCTGAGCCGGGACATGGCCGGATCGATCTATCTCAAAGATTGTCATCGGAATATGAAACCGTTGCCGTACTCGGTCTACGAGGTGACGCTCCTGCCAGCCATCGTGGTCGGCGCCGCGCAGAGCGAGGAGGATGTGGTCAGGTCTGAAAGCGCTCACAGCGTCTTCGAAGGCGCGCATCGGCGTGTCCGCCTCGACCATGCCGGTACCGTGTGCGCCCAACGCGTCCAAATGGCCGAGCACGGCATCCAGGCGCTCGTCGGCCTCGTGTGTGGCACGGTCGATGTCTGACACGAGCCATTGAAGCGCGCCCGGCAACCGGGGAGTGACGACAAACCGCTCGAAAGCTCCTTCGATCAGAAACCGAACAAGGGGAGGAAGCGCAGCGGCATCTACGGCCGCAGCTCCGGTGACGATTAGCAGTCTCAACTTCGGCAACGGTTTCATGGAACTCCTCCCGCGTCGGGCCGTCCGGTTGTGACGCCGTCACAGCGCGACAGTGACGGCGATAGCCAGTGTGCTCTTGAGGGTCAACTCGCGCACCCAGTCCCCTGCCGACCAATGCCGGGGCCATGTGGAGACCCCCAGCGCGGGATTGACGAGTGCGACGAACGCAAACGGTGCAAGGAACGCTGCCACGAGTCGTCGCGTGGGCTTCCCACCGGCCAGGGAGGCCGCGACGGCGGCGCTCGGAGCGAGCGACGACTGCACTCCGTATGCCAGTACGTTGCGCAGCAGGAGGCCTTGGACCGGACGCCGGATCAGCTTCTCGACGGCGCGAACGGGTGTATCACTCGACGGTCGGCCCGTGAGCCGCATGTCGATGAGCTGAGCCGCGGCGAACGTGATGGCTCCGCTTGCGGATGCTCGAGCCACGTTTGTCATCGTGTACGCCCCGGCCGGATGTTCGAGCGTAGGTACCCGCTGCCCTGGGCCTCCCGGGCCGACCTCCAACCGCACGGAAGATCGCGAGTCATCATTCGGCAGGGAGCGGGTGGAGGTAGGCGTAGAGAATCGCTGCAGTTCCTCCGCCGAGAAGGCTGGCGAGGACGTAGATCCATAAGTGGCTCCACGCCAGAGCGCCGGTGATGCTGCCGCCCAAGGCGACGGCGAGATTGAATGCCCCGCCGCTGATCCCGCCCACGGCGAAGGCGCCCGTGACGACCGTGAATCCGATCGCCAGGCCATAGAAGGAGTTGCCTTCAGTGGCCTGAGGCACGGTGACATTCAGCACTACGTATGCCAGCGCGAGCGTGAAGATGAGCTCGACGACGAGGATCTTCCAGTCGGATCCCAAGAGAGCCGGCGTCGCAGGTCCCACAAGGGCTCTCACGAGGAGGGCGGCGAGCGCGCCGGCCGCCAGTTGCGTGATGACGTATGGCGCCGCGTTTCGGGGACGGAGCTTGCCTGCGAGCAACATCGCGAGGCTGACCGCCGGGTTGTAGTGCGCCCCGGAGATGTGCCCGCCCGCAAACACCATCACCATCAGGGCTGAGCCAATGGCGAGCGGGGCGAGGTCCCCCGCCCCCTTGCTCGACGTCGCCAGACCGACGGTGAGGACGAGGACGAACGTGCCGATGAACTCGACGGTGAGCTGGCGTCCCAGCAGCGAAGGCGACACCAGCTTCACCAGGCTGTGGGCTGGATCCACTGAGCTGTTCGCTGAGTGCACAGAGCTGTTTATGTGTGATCGTCGATCGGTGAGCATGAGGTCGAGGAGTGTCGGAGGGGCGGTGAGGCGGAGCGCAAGTCGCCCCGCCTCACCCGTTACTCCTTATGCCGTGGCCAGGGATCCGGAGACGGTCGTCACGAGGTTGCGGATCGCCTCGAGCACGACGTCGGGGTGGGAGAGCATCGGGACGTGGCTGCTCGCGACTTCGTACGTGGTGGCGCCCATGCGCTCGGCGGAGAACCGCTCTAGCTCAGGATTGACGGCGCGGTCGTTCTCGGCGACGATGTAGGCGCTCGGCTTCGTCCTCCACGCGACGCCTGGGACCTTTTCGTCGAACAGGGTGGCGGCAGGCGGCGCGGCCGCTGCCCACACGACCTGCTTTTCCGCCTCGGAGAGGTCGCCCGCGAAGTCCTCGATGCCGTCTGGAAGCAGCCAGATGCGCCCGTCCGCGACCTCGATTTGACCGAAGGCGGGAGTGGTCTCGAACTTTGCCTGCTGCCCCGCTGCGGTCTCGGTCTCGTCCATCGCGAGCGCAGCGACGTAGACGAGCCCCACGACGCGGTCGTCGGTCCCCGCTGCCGTGATGACGGCGCCGCCGTAGGAGTGGCCGACGAGGATGGCTGGACTCGAGACCCGCCCTAGGCAGCGAATCACGCTGTCAACGTCGGTCTGGCCTGTGTCGAGGTTGTATTGGGCGGTGATCACCTCGTGCCCGTCCGCCCGCAGCGGAGGGATGAGCTTGCTGAAGCACGTACCATCGGCCCAGATGCCGTGGCAAAAAACGATGCTGGGTTTGCTTTGCGGGGACATGGGGTGTTCCTTTCTGTTAGAACCGGTTTGAATCGGACCTCGATCCTGAGCCCTGCCGTTCGCCTTCTCTTGAGTCACGGGACTCATGGTCAGCGGCCGTGATTCCGACCCGGCTGGTTAGCGTCAGCAGTCTCCATCGAGGCATTCCCCCGCGTATCGCATGCCCGTGTCATCTCTTAGCGGATCTACTGGTTAGCCGCGCGATGTCAGCGGGCTTACCGGTCCGCCATATCGTCAATTCATGCGATTCGCCGAGTTGTGCCGGCTCGGCGGACCGGCGGATGAATTGGATGACAGCGTGAACCGGTCGGCCGCCGTACTCGCGAACCCGGTCCGGCGCTATGGCCCTGAAACAGCCTCATGGTCGGCGGCTATCCGCGACAGCGTCGAGCGAGAGTTGACCTCGAGCTTCGCGAACACGCTCCGGAGGTGGCTCGAGACGGTGTGCGGAGACACAAACAGACGCTCGGCAACCTCCCGGTTCGTGAGGTCCTGCGCTACCAGTCGTGCAACTGCTAGCTCGGAGTCGGTTAGCGCATTCCAACCCGCCTCGCCCCGTTCACGCGCGACGCGTCGGCGCCGGACACCATGGTCCCGAAGCCGGCTGCGCACACGGCGTGCGTCCCAGCTCGCTCCCGCCTCGACATACAGGACGAGTGCGTCGTCCAGCGCGGCGACCGCCTCGTTGACCTCACCACTCCGGCTCCGGATGACGGCGAGGTCCTCGAGCGCCGAAGCGAGCGCGAGCGGCCGAGGCCCCGACCCGAAAAGGCCCACTGCCCTTTCGAGCTCCTCCACGCTCGACATCAGCAGGCCGCGTGCGTGAGATGCACTCGCCGCAATCGTCGTGACCTCACGGTTCTGTTGTGCGCGCCGCTCAGCTTTCTCGGTGGCGACCGTGGCGAGCTCGAGATCATCCGCGGCTAGCGCGATCCGCACGAGCTGCGGCTCGTCCGTGACGTCAATCGGGAACAGTGGAAGTATCGACAAGCGCTCGTTTCGCCCGAGCGCACAGAGCCATGCGTGAGCCCCCGTTGAATCCCCCGACGCCATCGCCTGGAGCGCAAGCAGCCAGGACGCCTCGCGGCGGAAGTTCGGTGTGCTGTCCTCGAGCAGATCCTGCGCCAATCGGGCAGTCCGCTGTTCGAGCCGCGCGTCGCCTTGGTGCATAGCCACCCGACCGAGGGCAACGATGCCAGCGGCATCCAACGCACCAAAGAAGCGATCGTCGGTCTCCTGACTGAACTGCCCCTCGAGGATCGCGCCGGCATCCGCCAGCCGGCCGAGCTGGTGAAGCTGGCGGCCGCGCCAGATTTCGAAGATCCGGATCGCCCACACGTTGCGGTCGCGATGCGCAGCAGCTACGCCGTCCGCCGCGAGCTGCAGCGAGTCCTCCACGTGGTCGAGTACGGTGCGCGTCTCGCAGCGCCACTCGCTAGCTAGGCGCTCTCGCGCCCAATCGGTCGCGTCGATCGCGGCGCGCGCCGCCCCCTCGGTCAAGTCGAGCGCTTCGCCGTAGCGCCCATCGAGGTAGGCGGTGACCGTCTCCGCCAAGGCGAGCGTGAAGGCCGAGTTTGGATCTCCGCTCGCCTCGACCGCCGCCGCAGTCTCGGCGTGAATCGCTCGCGCCTCCTCGGGGCGCCCGGCGACGAGCAAGTTATGGAACAGCGCCGCGAGATTGTGAGCCCGCAGGTGCTGCGGCAGCTCGGGCAACGCAAGGGCTTGGCGGCACGCCGCGGCTCGCGTGTCGGGAGGGATGCTGAACATCCCTCCGATGCTGATCAGGACTTCAGCCACCTGCTCCGCCGGAAGGGCATCACGGAGCTGCGTTTCGGCGAAGGCACGCGCTTCAGCCACTCGACCTGACGCGTGTAGGAGCACAGCCGTCTGGGCCAGCAGCGGGCCGCGGAGATCGTGGTCGCGCGGTGCCAGCTCCAGCGCGCGCCTGCTGAGGTCCGCACCGGCGCCCGGGTCACTGTTTGCGAGCGCCTCGCCCGCCCGTAGCAGGATCGAGAGCGCACCCTCGTCGCCCGGCTCGGCGCTGGCCGCGATCTGTGCGGCAACCTCCACCGGTGTCGCGCCCGCCGCGAGCAGAACCTCTGCGGCTTGACGGTCAAGCGCGCGCCTGGCGGAGACGGACACACATTCCCGCACCGCCTCGCGCGTGACGTCATGCCGGAAGGCGAGCGCTTGATCGCTTTCGATAAGCATCCCGCCGTCGATCAGCTCCTCGACCGGGACCAGCAGTGCTGCCGCGGGACGGCCTAGCAGCTTCGCGACGTCGGCGAATGAAAACTTGCGGCCAAGTGATGCCGCGACAGTCGCGGCCTCGCGAGCCGGGGAAGACATCTCTCGCAGACGCTCACGCATCGTAAACGCCACGCGGTGCGGCAGCCGCGGTTCCACGAGTTCGGCCCGACCTTCGACGATCCGGATCAGCTCCTCGTCGCGGAGTCCCGAGAGCAGCTCCGTGAGGACAAACGGGCTGCCGTGTGCGTCCTTGACCAGCTGAAGAAGCGCATCGTTCGGCTCCGCGTCCATCACGTCCTTTGCGACCTGCGCCACAGCGCAATCGTCAAGCGGACCCAGAACGATCCGTGTCGCCCCGCCACAAGCAAGATGCTCGATTGCTCTGGTCAGCTGGGTCGAGCCCTGGTCGGGCCGAAACGCCAGCATCCAAGCGATCGGCAGCTCGGCGAGACGAACCGGCAAGGCGCGCAGCGCGGCCGCAGTGCCGCCATCGGCCCAGTGAAGGTCGTCAAGCGCAATCATCAACGGCCCGTCGAGCGCAGAACGCTCCAGCATCGCCTGAAGGTCCTGCAACACCCAGTAACGGTGCTCAGGCAATGAGCGAAGCGCGCGTAACCCCGACCCTTGAAGCAAAGGATCCCTGCCGTCGAACATGGCAGTCATGAGAGGCGCGAGCTCTACAACCCCTCCGCCGGGCTCCGCCGCGCCCGTTCCGACACGAAGCGCCAGTCTACGCGCGACGCGAGCGGCCTCCGCAAGCAGGCGGGTCTTCCCGATCCCGGGCTCGCCCTCGATCAGGACAACGGCTCCCGCGCCAGAGCGAACACGGTCGAGCTGATCACCGATCGCAGCGAGTTCGTGATCGCGTCCGCGCACGAGCGGCGCCGTGGAGGGCGCCTCACGGAGGCTGCCGAGCCGAGGCGACCTGGGCGCGTCCATTCCACGGCCATCCCTCCGGGTACCCGCGCGCCCGCCTAGACCATTCTCGGGGTGACCGTTAGCCTGGACGCTCATCGGACCCACGTAGGTGCAAACGGTCACTCCATCCGAAGCGAACTCCCCCGACCGCCGCGGACAAGGCCCCGCGCATCATCGCTCGATCACCGGCACGCACGTGTTTCTCACTCGCGTGAAAGTCTCCCTTGAAGCGTTCCGTGATTCATCGCATATCTATGCGATCTCTTAGCGGGACCGCCAGAGCGCCGCTCACAGCGACCGACGTCAGCGCTGAGACGACTTGCCCGCGGCGCGCTTGGCGCTGCTGCCAGGAGCCCGGCGCTTTCTCGACTGGCCTTTCGTCACGGTGAATTTGCCGACCTTGGAGCCCTTGCGTCAAGCGCTCGCTGTCTTTGCGCTCCGAACGGACCGTCGGCCGGCCGCTGCCACCGGTGAGTGCGCATCCACGAGTTGGACACGCTTTCCGAGCGCCCGCAACAGCGCACTGATCGTGGCGTAGGTGGGATTGCTCGCGCCGGTCTCGATGCGCGATATCTCGCTCTGGGGAACGCCCGAGAGCGTCGCCAGCTCGCGTTGGGAGAGCTTGCCCTCTCTACGACTCTCGATCAGCTGGCTGGCGAGGCTGAACTCCTGGCGGAACTGCTCCAACTCACGGACGGCCTGCGGACCTTCGTTCTCGGCCTCGAGCTCGATGTCCTCGATTAGCTGGTCGAAGTCGGTCGACATGGTTGATGGGTTATACCACATCAGATCGATCTCCCCTCATCGCTTACGTCGACCGGCCGGCTTGGCGGCCGTGCGCGCACCCCCAGGCATCTTCTTGGGACCCTGAGACGCCCGCCAGCTCGCCAACCGCGAGCGCGCCGTCCTGATCTCACGCTGCTGACGGCTCGAGGACGGGCTTGTGGCGGTCGTCTGTGCGACCTGGCTTGAAGATGTCGGCATGAGCGACTTCGAGGCGCTGCGCTTGGCGCCGCCCGTGTTGGAGACATGGGCGAGCGGCGGTCGGCTTCTCTCACGCTCCGCGGTGGACTTCGGCCTTGAGTGGTCGCTGCCGGCCGCGGACGGGATCTAGAGCAACGACTGTGCAGTCTGCGCTGCAATCTGTCACGAGCACGCTTAGCCGCCGTCCCCGTTAGCCATTGGCCCTCTAAAGGCAGGATGGGCAGGTGCCGATCATGGAGAGGCGCCCCCTTTGACGGAGGGATATATCAAGATTGTTGTAAGATCATGCTGAGAAAGAGGATATGGCTTCTACTGCGATCCCCCTAGCTGAGCGCCCTCTGGCGGAGCGCGCGTTCATCGCGCTGAACAGGCGCGCGAACACGGAGGGACGCTATCCCGTCGTGCTGCTCGACGACGACATGAAGGCCCTTGACGACGCGACTGGCAGTAGGCGTAGGAGTCATGACGCGTTGCGGCAGTTGACGGCCGATGGGCGTGTTCGTCAGGTCCGCCGCGGCGCGTATGTGCTGGGCGCGCCGACTGGTGGCACCGACGCGCGGCTGCTGGCGATCCTCGACGCGGTGACGCCTCGCCCCTACCTCGTGACCGCTGGTCGGGCGCTCGCGGAAACCGGTCTGAGCGATCAGCATTTTTTCCGGGTGGTCGTTCTGGCGGCTGGCCGCTTGGCCGCGTGGGATTGGCAGGGCGAGCAGGTCTACTACGTCGAGTCCTCACGTGAGCGTATTTGGGGCGAGCTTGGTCCCGATGGACCGGCTATCGCGCGTCCGGAGCGAGCGATCCTCGACTGCCTGGCAGATCGCCGATTCGGCGTCAGTCTCCCGCAGACGGCGGAGGCGATCGATCGCGCGATGAGGATCGGCATGCCGGTGTCGCGACTCGTGACAGCGGCGCGACGATTCGACACCGCGGCCGTCTCCCGGCGGCTCGGCTTTTTGGTCGAACTGCTCGCAGGCGCCACGGCTGCCACCCCTCTGCTGAGGTTGCGAGGCGCGAGCAACAAGTACGTGCCGCTGTCGCCGTTTCAACCAGCGGAGGGCCCCGCGGATTCGACGTGGCGGGTTCACGTGAACATCGAGCCCGAGCTCTTGTTGGCACACCGGGTCACCGGATGACTCTGCCGCGCCGGCTCGTCCATAACGGCTTCGACCTTCAAGAGATCGCGGAGACATCAGGCCGGCCGATCGAGCTGATCGAGCGTGACTTCGCGCTCGTGACACTTGCGGCTCATCTGACTGACCAGTTCCCAGGTCAGCTGTGCTTCAAGGGAGGTTTCGTCCTTCGTCACGTCAGGGGGTCGGGACGCCTGTCGGGCGACATCGACGCGACCCGGACCAACCCGGCAAAGCACAAGCTCGACGCGGACGATGTCGCCGAGGCGATCCGTCGCGCGAGCGATGAGCCCCTGTTGCGCTTTGACCCTGGGACACCGGAGGCCGACGGCAAGGAGAGCCTGGACTTCGAAGGGGTCAAGTTCTTCACTGAGCGCGAGAACGGGCGACTCGCGGTCGAGGTCTCTTACCGGGAGGAGGTCGTCGATGAGCCTGATCTGGTGATGGTCGGCCCGCCCTACTACGACGAGTTCGAGATCCCAGTCCTTACGCTCGACGAGGCGACCGCAGAGAAGCTGCGGACCCTGCTTCAACGGCGGAGAGCGACTGACCTCTCGGATCTCGCTCTGATCCTCGATAAACACGGCGAGCAACTGCACCGCGAGCATGTGAAACAGCTCGCGGTCGTGAAGTTCGAGATCGTCAAGCAGGGCGAACGCCGCACGCGGATCGAATCGAACGTCGAGGCACTACAGAGCGAATACGAAGAGACGGTGCCCGGCCTTGACCCTGAGGCTCCGTCGTACAACGACGCTAAGACGAGGCTCTTGCGAGAGCTCGCGAGTCTCATGCCTTAGCGGCAGGCTGCCGCTCATTCGGGTGCGTTCCGCCGACTGGCGCGGAGGCGACGCGGTGGCAGAAGCACGATCACGCTGCGGTTTGTGCCAGCATGAGGTCAATGGATGTTGTGGCGGTAGCTCTGCCCAGGGTCATCTCGTTCGAGCTTGGCATCGTTGTTCAGGCGTTTGGGGGGTCATCTCGGCTTGGCGGCGCCGCCGGCGACTACACGCTCACCACGTGTACGGCCCGACCCGGTCGGGTCGCCACGGCCGATGGCTTCGATCTGCACCTCGGCCGGGGGCTCGATGCGCTCGGGACAGCGGACCTCGTAATCGTTCCGGGCCACGTGGGCTTCGCAGATCCACCGCCGGATGCCGTGCTGTCGGCGCTGTCTGAGGCACACGACCGCGGCGCCAGTGTCGCGAGTCTGTGCACCGGCGCTTTCGTGCTCGGGTTTGCCGGACTGCTGGACGGTCGCCGCGCGACCACTCACTGGGCCGCCGCGGATCAACTCGCGGCCCTGTTCCCGGCCTGCACTGTCGACCCAGATGTCCTATGGATCGACGAAGGCGACATCCTCAGTTCCGCGGGGTTTGCCGCGGGGCTCGACTTGTGCCTACACCTGGTCCGGCGCGATCGCGGGGCAGCGGCGGCGGCCGAGCTCGCGCGCTGGAACGTCGTCGCGCCGCACCGCGAGGGCGGTCAGGCTCAGTTCATCCCCAGCCCCGCCGCTGCCTCGGCTGAAGGACTCGGCCCAACGCTCGCGTGGGCCGTTGAGCACATCGAAGAGGAGATCGACGTCCCCGCTCTGGCAGCGCACGCCCACCTCAGCCCGCGCACGCTCGCCCGCCGCTTCGAGGCCGAGGTTGGCATGACACCGAAGCGGTGGCTGCGCGCCCAACGCGTCGCGTTGGCGCGTGAACTTCTCGAGACGAGCGACCTATCGGTCTCGGAGGTGGCCCGCCGCGCTGGCTTTGGCAGTACGAGCGGGCTGCGGGCCCAGCTCAAAGAGCAGACCGCCACGACGCCGACCGCGTACCGCACCGCCTTCAGGGGCGTGACGACGACTCACGCGTAGTCCGACGAGCCCCCGCATGACGGGTCGCACCCGGCGCCCGCACATCCCCAAGCTCTCGTGCCCGAGGACGGCTTGCATCGGCAGCGATCGGACAGGCAACGACGCGGTCACGAGAAC
>Ga0209248_10000067_pt1 | contig 33482 bp, 29 predicted proteins | sample BogFormECP04_OM1_FD_188241 | JGI IMG/M metagenome (GOLD analysis project Ga0209248, IMG submission 188241) | Bog forest soil microbial communities from Calvert Island, British Columbia, Canada - ECP04_OM1 (SPAdes) (version 2) | ecosystem: Environmental > Aquatic > Freshwater > Wetlands > Bog ... | reverse complement strand
GGTGTGCGGCTGTCCGTGCGTGACTATGGGTCTCGCGCACCTGACCACACTGTGGTCCTTCTGCATGGCCTTTGCTTAGACCAATCGTCGTGGGATATTCAGATCGGTCAGCTGATCCGCAAGTGGGGCAATGACATTCGGATTATCAGCTACGACCATCGCGGCCATGGCGACTCCGCCGACGCACCCATGCACACTTACCGCATCGAGCAGCTCGCCGACGATCTGGCCACGCTCCTCATAGCGCTTCGCGTTAAAGGCCCACTCACCCTCGCAGGACACTCCATGGGCGGCATGACAGCCCTGGCCTACCTCGCCCGGAGCGCCAGTCATCGCCCCGTTGAGCCGAAATCGCTTGTCCTCGTCGCCACTGCTGCAGGCAAACTCGCCAACCGGGGCCTCGGCCGGCTCCTGGCCACCCCCGCGACGAAGATCCTCCACGGGCTCGTGCAGCACACGCCGCATTCGATGACCGACGAGATAGTTCGGGCTCTCGCCCGCCCGTTGTGGCCCGCCCTGACGAGATGTGCCGGATACGCGGCAGGCAACGGTGCTCTCGCCGCTGTATCCGCCGCGAGCATCAACGCAACCCCGTTGCCGACCAAAGTCGGGTTCCTTCCCAGCCTGCGGAACTACGACCAATACCACACGCTTGGTTCTATCTCCGCCGCCACGACCGTCATCGTTGGTGGAGCCGACAAGCTCACCCCGCCCGCGCATGCCCACGATCTAGCCGCCGGTATCCCCCGGGCCATGCTCGTGCACGAGCCCGGCGCCGGACACATGCTGCTGCATGACGCCCCGGACCTCGTCACAGACACAATCAGCCGCGCCCTCACACAATCCGGTGAACCGCCTACACCACAGGATGTTTCGGCATGATCGGCCAAAGCGGCCAAACGCCCGACATCGAGATCGGCACTAGCACTTGCACTGTGCGCTGCCGGATGTAGGTGCGGTCGCGGGTGCCTGATGCTCAGCCCAGCACGAGCAGCAGCCGACGACCAGTGATCAGTCGGGAACCAAGTGTGTCGGCCATCACACCCGCCGCACCGGATCACATGTCACGGTCCTCGTTGTTGAAACCGTCGGTTGGATTATTAGATGGAGAGGGCCTTGCAGATGACGACGGAAGTCCGCAACGAGATCACCAACCCCTCAGGTTCGACCGACACACGAGCGGAGCGACGGGCGCGTCGTGTTGCGCAGCTCTACGCCTCCGACCCACAGTTCCGGGCCGCCGAACCGATCCCGGAGGTGATCGATGCCGCGCGCCGGCCCGGACTTCGGCTGCCCGAGGTGATCGAGACGCTCGTGGAGGGCTACGCGGATCGGCCCGCACTCGGGCAACGCGCGCGGGAGCTGGTGCTCGACTCGGCGAACGGCCGCACCACCACGCGGCTGCTGCCCACTTTCGAGACCACCAGCTACGGCGACCTGTGGGCGACGGTGCGCGCGGTCGCCGCGGCGTGGCGCCGCGACGAGACGTTTCCGGTCAATCCCGGCGACTTCGTTGCCACTGTGGGGTTCGCCGGGCCCGCCTATCTGACTGTCGAGCTGGTGTGCGGCTATCTCGGCTTGGTGTCGGTGCCACTGCAACACAGCGCCCCGGCATCGGTACTGAAACCGATCATCGACGAGATCGAGCCGCGGGTGCTCGCGGCGGGCGCGGCATATCTGGATCTGGCCGTCGAGTCCGCTTTGCAGAGTGCGTCGCTACGCCATCTGGTGGTCTTCGACTACGAGCCGCAGGTCGATGAGCACCGGGAGAACCTCGAGCGTGCCCGGAAGCGCCTCCACGACGCGGGTATGCCGGTCGTCGTTAGCACGCTGGACGAGGTCATCCAGCGCGGTCGGGAACTTCCGCCCGAACCGCTCTACACCGACGACACCGACCAGCGGCTGGCCATGATCCTCTACACATCGGGCAGCACCGGGACACCCAAGGGCGCGATGATCACCGAACGGACGCTGGCCAGGCTATTCACCTCATCGCTCAATGAGACTGAACTCCCGGTGTTCAACGTGAACTTCATGCCGCTGAACCACATCGCCGGGCGGATGCCGTTGGCCGCGGCCTTCTTGACCGGCGGCACCAGCTATTTCGTTGCCGAGTCGGACCTGTCGACGTTGTTCGACGACTGGGCGCTGGTGCGACCCACCGATTTGCTGCTGGTGCCCAGGGTTGTCGAAATGCTGTTTCAGCACTACCGGTCCACGGTGGACCGCATCAGCCTGGAGGGCGCCGACATCGCTGACGCCGAGCAGGAAGCCGCCGTCGAATTGCGGGAACAAGAGCTCGGCGGCCGGGTGCTCCGCACCGCCGTCAGCACCGCCCCGCTGGCCGCCGAGCTGAGGGCGTTTCTGGAGTCGTGCTTCAACGTGCACGTGGGCGACCTATACGGCTTGACCGAGGTCGTCCCGGTGAGCAGGGACGGCATCATCGTCCGCCCGTCGGTGATCGACTACAAACTCATCGACGTCCCCGAGCTGGGCTACTTCACCACCGACAAGCCCTATCCGCGCGGCGAGCTGCTGGTCAAATCGGAGAACAGCACACCCGGCTATTACAAACGCCCGGAGGTCACCGCCAAGGCGTTCGACGAAGATGGCTACTACCGCACCGGCGACGTGATGGCCGAGATCGCACCCGATCATGTCGTCTACGTCGATCGGCGCAAAAACGTCCTCAAGCTCGCAAACGGCGAGTTCGTGGCCGTCGCGAACTTGGAAGCCGTGTTCAGCGCGGCGCCCCTGGTGCGGCAAGTCTTCGTCTACGGCAACAGCGAACGCTCCTACCTGCTTGCGGTGATCGTCCCTACTGCTGAAGCGCTTTCGCAGTTTGGTGACGAAACCGCCGCGCTAAGGGCCGCGTTACGGGAATCGCTGCAGCAGACCGCGGCAGCCGCCGAGCTGCAGTCCTATGAGGTGCCCGCCGACTTTTTGATCGAGACCGAACCATTCAGCACGGCCAACGGCCTGCTTTCTGGGGTCGGCAAGAATCTGCGGCCCAAACTCAAAGATGCCTACGGTGCGCGTTTAGAGCAGCTCTACGCCGAGCTGGCCGCCGCACAGGTGAGCGAGCTTCGCGCGTTGCGCCAGGCGGCCGCAGAGCAGCCGGTGCTGGCGACCGTGATCGGGGCCGCGCGGGCGGTGCTCGGATCTGGGGGCGCGGACCTGGATTCCGATGCACATTTCACCGACCTGGGCGGGGATTCGCTGTCCGCGCTGACGTTCTCCAATTTGCTTCAGGAGTTGCTGGGGGTCGAGGTGTCGGTGGGGGTGATTGTCAGTCCTGCGAGCGATCTGAGCCAGATCGCCGACTACATCGAGACCGAGCGCCGGTCGGGGTCGACGCGACCCACCTTCACCAGGATCCACGGAAAGGGCGAAACCACCGTCTACGCACGTGATCTGACACTGGACAGGTTCATCGACGCCGCGACTCTGACCGCGGCCAAGACCCTGCCGCGAGCCGCCGGAGAGCCGCACACCGTTCTGCTCACCGGCGCCAACGGCTATCTCGGCCGTTTCGTGACGCTGGAATGGCTGGAACGGCTGTCCCGCACGGGCGGCAAGCTGATCACGATCATCCGCGGCAGCGACGCCGACGCGGCACGTGCGCGGCTGGAGAAGGTCTTCGACAGCGGAGACCCCCAGCTGCTCGGTCACTTCCGTGAGCTGGCCACCGAGCACCTGGAAGTCATCACCGGCGACATCGGCGAACCCAAACTCGGCCTCGACGACACGACCTGGCAGCGATTGGCCGAAAGCGTGGACCTGATCGCGCACGTCGGCGCGTTGGTCAATCACGTGCTGCCCTACGAGCAACTGTTCGGCCCCAATGTTGTCGGTACCGCCGAGGTGATCAAGCTGGCGATCTCCTCGCGGATCAAACCGGTCACCTTCATGTCGACGGTGGCGGTTGCCATGCCGATCGCGCCCGACAAGTTTGCCGAGGATGGCGACATCCGCGCCATCAGCCCGGCGCGCGCGATCGACGACTCGTACGCCAACGGCTACGGGAACAGCAAGTGGGCCGGGGAGGTCCTGCTGCGTGAGGCGTTTGACCTCTGCGGCCTGCCGGTGGCGGTTTTCCGCTCCGACATGATCCTGGCCCACAGCCGATATGTCGGGCAGCTCAATGTGGTCGACAATTTCACCCGGCTGCTCTTGAGCCTGCTGGTCACGGGCATCGCGCCCGGGTCCTTCTATCAGACCGACGCGGCGGGGAATCGGGCCCGGGCGCACTACGCCGGCGTGCCCGCCGACTTTGTTGCCGAAGCCGTCACCACCCTGGGGAAGCAGGTCACCGACGGGTTCCGTTCCTTCGACGTGGAGAATCCGTACGACGACGGCATTTCTTTGGACACCTTCGTGGATTGGCTCATCGACGCCGGCCACAAGATCCACCGGATCGGCGACTACAACGAGTGGATCGCCCGGTTTGAAACCACGCTGAAGGCGCTACCGGAGAAGCAACGACAGCGGTCGGTGCTGCCCCTGCTCGGCGCCTATCGCGAACCCGAAAGGCCGCTGCGCGGCGCTCCCACGCCCACCGAGGTGTTTCAGACCGCAGTACGGGCAGCCGAAATTGGCGCCGACAAAGACATTCCGCACCTGTCGACTGCACTGATCGACAAATACGTCACCGACCTGCAGCACTTGGCCCTGCTGTCAGAGCACGGGTAGCACGACGACGCTCGAACCTGAGCGGGTCGCGGGCAGACGTCGATCGGTTTTTGGCGCCGCGCGATCCCGAAAGGGCGGCAAATTCACGTTTTGGCCATCCAGGGGTGGGCACTCCCAGCAAGATCAACCCATGGCGATCGCGAGCCCGGCGCACGCGGGTCGCCATGCATAGATGATGCGCGGTTGCTGAGAGCACAAAAGGAAGTCCGATGAGCCAGACGAGTGCCACCCCCACGTCCACCAAAGCGCCCAATCTGGCGATGCTGTTTTTGAACCGCGTCGAGGCATCGCCAGACAAGGAGGCCTTCCGATACCCCGGCAAAGACGGCTGGACCTCGGTCAGCTGGAAGCAGGCGGCGGAACGGGTGGAGGCCCTGGCAGCCGGACTGCTGGCGCTGGGCATCGAGCCGGAGAACCGGATCGGCATCGCATCGACCACCCGGCTCGAGTGGATCCTGGCCGACCTGGCGATCATGTGCGCCGGCGCGGCAACGACCACCGTCTACCCGAGCACCAACGGCGACGACACCGCCTACATCCTCGCCGACTCCGCGTCCCGGGTCGTCTTCGCCGAGGACGACACGCAGCTCGAGAAGATCACCGAGCATCGCGGCGACTTGCCCGACCTTGCCAAGGTCGTGGTCTTCGAGGGATCCGGCGACGGCGACTCGGTGATCACTCTGGACGAGCTCGCCGAACTCGGCGCGAAGCGGCTGGCCGACGACCCCTCGTGCGTGCGCAAAGTCGCCGAGGAGATCCCCGCTGACCGGCTGGCCACGCTGATTTACACGTCCGGGACGACGGGCAAACCCAAAGGGGTACGGCTGCGTCATGAGGCGTGGGTGTACACCGGCGCCGCGATCGCCGAGATGGATCTGCTCGGCGAGAACGACCTGCAGCTGCTGTGGCTCCCGCTCGCGCATGCCTTCGGCAAAGTGCTGATCTCCACCCAGCTGGCGTGCGGCTTCGCCAGCGCGATCGACGGCCGCGTCGACAAGATCGTGGAAAACACCGGGGTAGTCAAACCGACGTTCATGGGAGCCGCGCCACGCATCTTCGAGAAGGCCTACGCCAAGATCGTCACGCAACAGAGCGGCGCCAAAGCCATCCTGTTCAACAGGGCATTCGCGGTGGGCAAAGAGGTCGCCCGTCGCCGCCGCGAGGGCAAATTCGTGTGGCCGCACTTGGCGTTGCAACAGAATGTGTTCGACCGGTTGGTGTTCGCCAAGATCCGCGACGTGTTCGGCGGGCGGATCCGGTTTTTCGTGTCCGGTTCCGCGCCGCTCAACCGCGACATCGCCGAGTGGTTCGACGCGGCCGGCCTGCTGATCCTGGAGGGCTACGGGCTGACCGAGTCCGCCGGCGCGGGCTTCATTAACCGCCCCAACAACTACAAGCTCGGCACGGTCGGTCTGCCATTCGACGGCACGGAGGTACGGATCAGCGACGCCAGGGAGGTTCAGTTCCGCAGTAAATGCGTCATGGCCGGCTATCACCATCTGGAGAAGGCCACCGCTGAAGCACTCAGCGATGACGGCTGGCTGTCCACCGGGGATCAGGGCAGCATCGACGGCGACGGCTTCTTGACGATCACCGGCCGGATCAAGGAGCTGTTCAAGCTGTCCAACGGCAAATACGTCGCGCCGCCGGCGATCGAGGCAAAGTTTGCGACGTTGTGCCCGTACGCCAGCCAGTTCATGGTGTTCGGCGAGGGGCGTAATTTCGCTGCCGCCCTGGTGACTCTGGACGCGGACTCGATCAGCGGGTGGGCCAAAGACCACGGCCTGCGCGACACGTCGTATGAGGAGCTCACGGAATCCGAAGCCGTGCACGAAATGATCGATGAGCACGTCAAAAAGCTCAACGCCAGCCTGAATCGCTGGGAGACGATAAAGAAGTGGGCGCTGCTTGACCACGAACTTTCCGTCGAAGGCGGTGAGCTGACACCGTCGTTGAAGGTGAAGCGCGGCGTGATCGCCGAGCAGAACAAGGAGACCCTGGATGGCTTCTATTCCTGAACCCGTTGCGCAGCAGTCGGTTCAGCTGCCCGACGCCGTCAACGCGGCCCCACCGGGGCACCTGCTGCGCGCGCTGGAGTGGCGCACGGGACTGGAGTACCTCGCCGCACTCGGCGCAGCGCGGCGAAACACCGCTTGGCCCCGCGGCGACGGCCATCCCGTTCTGGTAATTCCCGGATTCCTGGCCGGCCCGTTCTCGACACAGCTGCTGCGTGATATGTTGCGCCGCTTAGGTTATCGGGTCTACGACTGGGGTTTGGGCTACAACATGGGGTACCGCCCCACCATGAATGAGACGCTGCCGGCACGGCTGCACCACATGCGGGAACGGTCCGATGGACGCAAAGTGAGCATCATCGGTTGGAGCGCCGGCGGCATCTACGCCCGTGAACTGGCCCGCGCCTTGCCCGACGACGTCCGGTCGGTGATCACGTTGGGATCCCCGTTCCGCGGCAACCATCAGGCCAGCACTGCGTGGAGAGTGTGGCGGCTGGTCAACCGCGGCTCCGACGCCACCGAGTCCGTCTCCGAATCCGCGCTGACGCGCCGCGCCCAACCGTTGTCGGTTCCGACGACCTGCATCTACAGCAAAAGCGACGGCATCGTCGCCTGGCAGTGCTGCATGAGCTTGCCCGCTCCGGAGACCGAAAACGTCGAAGTGCGCAGCAGCCACCTCGGATACGGCCACAACCTGGAAACGCTGTCGGTGATCGCCGACCGTCTCGCCCAGCCCGAAGGCGAATGGCGCGCGTTCGAGCGCTGAACTGCGGGCTAAGAAGTCACCAGTCCATGCATCCGGACTGGGAAGCGCCGGGGGTCAGGCCGTCGTTCATCGACGTCGGCCCGACACGGCGTTCGAAGATCCGCCATCCGCCATCGGTGCGGCGCAAGCGGTCCGTCATCGCCGAGTAGACCCAGAGCGCGGGCATATCCGCGGGGTCAGCCACGACCTGCCCTCCGACGATCCTTGACGGCGACGATGCCGCTGCTGAACAGCGGACGAGAAGGTTGTGATAGCGGACGATCACACCATCGTCGTCGTCGGGATCAACGATCGGGTTGGTGGCGTGCCGACTAGTCCCGGGCACGGTGTAGGGAATCTGCTCTTGGAAGAAGCGCCGCGTCTCAATCCGGCCGCGAACGACGCCATGGGTGTGATGCGTCACGCTATCGGGAAGGAACGCCTCGACCATCGCGTCGATGTCCCAGGCGTCGAACAACCAGTTGACCCGGTTGATGAAGTCAATTGCGCTCACTCTGTCGGCTGTGTCGACTGGGCTGTGGAGTGGTAACGATGGCGCGTTCGGGGTTGACATCTGCGGGCGTCGGGATCGGGTCTCCGTCCTCGATACCTGGGCCATGACCTGCATCGTTAACCTTTCGTTCATCTACGAGACATCTGTTAGTCAGTGTGAGTTTACCCTTTTGTCGCCGGTGTGCCTGCGTCCGTTACATATCTGCCCGGATGCGTGTCGGCGCCGACCTCGCGAGGCCGGAGGTGTCGGCCTGGCGAATTGTGCTGCTACAACCAGTTAACGGCGTACGAAAAGCCTTTCAGGTTAAGCCGATTGGCCGCCTGTCGATTGCTCGGCCGATCTGGGCTGCGACATGATCGATGGCATGGCCGATATCGATTTCTCGCTGCTGGATGTGCCACGGTCGGCACCGGTCGACGACGCTGAGGCGTACCTACGCAGCGCGATAGCCTGGCACTTCGGCGAGGACACCGGCTGCACGTTCTGGTTACGGGCGGCGCGCACGCTGAACTTCAACCCGCTGACCGATGTCAACACGTTTGCCGATCTGCGGCTGTTCCCCAACGTGCTGAACGAGCTGCGCAACGTACCGATTGAAGAGCTGATCCCGCGCGGCTATATTTCCGCGGGATCACCGCCGCCGATTCCGCAGATATTCGAGTCCGGCGGCACCACGGGCGCGCCGAAAAGGACTGTGCAGCTGCCAGATTGGATCGCGCAAGTCATCCAATGGCAAACCGAGGACTTCGCCAACGGCGGTTTTCTACCAGGCCGTGGCTTCGTCTGCATGATGCCGAGCGGGCCGCACGGGGTGGGCTACTTTTCGCGTCTGGTCTCCGAACGGCTCGGCTCCGTTTTTCACGCGATCGACCTGGATCCTCGCTGGGTCAAGAAGATTGCCGCTCGCAACGCGACCTCCGAGGTGTCGGCGTACGTCGACCATCTCATCGAGCAGACCGCCCACATTCTTGCGACCCAAGACGTGGCGAACCTGCACACCACTCCTCCGCTACTCGAGGCCATCGCACGCAACGACCAGGTGGCGAACCTGGTGAACGAAAAGGTCCGTTTCACGTTGCTCAGCGGCGCCCACGTCGACGTCGATACGCTCGACCTGCTCCGCGAGATCTTCCCGAATACGACGATCACCATGGTGTTCGGCAGCACCATGGTTCTTTCCCAGGCGACGACTCGCCGGGTCGGCGACGGTGAGCCGTTCGTTTTCGACCCGCGCACACCCTATGTCGTCTTCTCAGTGGTGGACCCTGACACCGGCGGCGAAGTGCCCTACGGGCAACGCGGGCAGGTCGTGATGAACCATCTCAGCAAGGGCATGTTCCTGCCGAACAACCTGGAGCGCGACAGCGCGATCAGGTTGCCGGGACCCGAGGGTCAAGTCGGCGATTCGCTCAGCGAGGTACAGCCCGTCGCGGCTTTCGAAGGCGAGCCGGTCATCGAAGGCGTCTACTGATGCGCATCGATGCGCTCGGTCCCGACGGCGCATACCAGACCCGCAACCGCGAAATCGTCACGACCACCGCCGGCGTCATGGTTGCCGAGCTCAGCCTCGTTCCCCCGCTGTATGTTTCGCGCACCATCATCGCTCAACGCAAGACCCGGCCGCTGCCCGCCGGCCAGCGCGAAGCCGCGTTGGCCAAAGCTGCCGATGCTTTCGCCACCGGGGTGATCGCGGGGCTGGACTTCGACGGCTACGCCGAGCTGGCCAGCCGTATTTCCGGGGTCCCGATCGCGGTGACGCGTTCGGGAGCCCGCGGCGTCACCGACGGTGTCGCTTCTGCATTCAGCGTGGTGCAACAGGCCCGGCCGACGGGTGCGGTGCTGGATTGGCGCGACGAGCGCACCCGCGAGGGTGCTGCGGTGTGGGTGCGGCGCGGCGAAGTGTTCGGGGTGCTGGCTTCGGGCAACGGACCGGGTGTGCACGGGTTGTGGCCGCAGGCACTCGCGCTTGGCTACCGGGTGGCGGTCCGCCCGTCCCGCCGCGAGCCGCTCACCGCGCACCGGTTGGTTCATGCGTTGCGCGAAGCGGGCTTTCGCCCGGAGGACGTAGCCTACCTGCCCACCGATCATCGCGGCGCCGACGAGATCACCCGGGCGGCCGATCTCGCCATGGTCTACGGCAGTCAAGACGTAGTCGACCGGTACGCCAACGACCCGACGGTGTTGGTCAACGGCCCGGGCCGGGCCAAGATCGTCATCACCGCCGACCAGGACTGGCGTGACTACCTCGACGTCATCACCGACTCGATCGCCAACCTGGGCGGCATCGCGTGCGTCAACACCACAGCCGTGCTTTACGAGGGCGATCCGGCCCCGTTAGCGCACGCGATCGGCGAACGGCTATCGGCGATTCCGGTGCTGCCCACCGAGGATGAGCGGGCCATTCTACCCACCCAAAACGTCGAGCAGGCAACGGCTTTGGCGAACTACTTGGCGGCGACGTCCGCGGGAACCACGCCGGTGCTCGGCGCGGATCAGGTAGTCGCCGCGCTGACCGACGGCTGCGCGGCATTGCGTCCGGCTGTGCACCTGATGACCAAGCCCGACGTCACCAAGCTCAACGTCGAACTGCCGTTCCCGTGTGTCTGGGTCTCGCCGTGGTCGCGCTGGGACGGTATTGCGCCGCTGCGGCATTCGTTGGTGATCAACGCGATCACGAACGACGACAACCTGATCGACGATCTGCTCGTCGATCCGACCATCGCCAATGTGTACCGCGGCCGCCACCCGACCTACTACGGCGCACCTGAGATCCCGCACGACGGGTTTCTGGCCGATTTCCTGATGCGCAACAAGGGCGTTATTCGCGACTGACCCGCTGGCCGTATCTCCGGTAGAACTTTTCCACCCGTCCGGGGTGTCGAGAGTGCGCCGCGTGCCCGTCCAAAACGGATGCGAGTCCGACGACACCTCAACCACCATCAGCGGGTAGTTTTGCACGCCCGTCGGAGTCTCCCACTCGACGGTTTTTGAACTGGTGCTCGTCGAGCGGGTAAGAAAGCGGGTGCCGATGGTGGCGTCCAGGAATACCACCGGATGTTCGTCACGTTGTACGGGTTTGGCGGCGCGAGTCGGTGCGCTTCCGAAAGGGGACGATCAGACATGACCGCTGCGATGAATGGGGCCGGCGGCGTAACGCTCGCGGGCGCAAGTGTATTGGTGACCGGGGCCAACCGCGGATTAGGGAAAGCGTTCGTGGAAGAACTGCTCAGTCGCGGCGTGGCGCGCGTGTACGCCGCAGCACGTAACCCGGACACCGTCGACATCAATGACGATCGGGTCGTTGCCATTCGATTGGACGTCACCAAGCCCGATGACGTCCGCGCCGCGGCGGCCCGCTGTACCGACGTCACGGTGCTGATCAACAATGCTGGCGCGATGTTGCGGACGCCGTTGCTGGCTGCGCCTGACCTGAGTGCGGCGCGCAGCGAAATGGAGACCAATTACTTTGGGACGCTGGCGATGTGCCGAGCATTCGCACCGGTACTCGCCAAGAACGGCGGCGGCGCGGTGGTCAACGTGTTGTCGATCGCCAGCTGGCTGACATCGCCGTTCAACGGCTCCTATGGTGCGTCGAAATCCGCCGAATGGGCGTTGACGAACGCGATTCGCGTCGAAATGCGCGCAGCCGGAACCCTCGTCGTTGGCGTGCACGCGGGGTGGATTGACACCGACATGGCAGCCAATGTGCCGGAGAGCAAGATTTCGTCCGGCGACGTCGCCCACCAGGCCCTCGATGGTGTCCAGCGCGGAGACGAAGAGGTGCTCACCGACGACTCGACGCGACACGTCAAGGCATCACTACCCAACGACCAGACGTTGCTCTATGCGGACGTCCAGAAACGGTGGGACGCCGGCGACTGGCCGTGGAAGAGCTGAGGGTGTGACCGCATCGCCGGCAGTCCTCACTTGCCCAGCGCCGCGGTCATGTTCTGATTGAACGCGGGGTAGACGTCGTCGAATCTCCCGTCTCGCTCGGCGAACCGGAACCCCTTGACCCGGTCCACGATGATCTCCTCAGCCTCCGGCTGGGTTTGCAACAGCGCCATGGTCTCGCTGATGTACTCATCCAACGGCATTCCCCTGGGGTCGAATCCGTGGTCGCCCTGCAAGGCCGTCTGCACCTGCGGGGGAATGATTTCGATGACCTGGACCGAGGTCTCGCGCAATTGATAGCGCAGCGACTGGGTGTAGGAGTGCAGCGCCGCTTTGCTGGCGCAGTACGTCGGCGTCAGCGCGCTGGGCATGAACGCCAGCCCGGACGTGACATTGAGGATCGCCGCGTGTGGCTTGCCCAGCAGCAATTGCAGTAGCGCCGCGGTCAGCCGGATGGGGCCCAGCAGGTTGATGGCGATGGTCTGCTCCGCCGCTCCGGGGCCGGGGCTGGTGAGGTCCTCGACGCGCTGGATGCCGGCGTTGTTGACGATGACGTTGAGCTCGGGATACTTGTCGGAGAGCTCGATCGCGAATCGCCGGATGTCGCCCGAGTCGCCCTGATCCAACGACAGGTGCTCGATGCCCGGGTTGGCCTCGGCCACCACCAGAAGCGGTTCGAGGCGCCGGCCCGCGATGATGACTTGATTGCCCAACTTGTGCAACGACTCGGCCAGGCCGCGGCCAATCCCGGTGCCTCCTCCGGTCACCAGAATGGTGTTGCCCGTCATCTGCATGGCGCCCTCCTCCAGCTCTGCACGTCGCCCATCCTGCTACCTGCATACCCTGTCACCGCGGACCCACGGCACGGCAACCTGATAATCATGTCGGTGCGCTGAACTAACCTGTAACGGTGGCGCAGTTTCCGCGGACTCGCTACGCCAGTTGCAGCGAGGTCGACATCGCCTACCAGGTATTGGGCGATGGGCCGACCGACATGCTGGTGTTGCCGGGGCCGTCCATCCCGATCGACACGATCGACGCCGAACCGTCGATGTACCGCTTTCACCGGCGCCTGGCCTCCTTCAGCCGGGTGATCCGTCTCGACCAGCGTGGGGTTGGCCTATCCTCGCGGGCCCCATCGCTGGAGATGATCGGGCCCAAGTACTGGGCGAAAGACGCCATCTCGGTCATGGATGCGATCGGATGCGAGCGGGCGACGATCTTCGCCCCCGGGTTCGCCTCGATGACCGGACTCATTCTCGCGGCCGACTATCCCGAGCGTGTGAGCAACCTGGTGATCATCGACGGCGCGGCCCGTACGCTTCGCGCTCCCGACTACCCCATGGGGTTCGACATCGTCGACGAGGATCCCTACACGACGGTCGCGATGGAACCGGACGCCGTCGACCAGGGCTTCGACATGCTCGGCTTCATCGCTCCCAGCATGGTCAGCGACGACGCGTTCCGCGCATGGTGGGACATGGCCGGCAACCGGGCCGCGTCGCCCAGCATGGCCCGCGCCATCATCCTGACCGTCAGGCACTGCGATGTCCGCGACACCCTGACACGTATTACCGCACCGACGCTGGTGCTGCACCGCGAGGACTCCGAGTTCTGCCCGATTGACAACGGCCGTTATATCGCCGAGCACGTCGCCGGAGCACACTTCGTCGAGCTGCCTGGCGCGGATGCTCTCTACTGGGTCGGCGACACCGCGCCGATGCTCGACGAGATCGAAGAGTTCGTCACCGGCGTGCGAGGCGGCTTCGGCGCCGAGCGGGTGCTCACCACCATCATGTTCACCGACATCGTCGGGTCGACCGAGCGCGCCGCCGTGCTCGGCGACGGCCGATGGCGAGACCTGCTGGACAACCACGACACCATCGTGCGCCACGAACTCGAGCGGTTTGGCGGTCGCGAAGTGAACACCGCCGGCGACGGATTCGTCGCGACGTTCATCAGCCCGAGCGCCGCGATCGCGTGCGCCGACAGCCTTGTTGACGCGATCCGGGTGCTGGGCATCGAGGTGCGGGTGGGCATACACGCCGGCGAGGTCGAAGTGCGCGGCGACGACGTCGCCGGGTTGGCCGTCCACATCGGGGCGCGCGTCGCGGCGCTGGCGGGGCCAAGCGAGGTGCTGGCGTCATCGACCGTGCGCGACATCGTTACCGGCTCCCGGCACCGGTTCGCCGACCGCGGCGAGCACGAGTTGAAAGGCGTGCCGGGCCACTGGTGCTTGTGCGCTCTTGAGCGAGCGCTCGCGCACGTCAAGCAGTAGTGAGCAGGCCCACCCTCACTTGACAGCGGAGTCATAAGTTGCCTCGATAGGCTCGATGACATGCCACCGCGACTGAATCTGTTCACTAATCGCGAGCGCGCCAACTCATTTGGTGGTGCGGCAGACAACTACGACACGTACCGTCCGCGCTACCCCGACCGGTTGATCGACGACGTGCTGGCGCCCGGTGCGCGCCGCGTCCTCGAGGCGGGTGCCGGCACCGGTATTGCCTCGATGCAGATGATCGAGCGAGGCGCCGAAGTCCTCGCCGTCGAACCCGACACCCGCATGGCCGCCGTCGCGCAGGCGAAGGGCATCCCCGTCGAACTCGCGACCTTCGAGGAATGGGAGCCCGCGGGGCGTAAATTCGATCTGGTCGTATTCGCCGCGTCATTCCACTGGGTGGATCCGGCGGTGGCGCTGCCGAAAATACGCGGGCTCCTCAACGACGGCGGGAAGCTTGCGCTGATTTGGAACCGGCTGCGGCCAACCAACCCGACGCGCGCTGACTTCGAGGCGATCTACCGGGATTACGTGGACGTCGAAACCCGCAGCGGCGACGGCAATCCCGGCGAGGTCATCGACATGATCGCCGCGGCGGGGTTCAGCGTCACCCAGCGGAAATATCCGCACGACCTGCATTACTCCGCACAGCAATGGGTCGACATCGCGTTCACGTTTTCCCACCAGCTGATACTCGCCACCGACAAAGCGACCGAGCTGCGGGCACGGCTGATCGAACGAATCGGCTCCGTCGGCGTATCGGTTGGCGGGGACGCCGTGGCAATCTTCGCCACGCCCATATAGCTAAACGGTCGGTTAAATCAAAAGCTCTGTGTCGGTTTCCTTTTCGCCGAACTCGAACACCTTTGCGGCGATCTCGTAATCGCATGCCACAGCGGACCGGCCAATCAGCACCGGACCGCCCTTGAGACCGAGCCGGCCGTCGACACCCACATAGCTGCCGGGCGCAATCGGCTCGCTGATGCAGTACAGAGTGGGCGCGGCGCCTTCTTCGATGTCGTTGCCGAACCTGTTGGCCAACGCGGTCACCACTCGATGAAAACCCGCCATTACTGGCTTGTCTGATACTTGAGAAAGATTCGAGGACACCCAACCTGGGTGCGTGAGCTGGGTTGAGACCCGCGACTGCGCCGCCCGCAACCGGCGGTCGAGTTCGAGGCCCCAGAGCATCACCGCAAGTTTGGAGCGCGCGTATGCCGGATACGCCGTCCACTTGTGCGAGCGCAGGTGCATGTCGTCGAGGCGCAGCGTCGCCGACTTGTGGGCGTCGGATCCGACGTTGATGATCTGTGAGCGCACTCTTCCCAACATCACATTCGTCAACGCGAAGGGCCCCAAAAAGTTTGTGCCCATGGTCATCTCGAAGCCGTCGACGGTGTCGGTGCGGTGCTGGACGACTGTCCCGGCGTTGTTGATCAAGATGTCAACGTCGCCGTCGAGCTGGTCGGGGAATGCGCGCACCGAGGACAGGTCGGCGAGATCGAGTTTGGCGATCGATGTGGAGCCGCCGATCTCAGCGGCTCGGTGGGCACCCAACTCGGTGTTGCGGACTGCCAGGATCACGTGCGCGCCCGCGCGCGCCAGCAGGCGTGCGGTTCCCAGGCCCACGCCGTTGGTGGCCCCGGTCACGATGATGCGTTTGCCGGTCAGGTTGCCGAGTCGGCTCGGCGACCACGCTGTCGTCACTGTGCTCTCCTTCGTCTAGCCGAGATTAGCCTTGCGTCTCGAACTGGAAGCATGCGACCACCCGGCGTAGGCTGCGAACAGAAACGAACCGTCGAAAAATTGCGGCTTCGGTTTCGTAAACGCCTGTAGAACTTGACATTTCATTGAGGAGTGGCATTCATGACCACCGTTAACTCGACGTTGTCTCCTGCCCTGGAGCGGGCGCTGGACCTGCTCAGCGAGCCACCTACCGAACCGGATGCGAGCAAGGGCTACCTCGACCTGTTGGGCAGTTCAGCAGCCGAGGACGAGGGCCCGGCCAAGAACACTGGTCCCATCCAGGCGGTGTGGGCGTCGTCGATCGGGTCGATGCTGTACGACAACGCGCAGGCCCTATCGCGCAGGTTTCTTTCATCGCTGCAGCACCCCATCGAGTGGTTGAACATCCCGCAGGGCGGAATCGCCTTGGACGTCGGCGCCGGGCCCGGTTCGATCACCGCGTCGCTGGCTCGCGCCGCAGGACCTGATGGCCTCGCGTTGGGTGTCGACATCTCCGAGCCGATGTTGGCGCGCGCGGTGCGCGCTGAGGCCGGCCCACAGGTCGGCTTTCTGCGGGCCGATGCCCAACGCCTGCCGTTACGCGACCAGACCGTCGATGCCGTCGTCTCGATCGCCGTTTTGCAGCTGATACCAGACCCGTTCGCCGCGCTGGCCGAGATCGCCCGGGTACTGCGACCCGGCGGACGTCTGGCGGTAATGGTGCCTATCGTCCGGGGAGCTCCGGAGCTCTGGCGGAAGCTGCCCAACGGCGGGGCTTATGTATTCGGGGAAGACGAAATCGGCGACTTCCTCGAGGAGCACGGCTTCTCCAGCGTGCGGACTAAAACCATCGGCACTTTCCAATGGGTGCGGGGCAAACACGGCTGACGCCGCGGCTCATCTCGCCAGCGGGTGGTTTTCGCGCACTCCGCCGTACATGCCCCGCCGCACGACCACCGGCATGACGATCCGTTCGACCGACCATGACGGCAAGCGGAAAGCCTGCCCGGTTGGGAGAAACACTTCCAAACCGTCGCGCTGTATACCCAGCAGCGAACCCCACCGTCGGCCCGGCGCGCGGTAGGTGCGGGAGCGTCCGCCGGCAAGCTCGGCGCGGACGTTATGCGCCACCAGCGCATCTCCACGGTTGCGGGCGGAGCTGCGCAGCGGGTCGGTGGCAGCGACATCCCCCACCGCGAACACACCCTGATGGCCGGACACCCGCAGCTCGGGCGTCACGCGGACGAAGCCGTGCTCATCGAGCAGCTCCGGCGGCAGCCAGTCGGTGTTGGGTTGGACCCGCCCTATCGCCCAGAGGACTGCCTCGGCCGACGCCGGGGGTTGTCCGGTGCTCCAGTGGACGGGACCGGTGGTGATCTCGTCGCCGACAAAGCCGTGCTCCAGCGCGGCGCGATGCCCGGGGTGCAGGCCCACGCCGAGATCGGTGAGCCGGCCGTGGATGCGTTGCCAAATCCGCGGGTGGTACTCGCCCAGAGCCCGGTCGGCGGGAAAGTAGAGGTCGATTCGCTTGTCGGGCCAGGTGGTTGCCAGATTGACGGCGCTGGTGACCGCCGCTGCGCCGCCGCCCACGACGATCACCGATTGGGCCGCAGCCATCCGATCGTGTGCGGCGCTGAGGTCGGCGGCGATCTCCCCGGCCGATTGCATGGTCGGCCGGCGCCAGAAGCCGTTGCTGACTCCCGTGCAGATGACGAGCGCGTCGTACTCCTCGGCGAACGTTGCGCCGTCGTCACCCTGGCAGCAGACTGTGTGGCCGGCCAGGTCGAGTCCGGTCAGCGTGCCCTGAATGATCCGCACCCGATCCAGACGTCGGTACCTGTCGAAGGGGACCCAATAATCGCGCGCCCAATCGCGCGGGCGAGCCAATCGGACGCCGAGCTCTTGGCCGCTGACCAGTCCGGGTTTGACCGAGATACCAACGACATCGGCGTGCTTGGAGAGCCGAATCGCGGTGAGGACACCCACGTCACCCAGTCCCGCGACGACGACGCGTTTCCGGCTCATGCCGGCAAACTGTAACACGTTCTAACTATGGACCGACCGCGGATGGTCGTGACGCTTTTCGTCATCGGGACGCGGATTCCGATGACTTTCCTTCATTTTCAGGGTCCGCCGACCACCACCTTCATGCTGACTGCCATGACATTCGATCCGACCGTCGCTCTCAACGACCTACTCGCCGATGTTGACTTGTCGACCGCGGACGCGGGCGGCCGGGTGACATTCGCCGGCCAGGATCCGATGATTGCGGCTCGCCACCGTCTCGCCACCGCGATCGGCATCCCGATGATGGGCAACGCCGTTGCGGCGGCGGCCCTGCACCGCCATCGCGGCGGCCCCGATCAGGATCTGCACCTGGATCTACGCCAGGCGGTACACCACATCAATCCCAGCTTCGCCTGGAAGCCAACGCTGGCCGGGGAGTTCCCCTCGATCGCGCTGGTGATGGACAACCCGTTCGCGTTGATTCCCTACCGCACCCGTGACGGGCGAACCGTGATGGCCTCGGCGGTTTATCCGCATCAGGCGGCCAACTGGTGCCGCTTCCTCGATGTGCCACCAGACATCACCAAAGTTGCTGAAAAATTTAGCAATTGGGACGCCGTCGAGCTGGAAGACGCCGCCAATGCGGCCGGGCTGCCGGCCTGTGTGGCCCGCACGCCCGACGAGTGGCTGGCCCATCCGCACGGCTCCTGGCTCGCCGCCCAGCCAGTCATCGGCTTGACCCGCATCGGTGACGCACCGCCACGTGAGCTGGGCCCGTCGGATCGGCCCTTCGGCGGGGTGCGGGTGTTGTCGTTCACCCATGCCATCGCGGGGCCCACCGTCGGACGCGTGCTGGCCGAGCAGGGCGCCGACGTGCTGGGTGCGAGCCGTCCGAATGACTTCGAGCACGACTGGGTGTACTTCGAAGCGAACATCGGATCACGCAGCACCTGGCTGGATTTGACGAAAGAGACCGGAAAGGCCGACGTCGACCGGTTGCTGGGCGACGCCCATGTGGTGATCAACAACCACCGCGAGCTCAAACTGGAGAAGCTGGGCATCGACCCCCGCGAGCTTGCCCAGACCCATCCCGGGCTGGTGCACGTCTCGGTCACGTGCTACGGCTCGACCGGGCCGTGGGCGAACCGCGGCGGCTTCGACATGAACGGCTCGGCGGCCTCGGGATTGATGGCGATCGAAGGCAGCCCCGATAATCCGCAGCTGCCGCCCACCGGGCTGATCAACGACTTCATCACCGGCTACATGGGCGCGCTCGGCGCGGCCGCCGGGCTAATCAAACAACAAACCGAAGGCGGCAGCTGGCACGTCAGCGTCAACCTCACCCGCAACGCCATGTGGTACCAAACGTTGGGACTGGTCGACCCGGCCCATGCCGGCTGCGACGACGAGCACACCATCGGTGTCCCCGATGCCTACGACGCCGACACCCCGATGGGTCGGGTCCACATGCTTGCCTCGCCGGTCAGCTTCAGCCACACGCCACCCCGCTGGTCGGATCCGGTCCTGGTCCCCCGTGGGTCCAGCCTGCCCGAATGGTCCGGCTTTCCGCGCTCGGACACGTGACGTCGCGCGACAATTACCGTTGTGGGCGACGGAGTAGACGAGCTGGATGTCGCGTTGCTCGATGCACTGCATCTCAATCCGCTCGCCAGCTTTGAAGAACTCGGCTCGGTGCTGGAGGTCGCGCCGGTCACCGCGGCGCGGCGGTGGCGTCGCCTGGTCTCCACCGGCCGGGCATGGGTGTCCTCGGCGCCCGGCCCACAGCTGCCGCTGCGCGCCGCGCTGTTCGAAGCCGAATGCCAACCGGGCGCGGCGGCGACGGTGGCTGCCGAGTTCGCCTCAATACCACAGGTTTTCAGCGTCAATATCACGACCGGCCCAGACAACCTTTACGCCTTTGTCGTGGCGGCCGATCAGCCGTTACTGGCGGCGTTGGTCGTCGACAGGCTGCCGGCGATCGCGGGGCTGAACCGCGTGCAGTCGGCGCTGATGACCCAACTGTTCAGCGGCACGCGCTGGCGACTCGGAGGGCTGAGCCCCGACCAGGTTCGGGCGGTAACGCCCGAACCTGCGAAAGCCATTCCGGCACACGAATTCGACGAGTTCGACCGCGAGCTGTTCTTGGCACTGCAACACGACGGTCGGCTCAGTTTCCGTGACCTGGCCGCGGCGGTTGGACGTCCGGAACCCACCGTGCGCCGCCGCATGGGCCTGTTGACCCATGCCGGAATGCTGGCATTCCGCACAGATTTCGCTCGGGTACAAGCGGGTTGGCCAACCGCGGTGGCGCTCAAGCTCAGCGTGACCGGATCAGCAGTGGCGGCAGTGGGCCGCACACTGGTGCGATACTCCGAGACCAGGTTCTGCGTCGAGCTCACCGGCGGCGGAGCCGCCAACATCTTCGTCACCATGCAGCTACACACCGTGTCCGACCTCGACCCGGTGATTCACCGACTGTCGGCCGAACACCCCGGCGTCGCGGTGCTCGACACACGCGTGGTGCTGCGGTCGCTGAAGTCCTGGGGACGGCTGCTCGGACTCGACGGCCGCGCACAAGACGTCGTCCCGGTCGACCTCTGGGCGCCGGTCTGAGGATTCGTGTGCTGTCCCGCGCCTTGGCGCGCCAGCCGCTCGTCGTGGATCCTGACCAGTTCGCGGAATCCCAACCGGTAATAATGCGGTACCGGCTGAATTCCCGGCAGCCAATCGGCCGTAACCTTCCGGATCTTGGACACAAGCGAATACAATGCGGCGTGTGATGACCCCGTCGAACCCCTGGGGGGACGACCGTGGGCAGCTGTCGCAGCGGTTTCAGTTGCGAAATCAGGTTCTCAGCCGCAGGCAGGCGCGACGACTGAGTCGGCGCTTCGCGCGCGTTGGCGTCAATACCCCGCCACAGCGACTGCGCCAGATGCTGGCAGGCGTGCCCGTCGCAGCTGATGAGGTGGCCGACGTCAATTTCGCGTTCATCGCGACCCGGCTGAGGCGTGAACAACTGTCTGCGAAATTCAAGCGCCTGAAACGCCGCGGCGCGCGGTCGCTCCTCTTTATCGGCTTGGTCCTTGTCACGCTGAACTTTCTGTTCTGCATGGCCTACGCCTTGTTCAGCTTGACCCTTGAGGCCGCGCCGTTGTGAATCGCGGCGTCTGACCGATCGTTGCGAATTGTCGATTCTCCAGCGGTTCAGTCGTCATCGTGCCGACGGCATCGAAACCCGAGGAATTGGAGAACACGATGAACACATCGCAACCGTTCATCTCCGCGATCGCGACGATCGGTATTCCGGTCACCGACCAAGACCGCGCACTTGAGTTCTATACCGAGACGCTGGGTATGGAGAAGCAGCTTGACGTGCCCCTTCCCCAGTTGGGTGGCCGGTGGATCACGATCGCCCCGCCCGGCGGGGCGACGGCGATCGCACTGCTGCGGGCCCACGAGGGCGTTCCCGCCGGCGTAGAGACCGGCGTCCGCCTGGCCAGTCCGGACGCCGCCGCAGCGCATCAGCGGTTGCATGACCGGGGTGTCGACGTTGGCGAGCTGCTGCACTGGCAGGGAGTTCCGCCGATGTTCGCCTTTCACGACCCCGATGGCAACGGCCTCGAGATCATCCAGCAGGCGTAACTCCGGGGAACGTCGCCGCGGCCAGCTGCAGAATTTCCTCGCGATCCGCGGCCAGGATGAACCCCGCCTCAATCGCCGAGTCCAGCGAGGCAGTGAAGCGTTCCAGATAGTCCGCCGCGCCGCCCGGATAGAGCCGGCGCACGGTGGCGGCATCGAATAGTTCGCCGGAGCCGAAGATCGACGACATCGTGCTCTCCTCACCGCCGACACCGGATGTCCGGGCGATCGGTACGTCCGCCCACGGCGTCCTGACGCCGCCCCGCGCGAGCCCGTTTGCATCGAGGACGGGCTGGGGTGGGTCGGCATCGGTTAGCTCAATGGGTAGCGCGGTGGGTGCCGCCTGGCCTGTGCGCACCCACTGGCGGAGGTGCGGTAGCGCCGCCTGCAGAACGTAGTGGTGCTGTGGCGCGAAATTGATGCAGTGATCCAGTTGCCGACCCATCAACATGTTTGTCGGCGCGTAGGCCGCGACGATATCGGCCAGTGCCGCGGAGCCGTTGTCGATCGGCGCCACCTGAATCGTGTAGTTGTCGGCGTGTGCGGTACCGGCGATCTCCCAAACCCGAAGTCGTTGGTTATTAGGCTGTCTCGCGCCGTAATAGCCCCGACGCGGACCACCGAAGAGGTCTGTTTCGGTGATGATGGTGAGCAGCGGGACACGCAGGTCCGGCCGAAATGCCACCGCGAGCGAGGTGTTGCCGTCCAGCACGTCGAATATCGAGCCGCCGTCCAGTGGCGCGGCGGGCCCGAATCGCGAATGCACCAAGAAGCCGTCGTAGACCTGCGCGAGCGGGTCGACGGCGTTGATGTACGTCGTCAAGAACAGCGCCGATTGGGACTCGCCCAGTGCGACGACGTGTTCGGCGCGCAGCTCACGCAGCACGCCATTGCGGAGTGCGTCTCTGACGATCCGACCGGCGTGGGAAAAGATGTCGTAGGAGAACGCATCGCCGGGATGACATAGGGCGGCATACCGTTGTGCATCTTGGCTTTTCAGCGACATGTCCACGCCCATCAAGTTCGTGCCGCCCTCGACGCCGACGCGCTGGGCCGACACCGCGACGTAGGCGTAGCCGGCGCGAACCATTTCGCGATGCGCCATCATCCAGACTGCCGGAGCATCAATACCGCCGCTGACATTGAGCCACTCGACGAGGACGGTCCTGTTGAACCGGGCCGGATCTACCGGCGTCAACACCACCATCCGGGTGGTGAACTCGGCGGAGTCTGAGGCTTCCACGCTCCACCGGCCGTCGGGGCCGAGTTCGGCAACCGAACTGTAGGACGAGGCCGGTCCGGAGATGAAGAATTCCTCGGCGACATAGCCCAAGCCGGCTATGTCGAAGGCGCCCAACAGCAGTGCAGGTTTCCCCGGCACCGGCGTGACGGTGACTGACACGCCGGAATCATAGCTGTGGCACAGTTGTTTCTAGCGTGATTGTCATCATTGGCGCCGGAATCTGCGGTCTCGCGACCGCCTATGAGTTGTCGCGCCGCGGCGCGCAGGTGGTCGTCATCGAGCGCGGTGAGCCGTTCGCCGAGCAGTCCGCAGGACTGGCACGGATCTTCCGCATCGCTCACCGACGCCCGGAGTTATGTCGACTTGCGCTGCGGGCACGCGACGGGTGGCAGCGCTGGGAGGCCGAATTCGGCGTAGGGCGACTGCTCGGTGCTGAAGGATTCGTTGCTGTCGGCGCCCGCGAGGATATCGCCGCGGCAATGACGAATGCCGGTGCCAGCTTCTCCAGCCTCGACCAGCCCGCCATCATGGCCCGGATTCCTTTTCTGGCTGCGCCGTGGCAGAGCGGACTTTTCGATCCGCTCGGCGGCAGCCTGCGCATCCGCCGCGCGCTGACCGCCTTGGCGCGGCGGGTCGATATCCGGTGCGACGCCGCCGTGTCGGTGGACGACGACGGCACGACAACTCTGGTCGACGGCACCGTTATCCGAGCCGACCGCGTGCTGATCTGCGCGGGAGTCCAGACACCGGCACTGTTCGGTCCGCTCGACGTCGAATTCGCCCCGCACACCCGCTTCACCTACAAAGGCGCCGACGCGATCGGTGCGGCGTGCCTGTCCGCGCCCGAAGGCTACGGGCTGCCCGTCGGCAGCACCGGGCGTTGGGCGTTCGGACAGGACGTGCCGGACCCTGTGGGTGTGCGCGCACTGTTCCCGTCGCTATCACCGGTTAGCCAAGTGGATTGCGTCACCGTGCGTGCACCGTGGCTCGACGCCGGCGGCGACGGCTGGACGGCGGCGCGCCGCGGGCGCGTCGTCGCGTTCGTTGGCAGCAACCTGATGAAATTCGGGCCACTGCTCGGCGACCTGCTCACCCAGGCTGTACTGAGTGACGGTCTTCCCGACGACCTGGTTCTCACTCAGCCGTAACGGATTGCAGCACAATGCATTTAAATTAGAGGCGTCGCGAGTCCATCCGCACCGCGGCCGCGACGGCCTGCGGCGCTTCGGATTCCGGATAGTGGCCGACACCGGGGAGTTCCGTCACCGCGGCGCGCGGCGGGACCTTGGTTCCCTGCCACTGCGGCCACTGCCATTTGCTTGAGTATGCCGGTAGGCCACTGAGCGGTTCGGGGCAGACCTCCGCGTAGCCAGACTTACGGCTGCCACCACCACGTCGGGTTGGTGGATTTGGACGTAGTGGTCGCTGCCGGTCGCGAAGAAGTGTGGTGTTTGCGGCCGCAGGGCAACGAGATCCGACGTGGCTTGCTGCCACGCCTGTTCCAACTTCACGCCCTGTTCGGGCGGGACGGTCGCGGGAATCCCGAACGGCTCGGTTCTCGACAGCACGACAGTGGCGACGGGCGGGAACGGAGGAGCCGCAGCGACCTGCGTGACGCTCTTGTCGATGTCGATCACCTCGAACGAAGGCGAATCGGTGAACTGCGGCAACGGTTCATCCAACTGTTGCCGATAGGTGGGCCAGTCCGACCCCATCAGGCTGGGTATGTCGACGGCGAAGGCATCGACGAACACCAATGCGCGCACCTGGTCGGGGTAGGTCTGGGCGTACAGCCGGGCGAACAGACCGCCCAGCGAGTGACCCACCAGAATGTAAGGGCCCGGAACGCGTGCGGCGGCGAGTAACGCATGCAGATCGATGACAACGTCATGCGCGGTGCGTGGCATTGCCACCGGTGAACTGCGGTCGCTAATGCTGGGTGGGTCAGGATAGCGCAAGGTCCCGGGCCGGTCGTAGGCGCAGACGCGGTGATCGCCGGCGAGCGCGGGCAGGACGGCGGGCCCCACCGCAGGCGCGGCGGCGTCAGAGTAACTCCACGGATCCGACGAATTGTGATAGCCGGATTCCAAAACCACTGTCGGGCCGCCCTTTCCGTGACACTCAAGATAAAGGTGCCGCCCGTTACCGATCTCAACCGTACCGGCGAAGTCTCCCTTTTCGCCTGATGCTCGGTCGGCGGCGCACCCCACCAGCGTTAGCAGCAACGCGACGGTTAACAGGAATCGACGGATTCCGTCAGTGATGGCCGCCGGATGAGGCATGAATTTCCCGATCTTCCCGATTGCCTGCATCGGGTCATTGTGCGGGCACGCAACACGTTTGCCCGCGACTGACCGCGGCATTGCGCGGAAGCTCTGCCCGTTCCAGCGTCCTCACCGTCCCTTACGTGTCGGGCGTCGAGTCGGCGGCGGTCGACTTGGCTCTAGCGGCGGGTTGGGAGATTGAAACACCGCAGTGCATTGGGATCCTGGTATGCCACAACGCGAGACACACCCTCGGGCACGATGGCGAGCACATGCAGCGCGTGCAGGTGGCGCTCCCCACCACGAGCTGCCATGTACAGCGCCACGGCCGCTTGTCCATTGGCCGATGTCCTCACTACCGAGGCTTGTCCCAACTCCCGCATTCGTGCCGCCAGGAAGGTGCCGATGACCGCGCTACCTTGAAACCAGACGCTCAAGGGTGGCATCTCGAACACCGCATCCTCGGTCAGGACCGCGACCAGGGTTTCGACGTCGGCATTTTCGAATGCCGCCACGTATCGGTCGAGCAGCGCTCGCTGTCGCGGCTCGGACGGTTCGACCAGAGTGTTGTGATCGGCGGGAAGACGCGCACGCGCCCGCTGCAACGCACTGTTGACCGCCGCCACGCTGACATCCAGCAGAGACGCAACTTCTGATGAGCGCCACTGCAATACGTCACGCAGAATGAGCACCGCCCGCTGGCGCGGGGGAAGAACCTGCATCGCCGCAACGAAGGCCAACCGCGTCGTCTCGCGCGCCACCACCACCCCGGCCGGATCATCCAAGGTGCCGGCGAGCAGCGAATCGGGAGCGGGCTGCAGCCACGTGATTTCGGGTGACGCCGCGCGAATCGCTACCCCGGGGTTCGCCGCCGGCGCGCTCAGGTCCGATGGCAATGGGCGGCGGTTGCGTCGCGCAACGGCCTTCACGAACGCCCGTGTCGCGATGCGATATAGCCAGGTACGCACTGAGGAGCGCGCTTCAAAACGCTCGTACGCGCGCCAGGCCTCCAGATAAACGTCCTGCACGATTTCTTCGGCATCGTCAACCGATCCGAGCATGCGGTAGCCGTAGGCAACCAACTCCCGTCGAAACGGCTCCGCAACCAGCCCGAAGTCATCGCCGTCGATATCACCGTCAGTGATGGTTTTCATGAGTCGCTGCCCCGTACCTGTCGTGCCACGGCCACTCGTCGATTTCCACGCCATTCTTCCCTAGGTGCGCTATCCGCTGTTTTCATTGGTGTCCTTGCTGGATGTATCGGCCGCGGATCGTTGTCTCGGTCAAAACCGAGGGCCTGGAGACGGGTAGGAACCGATCAGTACGGCCCGGGTCACGATCGGCGGTGCTGCCAGGCGGTCGCCGAGTTCCCGGTGAAAGTTCCGGTAGGCGCTGCACTCGGCAAACGGATCGGTCGTGCCATCGAAAACGGCTACGTGTATAAAGCCGGTACCGTGGTCGAATCGGAACACCTGGTAGTGGAGTCCTCCCGGGTCCCGCGCAGCCAGTTCGACCAGTACGTCCTCGATCAGTTGGCAGTTGCGTTCGGTCGAGACGGTGGTCGTGCGGTACTGCACCACAGCCGCTCGGGTCATATCGCTCACCTCCCGTCAATACAGAGGCCGCGCGATCCCCAAACTCATCGGCGCCACCCTGGCGCGTGGGTCGCCTGTCGGATGGACGTGGCCGCTAACGGAGGTCGGTGTGTGGACGTCATCGGTGCCGGGCGATCTCCGATGAGTTTCTGTTGTGGAACGCCTCTATACATGTCGGGCGTGGTCGCGATGAGTGGATCGATCGTGGTGCGCCCCGACCAACACAACGGGCGCACGTCGCTCTCGGTGCGTGTCAACCTCGAAGGAGTCGTGACAAAAATGATCGTGGAATCGGCCAGGAAGCTGGCAGCATTCAAGATTTTCCTTCGCGTCTATGGCGTACTCACACTGATCATCTTCTCGCTGCTCTTTGTGGGAGTCCTCGTTGAGGCACCCTTGCTCTCCGAACACGGGGGTGCTCTGAACTGGACCATCTGGAACGATGTCCGGTTCGGCAATGAGCACAACCACGTCCCTCCCATGTTGATGATCATCTACATCGTGTGGGGAGTTTTCCTGATCCGCGCGGGCCGTAATCCTCAGGCCTACTTGTCATTTCTCAGCTTCACAATGTGGGCGAACCTCGCTCACGGGGTCCTCATGGCCGGGCAGGCCGGCATGGACATCGACAGGTACTGGAGCAAGTTCTTCACCGATATCCCGTTCATCCTGATCCTCGCACTCGGAATTTACCTGTTGCGGCCAACTGCCGACTCGCAAAAATCTTCGCCAGAAGCGCGTGTTCGAACCGTGGCGCAACATGATTCGTGAAAGCGCGTGACCGCCCGTCATCGACGGGACCCGTCGGATTCGTCGCCCACCCACCAACCACTGTTGAGATCGAGAGGTAGTAAACAATGACCGACAAGACTGACCTGTTGCTGATCACCGGCGCCACCGGCAAGACCGGAGCCCCGACCGTGAGATTGTTGCGCGAGCGCGGGTTTCGCATCCGGGCGTTCGTGCATACCCTCGACGACCGCGCAACGCGGCTGCAAGAGCTGGGCGCCGAAGTCGTTCAAGGCGATCTGCTCGACTTCGACGCGGTAAGTTCCGCCGTGGTCGGGGTCACCGCGGCATACTTTTGCTGTCCGCCCGACCCGCCCAGGTTGCTCGAGGCCACCGCGATTTTCGCGCAAGCCGCGAGCGAGGCCGGTGTCGGCGCGGTGGTGAACATGTCGCAGATTTCGGCGCGCCGCGACGGGTACCCCGGGGCGCGCGACCACTGGATCGCCGAACGTCTACTCGACCGAACACAGTTGATCACGACGCATCTGCGGCCGACGATGTTCGCCGACCAGCTCACCTGGCAATGGGCGCGCCACGACGGGCAGGGCATACTGCGCCTGCCATTTGGCAACGGCCGCTTCGCCCCGATCGCCAGTGCGGACCTAGCCAGAGTTATCGCAGCCGTCCTGGCCAACCCAGGACCACACGACCGTCAGGTCTATCCGCTGTACGGTCCCGAGGAGTTGAACCTCGACGCGATCGCGCAGAAAATGGCGCAAACGTTGGGCATTCCGGTGCGTTACGAACCTGTAGGCATCCCATCTTTTGCGGCCGCGCTGCGGGCGCAAGGGGCGTCTCCGTACCTCGTGCAGTACCTGAGCAATGTTGCTCGTGCCTTTCAGAACAACATGTTCGCCGGCACCAACAACCTTGTCGAGGTCATCAGCCGCACGTGTCCGATGACAGTCGAGCAGTACACCGCCGCAACCCGGGCCGCGTATGAGTCCGACGGCCAGTACGCGGCATGGGCATCAGTGGCCTAGCGCACCGAAAAAAGAAGAGCTGTTTGTGGCTGCGGTCGCCAGCAAACCTGTTACGCCGCCGCCACCTTACGGGGCCGAGCACCAGCAACCGGTATCGGGCTGTTGCTCACCACGCTCAACCCGCCAAGGCGCCGCCATGAGCGGATAGCGTTGCGGGTGACTTCCAGGATCCGGGCCGCGCCGGCATCTCCGTTTGCCAGTCTGTGCGCGCGCAGGGCATTGCCGGTTACGGCATCCAAGGTGTCCCAGTCGTCGGTCTCAATCAGCGCGGTCGATTGGTATGCAGCGCGGATCGCATACAGTTCGGTGCCCTGTGACGTCTCACTGACTGTGCGCGCGTTGCGCGCAGCGCTGTCCCACTCGGCGATCGGCGGCGTGTCGCCAGGGGCCAGTCTGCGATGCAACTCGGCGATGTCGGTGATTGCCTCGGCCGCTGCGTCGTCGGCGTATCGAACGACGCCCCAGGGCGGACTGATCAGCAGTTTGGTCACCCAGATGTGCATGACGTCGTCGGCAACGTCGGCGGTGCCCACCGTCAGCCAACCGAGGTCGAGCACCAGGAGGCTGTCTTCTGGTGACAGGTAACCGTGGGGCCCGGCCAGCAGGTCGTTGCACAGCTGGACGAAGGAGGCCAACGGGCGCGCGGACGTCGCAGGGAAGTCGGTGATCTGCTCGTCGCCGTTGATGTATGAAATGGCGTTCATGGCACACCCTTTGCCCGATCCGGGCTGGTGGGACCCCCTGGCCAGTCGCAACGGATGGGTAATACGTTCAAGGTCCATTTAACTTGCTTCCTAAGCGTTTTCGAACTTAACGGCCCACAGTCGGAGACGGCTATTTTATGGCAAGCGAAGTCATGAACCGTCGCGACACGACGGACAACCGTGATCGGACGTCTCAGCCGAGAGGCTTACAACTCATCTGAGAAATCGGCGGTGAGCCAGCGATCGGGCCGGACGGTGAACAGCACAGTGCTCTGCCCTTCCATGCTGCGGACGAACGCGCGTCCGCCTTCTTCGCCGAGGTAGCGGATGGCGATGGCTTCGCGCACCTCCACCGGGGTGGGCGTCGTGTCGACGACGGTGCCCTCCACGACCACGTATTGGTACGGCAGCTCCTCGTGCTGGACAACCAACGTCACCGCGCCCGCCCGCTCGATGAGCTTGGATTTGCGCGCCGATGCGCCGGTGTTGATCCGGATGTTCCCGCCAGGCGTGTAGTCGTACCACATCGGGACACTGGCCGGCGGACGGCCGTCGGTGGCGGCGACGGACAACACGGCGACATGCTTGGCCGCGAGGAACTCTTGACGCTCGGTCTCGGTGAAGGCCTTCATACGCGGCTCAACGCGCGGGGCCGACGAGACTATTCCACGGCGAGGATCAGCTTGCCGGTGTTTTCTCCGCGGAACAGCTTGAGCAGCGTTTCCGGAAAGTCACCCACATCGCCGTGCTCGATCTGCTCGTGTGATCGCAGTTCGCCGGTGTTGAGCCACTTCGCCAGCTGTGCAATGCCTTCCGGGTAGCGGTCGGCGTAGTCGAAGATGACAAACCCGATCATGGATGCGCGCGCGACCAGCAGCTGCATGTAGTTGGCCGGCCCGCGCGGGGTGTCGTTGTACTGCGAGACTGCGCCGCAGAGCACGATCCGCGCACCGCCCGCGAGCCGGTTCAACGCGGCCTCCAGCGTTGCACCGCCGACATTGTCGAAAAACACGTCAACACCACCGGGTGCGTGGGCTTTCAGCTCTGCGCGCAGGTCGGCGCTCTTGTAGTCGATCGCGGCGTCGAAGCCAACCTCCTCAACGAGCCAGCGGCATTTGTCCTCGCCGCCGGCAATACCGATGGCTCGGCAGCCGTTGATCCGCGCGATTTGGCCCACGATGCTGCCCACCGATCCGGCCGCCCCGGACACCAGCACGGTTTGGCCCGGCTCGGGCCTGCCCACGTCGAGCAAGCCGAAATACGCGGTCAGGCCACTGATGCCGAGGCTCCCCAAATGCACGGTTGCCGGCGCTAAGCCGGTGTCGATTTTGTTGACCTCGGCGCCGTTGGAGAGCGCATAGCGCTGAACACCAAATAGCCCGGACACCTCGTCTCCGACCACGAATCCGGGGTGGCGTGATTCGACGACATGTCCGATGCCAAGTGCTCGCATCACCTCGCCGATCTGCACCGGCGGCACATAGCTGCGCCCGGCATTCATCCACGTGCGCATCGCCGGGTCGATCGACAGGTAGTCGACCTTGACCACGAATTCGCCCTCGCCTGCAACCGGTTTGGGCTCCTCGACGATCGTCCAATCGCTGGGCTTGGGCAATTCCACGGGGCGCGCGGCCAGCCGGCATTGAGTGTTCACGGTGTTCACAGTGTTTACAGCGTTCATGAGGCGCTCTCCCGAGCTGGCGAGGTGATTCGACAACTATCCGCAGCGCACTGAAGTGCAGTCCGACCGGCGGGGTCCTCGGCGGTTACCGGTATCACCGCGACGGTGTCCGCGCCGGCTTGCAGGTAGGCCCGCAGCTGGCCGGCGACTTGTTCCGGAGTGCCTAATGCGGCCAGCTGCTCGGCCAGCTCGAGCGGAATCGCCGCCGCCAATTCCGACCGGCGGGCGCCGTTGCGGGCGCGCTCGACGAATTCGGCGAATCCGAGTTCGCAGAACATCTCGCCGTAGCCGGGTGGGGCCAGGTAGACCGCCAGCTGACCGGCCAGCTGCCGCAACGCTGCCTCACCGGGTCGCACCGCGACCGGTACCCACACCGTCAGGTGCGGCGGCGTACGACCCGCCGCGACGGCATCGTCATCCACCTGTTGGCGAACTTGCGAGACCCGTTGCGGCGAAGCAAGATTGAGCACCACCTCGTCGGCGAACCGCGCCGCGAGTTGCGTCATCGTCGGGCCGAACGGGCCGACTCCGATGCTGGTGTGCGGCAGCGGGTGCCGCAGCCGGAATCCATGGCTGTGGACATAGCGGCCGTCGTAGTCGGCGCGTTCGCCGCGCAGGATCGGGCGCAGGCATTCGATGGTTTCGCGCATACGCGCCGAACTGTGCGACCACTCGCGGTCGTGCCAGCCCGCCACGATGAACGGGCTGGACGCACCCAGCGCGACATCGACGTCACAACCGGCGAGCGAGGCAACCGAGCTCGCTCCCAACGCGATGGACACCGGTGTCCGCACGCTGACCGGCAGCGGCCCGACCCGCAGCCCCAATCCGGGTGCGCGCAGACCGACGGCGGTGGCCAGCGCGAAAGCGTCGAAGGTCGCCATCTCACCGATCCAGAGCCCGCTCAGCCCGGCCGCGCTGGCCGCGTCGGCGATGTCCAACGCCTCCACGTCGGGGGCGTCCAGCCAGAACGGCAGCACCACTTCGATCGGCGCTCTCACAGCATTGCCGCCTCGGTGGTCTGGCCCAACAGAATTCGGCCCGGCAGCTCGCGAGATGCCTCGTTGACCTGGAAGTGCGCGGTCGCGGTGAACGCGTCGCGGAAGCGCCGCTGCAGTGGTGCGCCGTCGTAAATGGCGCTGCCTCCGGCGAGGTCGTACATCGTGCGCACGACGTCGGCCGAGACGCGCACCCCGTGCGTGGCGGCCAGCCGCAAGCGAGTACGCGCCTGCAACGGCACCGACGGCGCGTCCTGACTGGCCTGCCACGCCGCGTCAATGGCCTGGTAGTAACCCGCCCGTGCGGCTTCCAACGACGACTCCGCCGCGGCGACCGCCACCTGGATGGTGGACCGCTCGGCGAGCGTGCGGCTCGCTGCGACACCCTTTTTCGTGGAGGCGAGGTCGACGAAGTCGTCGATCGCCGCGCGCGCGTTGCCCATCGCGGCCGCGGTGATGCAGGCCGCGAAAAATCCGAACGGAGGGAAACGGTACAGCGGCCGGTCGATCACCGGCCCGTCGAAAATCGACAGCACGCGCTCGTTCGGGACGAACACCTCATCGGCCACGGTGTCGTGGCTGCCGGTGCCGCGCAGGCCGAGGGTGTGCCAGGTGTCGAGGACCTGTAGCTGCTCAGTGGGCAGCGCGACCACGGCCGGGCGATCCTCGAGCACGCAGCCGGCGAACAGCACATCGGCGTGGGTGATGCCGCTGCAGAACGCCCATCGGCCCGACACCACGACGCCGCCGGGCACGCGGCGGGCCTTGCCCTGCGGCGCCCATACGCCGGCGGCCACACCGCGTCCATCACCGAACAGCTCGTCGCGGCTGACCGGCGGCAGATATGCGACCAGCAGGCTGGCGGTGATCGCGATCGACACGCACCAGCCGGCCGACGCGTCGCCGCGGGCCACCTCCTCCGCGCAGCGCAACGCGGTGCCGGCGGGCAGCTCCAGCGCGTCGACCTCTACCGGCGCACCTGCTCGCAGCAAGCCCGAATCTCGCAGCGCGCCAACCAGTTCAGCTGGGAGCCTACGGCCGGCGTCGATTTGATCTGCCATGCCACGTGCCAACGCGGCAATTTCCCGGGCCTGCGACACCACGGGCGCGGTGGCGACTTCGGTGTCCTGCATACGTTCCTCACTTTGCACGACGAGGTGGTGGTTCAGTCACGTTACCACTACCGGTTTAGTTTTTGAACCGGTACATTGGTTGAACCATGGATTTCCCTGATCTGTCCCACCGTTTTCACGGCGAGTCCGTCGCGCGGGCTCTCGAGGTCGTCGGCGAGCGATGGACACTGCTGATCCTGCGGGAGGCCTTCTTCGGGGTGCGCCGCTTCGGCCAGTTGGCGCGCAATCTGCAGATTCCGCGGCCCACGCTGTCGTCGCGCCTGCGCACGCTTGTCGATACGGGCCTGCTGGAAAAGGTGCCCTATGCGCGCGATCCCGACCGCTTTGAGTACCGGCTGACCGACTCTGGCCGAGACCTGTTCGCTGCGATCGTGGTCCTCATGCAGTGGGGCGATCGACATCTGCCGGATCCCAAAGGTCCGCCGATCGTGCTGCACCACCAGCCGTGCGGTCGGGTCGCCGAACCGGTTCTCGTGTGCGCCCACTGTCGGCAGGAGATCACGGCGCACAACGTCACGCCGGAGCCCGGACCCGGCTTCCGCACCGAGCAAACTGCGCTCGCCGGCGTTCCGCGGTCGAA